>JAAUYJ010202964.1_pt1 | contig 14236 bp, 12 predicted proteins | sample 7278031 | NCBI WGS metagenome assembly JAAUYJ01 (sample SAMN14350222, study PRJNA611818) | marine sediment metagenome | isolation source: surface marine sediment (1.8m) | place: French Polynesia: Moorea | collected 2018-08 | reverse complement strand
CGGGCATCGCCTGAAGGGTGCTCGCAAGTTCACGGCCTTTTTCGAATAGGTGTTCACGGTCCAGTCCGATCAGACGGATTTCCACGTTCCCCGGCTCTTCGTTGCCCATCCACATCTGCTTGGCACGCAGCGCGGCTTCCGGGAAATGGGCGGCAAAATGACGCCGCAGGCGCGTCATCACCGGTACCACCTGATCGCCGCTATGGGTGTCGATCACCATGAAGGCCACGTGCGGGTTGGGCTGCACCGGTGCCAGGACCAGGAAAAAGCGCGGGCCGCCGGTGCCCACGTAAGCGATCGTGCTCTTGATTTCGGGATTTTCTTCTTTATCCCCGAGCCAGTCGGTCACGCGCCGTACGGTGGCGTCCGTGGTTTCGATGCCGTAGCCCGCCGGCAGGTCGATGTAGACCAGAAACTGGTTGCGATCGCTGGGCCCAAAAAACTCGCGCACCAGTTGCGAGGCCAAAAAACCGCCGCCCAGGATGGCCGCCACGGCACCGACCACGACGATCACGCGCAGCTTGTGCCTGCGGGCCTGCAGGCTGCGGTAGATGCCGTAAAACTTGCCGGCATAGGGATCATCGGGCGCCGATTCACCTGTCACCGCGCCGTCGGTTTCGGGATGCGTTTTGACTTTCATAAACCAGTAACACATGGCCGGCGTGACATACATGGAAAGAAACCAGGACGACAGGAGCAGGATGATGACGACCATGGGCAGCGAAAAAGCGTAATCACCCACCTGGCCATCGATCAAGAGCATGGGCATGAAAGCCAGGATGGTGGTCAGGGAAGAGGTCAGCAGCGGAATCGCCAGGGTCCGGCCGGTTTCGAGGCAGGCCTGACGCCTTTCTTCACCGCGCTCCATGCGGCTGCGGATATCCTCGGCGATCACGATGCCGTTGTCCACGAGCATCCCCAGGGCGATGATACAGGAGGCGATCGAGACGCGTTCGAGTTCGATCTCGAAAAGTCGCATCACGATGAGCCCCATGAGCATGGTCAGGGGCACGAAGGAGCCCACGATAAGCCCTGTGCGCACGCCCAGGAAGAGGACGACCACCACCAGCACGATGCCCACCGTCTGGTAGACGTTGTTGAGCCCGCCATTGACCGCGGCCTCCACCAGATCGGGCTGGAAGGTGGCGTATTCCATCACGTAGCCGATTTCGAGCTGGGCTTCCAGGGCTTCCACCTTACGGGTCAGCCGTTCACCAAAGGCCACGGCATTGACCCCGGGTGTTATGGACACACCGATGACGATGGCCCGCCGGCCGTTGAAGTAGACCAGGTCCTGGGGCGGGTCGAGGTAGCCGCGCTCGACCGTCAGAAAATCCTTCAGGAAAATCGTCTGACGGGTCTCGGGAATGGTGAATTCGACATTCTCGATATCGGTGATGCTTTGGAAGTTGCCGGTCGGGGTCACGATGACACGCTGGGCGTTGGCATCGACCCGGCCGCCCGGCAGGATAATATTCTGCTCCACCAGGGTGTTGACGATCTCCCTGACCGTTATGCCGAACTGGGCCAGCCGGAGGGGCGAGTACTTCAGGAAGACCTGTTCATCGTGAACGCCGTAGAGCTCGATCTTGCGGATACCGGGAAGTTCGTAGAGCCGATCGCGGATGTCGCGGGCCGCGAGGCGCATCTCGGCCATGGTAAAACCCTCGCTCCACAGGGCGATGGAGGCCACGGTGACCAGGCCGAACTCGTCGTTCACGAAGGGACCGATCGTTCCGTCCGGCAGGGCCGGCTTCACATCGAGCATCTTGTTGCGGACCTTCTGCCAGACCAGATCCAAATCGTCGATCTCATCCCGAGTTTCGGCATGGATGATTGACAACCCGTGGCGCGAATAGGACCATATGTCGGCCAGCTCCGGAAGCGTCCGCAGTTCGGCCTCGAGCAGACGGGTGACGAGTTCCTCCATATCGGTCGGGGCCATTCCCGGAAAAAAGGCCGTCACCACGACTTCACGGATCACGATGGGGGGATCCTCCTGGCGGGGAAAATCGAAGAACAGCACCAGGCCCATCAGGATCACCGTCGCGATGAAAACGATGGTCATGCGACGATCGTTTAGCGAAAAACGGGTGATGGCGGACATAGTCGTAGAGCTCCTTTGCGGTGGTGCGATGGACCGGGGCTAACGACTGCCCAGGATGACCTTCTGGCCGTCGCGCAGGAAACTGACGCCGGCAGTCGCAATGATGTCGCCGGTTTGCAATCCGCTGCGGACAATGACACTGCTTGCGCGCACGCCATCGAAGGTGACGGCGGTTTGCTTGATGGTGGATGTGGCGGGATCGAACACAAACACGAACCCGCTGGACTCGTCCGGGCCCGCGAGCAGCGCCCCGGTGGGGATCAGGTAGGCCGTCTCGTCCTGTCCCTCGTCGAGCAGCAGGGTCACCTCGGCGGTGATGCCGGGTCTTATTCTCGGATTGTCGGTATCGATGATGACCCTGACCGGGAAGGCATTGGCCCCTCCCGCCACACGGCTGATCTCCGAAACCGTACCGTCGTAATTCTGGTCCCGAAAGGCTGGGAAACGAATTGTGGCGGGAAGACCGAGCCGAACCCAGTCGATTTCCGATTCGGGTACACTGATGGCCGCCTCCATGGCACCTTCCACATAGAGATCGAAAAGGACCTCACCAAGGGCCACCTGCTGGAAGGGGTCCACCAGGCGGGTCGCCACAACCCCGTCAAATGGGGCTTTGAGCACGGTGCGCTCCAGGTCGCGCCGGGCCAAGTCCAGCTGCGCGTTGTGGTAGCGCAGGTTCTTGCGGGTGCTGTTGAATTGGGTTTCGGCCTGATCGATCGAACGCTGGCTGACGGCCCCCGGATTGATTTCGGCGGCCTTGCGAAGACGGTCCAACTCGCTGTGCGCATCGTTGCGTTCGACTTCGGCCCGCCCCACGGCCGCCCGCGCCGCCTCCACGCTCATCCGGAAGGTGCGGTCGTCCAGAACGGCCAGCACCTGCCCTTTGGTGATTGCCTCGCCGACCTCGACATTGACCGCCTGCACATTGCCGGGCACCTCGAAGCTGATGCTGGACGTATCGGCGGCCTCTACCACACCGGAAAAACGACGCTTCATCCCAGCCGCTGGATCCCCCACTTCAAACGATCGGATGGCCCGTACGGTTTCGACGGGCGGCAGGGCCTGCTCGCTGCAAGCCAGCAACACCTGCCAGACCATGGTCAGAGCCAGCAGCGTCAACCAGGCTGTTTTTCCGGCCGCGCATCGCCGCCGACCACCAACCACGGTTTCGGTGTTCGAAGTCAGGTTTTTCATGCTTGCACCTTTTTCGTGCGCTGCGGTATCGATCCACACAGCGTCATTCAGGAAGGAATACACCGGCAACTGCGGACCTTCCGCAGATTGTTGCTGCCTTTCGGTTTATGATCAGGAGTCAAGTTTCTAATCTCCCCCCCGCTGAGTTCAGCGAATGTTGGCATCGTCAATCCATGTCAGCACCCGGGCTTCGAGATACGGGTAAAACGGATTGTGCCGCAGGCGTAAAAGCCAGTTCGGAGAAAGCTTGAACAAATTCCGTTCGCCCTTGATGGCCATCTGGCCCAGAAAGAGGGTGTCCTTATTTCCCGGAGGACGCCGGCCGTACAACGGATCATCCGGCGGGAAGGGTAAGGCCACATGCGAGAGTGAAATCACGCCCACCGGCCACTCGAGCGCCAGTGACGCAGTCGAGGAAACCTCGGCCTCCAGCGACGTTTTGCGGCGGGCCTCGACTGCCCGGGTCTCCGGACTCGCATTGGTGACCAGGGTCAGGGCGAAGGGCAGATTGTCGGCCTTCATCAGCCGGTCGGTCAGGGGCGCCGGGTTGGAGACCAGCAGGATGGAATTGGCGGCAAAACGGTTGATGTCGAAGAGCACGAACTCATGACGGTTCGGCGCCAGGCGCCCCAGAAGCTGGTCCACGACGGCGTTGGTCGACACGGTGGCATCCACGGTCGACTTGATCGCCAGGGTCGGCGGCAGCACCGCGTCCGGATGCCGGCGCGCGCGGCGGGCCACCCGGCCGGCCACGGTGCGTGTCAGGCGGTGGACCTGCTCGGCCGCGTTGGTGGCAAAGGAGTTGTACTTATAGGGGTCGAATTCGGGTTCGACCTGCAGCCAGGCCATACCGCCCAGACCGGGCAGAACGGAAAGCCGCCGTTTCCATTTGGCCATACCCGCCGCCGCGTGAATGCCGATGGCCGGCGAGATCAGCACGAGGCTGGCCGGCACCGGAGAGACTTTGGCCTCCAGCGCATCCAGCGCGAATTCCACCGCCAGGGGCGCCCCGGTGGAATAGCCGATCAGATGGATGGGTTTAGGCCCGATCGTAGCGGCGATGTGCGCCACGCCGATTCGAACGGCGGCTGACATATCTTCCCGTTTGACGTATTTGAGACCGGAAGGCGCCGTGCCGTGACCCGGCAGGCGCAGCCCGACGACCCAGAAGCCGCGCCGGTTGAGCGCCTGACCTATGGCCCTGAGGCTGTAAGGCGAGTCCGACATGCCATGCAGAAGCAGAACCCCGCCGGCCGGCTGCAGGGCGGCAAGCTCGAAGCTGCGGTTCCAGTTGGGGTCGCGGATCTGCGGGTCGGCCGCGCTGCCCGCGCTGTAGCGCACGAGCGCATGGTCCGGCCCGGTTTCGGTGGGGGCATAGACCTCCGCCGCCAGTTGTTCGAACAGTCGGTCTTCCCGCCGGAGGTAATCATCGAAAGTTCGGACCTCATCGGCATCATCCACCGTAAATTCCTTCGTAAGCCGCTCGGTATGCCAGGGGCCGAGCTCCAGATGGCTGCACCCCTGGACGGCCAGCAGAAAGACGGCGCTCAACAGGACAAGGGCACCCCTCCGGTGCCACCGCGACGGATGCTCCGCATCGATACGAAAGATCATCATCCCTCCTTGCTAACGGCCGCGCGTCAGAACCCAGTAGTCGGCGCCCTCCGGGCTCTTGATCCGGTAGATCAGGCGGCTGCGGGGGGTTTCGTCATTGGTCAGGCGCAGGAAAAGATCGTCGAAAAACTCCGGGGTTTCCAGACTGAAGTTGTGGAAGTTGCGCGTACGGTTGACCGGTGTGACATCCACGAGGGTCACACGGTCGCTGCCGGGCTCGACCATCTGCGCCAGGCGTACGGCCTCCTCTAGCTGGTCCGGGCTCAGCGTGCTTTCGCCCAACCGTTTGCCGCGGTTGATCACGCGGCTGATCAGCAGGGCCCGATCGTTGGAGGAGACATAGACCGTGAGATCCTTGGCCAGGGCCTTGATTTCCTGCCGGAACTGGTCGTTGAATTCTTCATGATCGACATCCGGGGCGGTCAGCACCACGTCTTCGATCTCGGTGTCGGCATCGGCCAGGTCGGGGTTCTGGTAAAGCAGGCCGAAAGCATCCACCACGACCTGGCCGCCCATGCTGTTGGCCAGCAGCCAGAGCCGGTCGGGCTGGACCTCCCGGATGATCAACTCCAGCGTACGGGCCAGATCCTCACCGGAGGCTTCAGCCACCTGTCGGGCCTGCCGGTATCCCCCCAGCGAGCTGCCCTGGTTGCCGGGCCAGTCGAATACCAGGATGGGGGAGTTGATGTCCATGACATGACCCAGAAAGGCGGTTTTGCGCAAGGCCGAGGGGAAGCGCTCCCGGAAACCGTGCACCACCACCAGCAGCGACCGAAAAGGCGAGGTGTGAATGACCTTGCCCAGCTTGTCGACAAAGGCCGCCCGCTCCAGCGCGGCCACCCGCTGGAGCTGGATTTCCTCGTTCTGGAACCACTCGGTGGGATCGATAAGCATGCCGAGTCCCAGCGAGGGCGCGATGCGGGTATCGAAATAACCGAATTTCAAAGAAGCTTCCCGTTCGGGGCCGAAACGTTCTTCCAGGGGGCCCTCATCCACGACGGCTTTGCGATTGGTAACGAAGAAAAACCGATAATTTTCCTGTTCGGCCAGTTGCGCCACGGTCATGCGCCGGAAACGGAAGTTTTCGGCATGCCGCGTTACGGCCCCCGTGGAAACGAAATAGAAGTAATAAAACCAGACACCCAGGCTGACCAGAATCAGGGCGGTCAGTGCCAGGCTGATCAACAATCGGCGCTTGAATCGGCTCATCTCTATCCTCGGTGCTACGACGGCAGGCTAGGGTTGGTGAATTGAATGAATCAGGACAAAACGGAAAGCAGGCCGCGGAACCCGGCGCTAAGCATTGGATATCATGATGCATACGATAACCGCTGCCGAAATGCAATTGCTTTGTGAACGCGGCCGGTGCATGGGATTCATGCCAAGACCGCCCACTATCGAGCGGCCGGTCTGACCGTCGCCGATCCCCATGCACCGGTCGTTGAAATCACTACGTAGCGGCGGCGTCCGCGAATGAATGACGGTAGGTGTCATATGTGTCACGGAGCTGACAATGGCGCAGTGATCTGGGACCATAACCGGTCCTGGTCCCCGTCTTTCTCACGCCGGGTGGCCAAAAAGCAATCGTTTATAACTCTGGCCAAGATTGGCGCCTTGTCAATGGCAGGGCGAGCGCCCGGCGCGTCTTGCGCCGGATCGGCCGTCATGCCGCCCGTCACCGATTCGATCGCTGCCCTTTCGAATTGCGCTTCACCCCCTCTCAAACATTTCCGGCTAACGGTCGAAGGCCACCACGATCTCATTGTAGCCCTTGCGCCACTTGGGCGGCTGCAGCGCCAGGTCCGGTTTCGGATAGCCCACGGCCAGCAGGAGCGGAATCCAGAACTGGTCCGGGATGCCGAAGGCCGACCGCACCCCCTCGTGGTCGAATCCGTCCATAGGATGAGTTTCGAGCCCCAGGCTCGTGGCGGCGTACATCAGGCCCATGGCGAAGAAACCCGTATTCTTGACGGCGAAGGCCAGCCGGGCGTCTTGGTTCCAGTCATACAGGGATTTGGCGGCGCCGAGAAACCATTCGCGCTGGTCCTCCGCCATCTGACCGGCCTCCCGCATGGCCTGCCAATTTTTCTCCACCGTGGGATGCCCTTCCCGCCAGCCGTTCTTGTCCGCCAGAACGATCAGAATCACCGGTGCCTCGGAGACCTTGGGCTGGTCCCAGGCCAGTTTCTGCAGACGTTTTTTTTCTTCGGCATTCCGCAGCACCATCAGGTTCCAGGGCTGCAGATTGAAGCTCGAGGGTGCGCGGGCCGCCAGCTCCACCATGGCGCGCAGATCCTCTTCGGCAACATTCCGCCGGGAATCGAAAAAATTGATGGCGCGACGCTTGTGAACGATATCGGTATAATCCATGCTAAACTCCTTTCGATTCAACGATAGAGATCGCGACCGATCCGTCAGGAACCAGTGGCGGCGAGGGGCGCGTTGTCCGGCATGCCGGCCTGCCAGCGGGATGCGATCTTCAGATCTTCAGGGGTCAAGGCATGCCCGGTCGCAAGGACCTTAAGCGTCACCTGCGCCCCGGCCGCGGTGAGGGTTTCAACCAGGCGATCGGTGCTGGCCGCCGGGATAACGCTGTCACGGCTTCCCTTCAAAACCAGAATCGACTTGCCCCTCAGATCCGGCGCGGTTGTCTGGGTGAGCGGCATCATCGGGCGCAGCAGGATGGCTCTTTCAAAAATCTCCGGGCGCCGGAGAAGGATCGCGGCCGCCACGTTGGCCCCGTTAGAGTATCCTAGGGCTGTCAGCCGTTCCGGTTCGCGGCCATACCGCCGGGCCGCGCCGGAAAGAAAATCGGCCAGTTCATGGGCCCGGCGCACGACATCGGCCTCGTCCAGGACACCGTCCGCCCAACGCCGGAAAAAGCGCGCCATGCCGTTTTCGGACACTTTGCCGCGCGGGCTCAGCACGGCCGCGGTCGGGCTCACATCATGGGCCAGATCCACCAGGTCGTGCTCGTCGCCGCCGGTGCCGTGAAGGGCCACGATGGTGGCGCCGTCGTCGCGGCCCTCTGCCGCGGGCGTGAACACGTGCCGGAAATCCATTGGCCGCAGGGGCGTCAGCCGGTTCTCGATCTGGCTTCGCATGGGCTCGTATTGCGCCGGCAGTTTCAACGCTACGCCCAGTCGGTCCGCCGGTTCATCCACAGCGAAGCCCGGCGGATCGGTGGCAAGCTCGAAGAGAACACCGCCCGGCTCCCGGAAATAGATGGATTTGAAGTAATTGCGGTCGCGAACCGCGGTGGGAGAAAACCCCTTCTGACCGAGCACCCGGCGCCAGGCCGCTTGCGCTTTTGTATCGGCGACGCGAAAGGCGATGTGATGGACCGTGCCGCCGCCCTGCCGGCCGGAAAGGACGGCCGGGTCCACGAGCAGATCCAATAAATGGCCGGGCGCATCCCCGTCCTGCATCCGGAAACGAAGTCGATCACCGTCCGTCCCCACCAGGGTCATGCCCATGACCTCGGTCAGGAGCGCCGCGGTGGCATCCGGGTCACCGGTCAGGGCGGTGGCGGCATGAAAACCGCGGATCGCATGGGCCGCCGAAACAGGGCTGCCGGACCAGGGCACGGTGGCGTGCCGCCCCCGGCCGGCCACCAGTTGCAGGGGCAAACCATGCGGATCGGTAAACTCTACAACCGGCTCACCGAACTGGCGCGTCTCGGTATAGGCCACCCCGTGGCGCCGCAGCCGGTCCTGCCAGAAAACCGTCGAATCCGCCGCAATGGCGAAGGCGACGGCGGTCACCATGCCGGCGCCGGCGCGGCCGCGGGGGAGATTGTCCCAAGGGAAAAAGGTCAGAATCGTTCCGGGCGTACCATCCGCATCCCCGTAGTAAAGGTGATAGGTGAAGGGATCGTCGAAATTGACCGTCTGCTTGACCAGCCGCAGTCCCAGGACGGTCTCGTAAAAAGCCAGGTTATCGGCCGCAGAATTGGCAATCGCGGTTATGTGGTGGATACCGCTGATCTTGAGGTTGTTATCGGTTGAATCCATTATCATTTCCTCCATAAAATCTTGATTTCAAGATATTTATCTAAAAAAAATCAGGTCAGCCTTTCGGCGCTCATCCCGATTTTCTTGAGCAGTCTGACCGTTTCCCGGCGTTCGACCGCCGAGAGCGAACGGACGATTTGCTCGAGGGTCTGTGCGTGTTGGGTAAAGGCTTTCCGGATGACCCGGCGGCCGCGCCCCGTTAGATGCACGTGGAAGCAGCGTCCGTCCGAAGGGTCCTGGATGCGCTTCACAAACCCCCGGTCCTCCAGGCGGTTGACGGCTGGGGTCATGGAGCCGCTGGTCAGCAGCACCTTGCCGGCAATCGTGTTGATCGGCAGCGGCCCCTTGTGCAGGAGAACTTCCAGAATCTGAAAATCGGTCAGTTTCAACCCGGTGCGGGCGATGCTCTGCCGGTCAACCTTTTCGACGGCCTTGGCTGCTTTCCAGAGAATGAGCCGTATGTGGGCGCCAGATTCCATGGCGCTATGCTAAGGACAGATATCTTGATGTCAAGATAAATTGCCATTTTTCCCAGCGGGAGGGCAAAGGGGCACCATGGCACAGGATATGTGCCGCGTTGACCCACACGAATTTCGCAACTGCACAATATGGGAAAACAAAGCCGGCGAGGCAGCGATCTTATTCATCATCCTGTTTGCCGGCATCGGCAAGCGGACCCCAAAAGGCGGCGAAAGGATTGGTTTCGGGATTGCGGCCGCGGCCGGCCGGCGAAAGGCCCATACCAATATCCAGCCAGTTTTTGAACTGCGCATCGACGGCTTTCTTGTACTGGATGTAATTGCGGGCGATCTGCTGCAGGTAGGTCTCGAAAAACTCCAACAGCACGTTGTCGCCGTACTGAATGATCAGATGCAATACCGGCGACGGCAGAAGGGCGTTTTTGCGCTTGGCCTGCTCGAGGACGATTTGGGTCAGAATGAAGGCGGTCACGTCTTCCTTGGTTTTGGCGTCGATGATCTTGACCTCGCCGCCCTGCCGCACGACTTCCGCCAGTTCTTCAAGGGTGACATAACCGCTGGCGTGCGTATCATAAATCCGGCGATTGGCGTATTTTTTATATATGCGTGGTTTCTCCATCGTGCCGCCCTTCAGCTAACCCTTTTATTTGCTGCTATGCAAAAATATATAATGTCGTCACTTAATCTTTATAAGTAAAAATATAATGCATTTTTAGATATTTGAAAACCGTTTTCTTGAGAGTTGCAAAAAAATTGTGCAATGCAACATTTTTTTGCTTGACGCGGGCCAATAACACACTATAGTTAAACATATCGCGTGAACGTTTTACAGCCAATCGAACGGAGGAACCACGACCATGACGCCGAATGATTTTACAATGACGAAACAGATCCTGAAACTCCAAAAGACCTTCGCTCAGAACAACATCAAAACCCTGTCCCTGTGGCTGACGCAAGGCGAGCGGGTAACGCGCACCTGTCTCGAGCAAGCCGGTGCAATGCCCGCCGAGGCCAAACGCGCCTGGGAGCACGGTTCAGAGCTTTTTCAGTCGGGCCGTGAAACCATTGAAGCCATCGTGGACATCCAATTCGATATGATCGCCGGCATGCTCAATCCATCCGGCACCAAATCGTAAACCCGGACCATGTGGTCCGGAAACCATAACGTATACCTAAGCAAGGAGGATCGTGAGGATGATGGATCACAAACTGATCGCCAAACAGATGGTGCAGTTCAACAAGTCGGCTTTCGACAACAGCTTTAAAGCCATGAGCCTGGTCTACGAGCAGAACGAAAAAATGCTCGACGCCTTTCTGGGGCAGGCCAGCTGGCTGCCGGATGAAGGCCAGAAAGCGCTCCGGGACTGGATGGATTCCTACAAGAAAGGCTGCCAGGAATTCAAAAAGATGGTGGACACGAACTACGAAAAGGTCGAAGCCTATTTCAGCGAGGGCGCGTAGCACTTCCCCATCCGGAACCAAGCCACCGGTCTACATCGGGGCGCAGGCGATGGGCCTGCGTCCCGATGACGCCGGTTACTGGCCTTAATGCATGCTTCAGGGGAAAATGCTATGAGCACCGACAGCGACAAACTTCCATGTATCGAAAAGTATCTCCAGAGCCTGCGCGCCGGCACTGATTTTTTCAGTGCCGCCTTGAACGCCGCTAGCGGCATGGCCAGCTATCAGACCAGTTTTTTTATTCCCTTTCTGCTCTCAACCCACTATTTTCAAATCGCCGAAGCTCAGAAAGCCGCTACCTCTAGCCTGGATGAGGCATTGAAAGCCTATGCCGAACTGGGATTATTCAACCTCGATCTGATCCGGCGCGGCATGGACGGGATGGTCACGGCGGCGGGCCGCTACAGTCAATCGGCACTGGCGGATGCCGCCGCCGCTCTGGCTGAAGCCTTCAGCGACGGCAATCCCCGACCGCTCATCGATATCGTCCACCAGCAGGGCGCCCTGCTGGCCTTGGTGGCCCACGGCTATCCCCAGGCCATCGAGACCGTTGCCGATGATTTTGGTTTTCACTTCGAGCGCGGGCAGCATGAGCTCGTCGATGAAACCGATCGCTTTCTGCTCTATCGCATCGCACCTTCCAAGCCCAAGGTCGACATCCGCTCCGACGGCAAGCCGATCCTGATTTTACCCCCCTATGTCCTGGGTGCCAACATCCTGGGGTTTCTGCCGGACGAGGACCGCAGTTATGCCCATTGCTTTGCCAACCTGGGAATTCCGACCTATATTCGCATATTGAAAGACATCGCCACATGCGAACCGCTTCAGACCATGCGGGCCGAGGACGATGCCCTTGATACGCGCCGCTTCTGTGAAAGCATTCGGAAGCAGCACGCCAAACCAGTAACCCTCAACGGCTACTGTCAAGGGGGCTTCAATGCCTTGTGTACCTTGCTGAGTGGCAAGCTTGATGGTCTGGTCGATGCCTTCATCACCTGTGTATCGCCAATGGACGGTACCCGTTCCCGCGGGCTTTCCGGCTTTCTAAAGCAGTTGCCGGCGCGCTTCAACGACCTGGCTTACGGTACCAAAACCCTGCCCAATGGCAACCGGGTGGCTGATGGCCGTCTGATGGGGTGGGTCTACAAGCTCAAAAGCATCGAGACCGAATTGCCCCTATCGGCTTTTTTCAGGGACCTGGCCATGCTGGCCCACACCGGCGGCGATGCTCGCAAGATCAGCAAAACGGCAGCGGCGTTGAACTACTGGCTGGGCCATGAACGCAACGACCTGCCGCTGGCGATCACCGAGGTGAGTTTTGCCTCCTTCAATACGCCTATCGCCGCTGACGGAACACTGCCCGTCCAGCTGTTCGATAAAAAGCTGAACCTCAAGCGTCTCAAGGAGAAAAAGACCCCCTGGCTGATCTGCTACGGCATGCACGACGATCTGGTCGAAAAAGAAACGGCCCTGGCCCCGCTGGACTTTGTCCCGGCCGAGGTGACACCGTTCCCCAAGGGGCACGTTGCCATTGCGACCTCTTGGTCCGACCCGCAATCGGCCTGTGCCCTGCACACCCGTTTCGGCGAGGGGCAGCATCGCGGCCCGGTGCGGTTTCATCTTGACCTGGAGGCGGATCTGAATCGCGCGCCAGCCCGGCCGAAGAAAACCTGACCCCGCAACGCACGGCCGGTCGATGCGGGCGCGCATTGGCAAATCAGGCCGACCCTTAAACGCCTGGAAGAGGTCGAACGGCCCTTGCCAGGGCGTTATCATCTCAACCCCACGAAATGGAGACCTGCAGGCGTGGATCACCACTTTTTAAAATTCTGGGGTGAATTCCTGCTGCAGGCGGCCGATGGACAGCGGCAGATGAAAGAGTTTAGCCGCTGGATGCAGTCCGGTTTTTCACCCCATGATGAGCTGGCCCGACTCTTTCGCCAATGCTACGGCCTGCCGGAGTTCAAGCCAGCCACAGACAAGGAGGACTGGCAGAGAGCCACGGCTGATTTTCACAAGGCCCTGAAAGCCTACGCTCCGCTGTGGGGCTGGGTTCCTCTGGATCGTTTTGACAAGTTGAAAAAGGAAAACAAACGCCTGGAAGCTCAGATTGCCGATCAAGCCCGTTTGATCCAACAGCTGGAGGCGCTGCTTGAAAGCGAGGATCTGGGGCATATGAGCCTGCTCACACGTTTCCAGAATCTGGTCGCCGATCAGAGTCAGGCCTTCGACGATCTAATGCAGGCGATGAAGACATCATCGGATACATCCGATAACGCCGAAATTGAATAAATGGTGCCCGCGGTAAGCGAACCGTTGCGCGCATCACCTGTACCCCCAAGAACCTAGAAGTCGTTTCAAAATCTCTGATCACGCTCGAGAGCAAGACGGAGGCTGATGAAAAAGCGGAGCATATTGCATAATATGTACACAGGGGCGCGGGGTAGGGGCCCCGCGGCGCTGTTGAAGAAGCCTGCCACACAGCTATCGGCGTTAGAAGGGGTTTTGAAACCACTTCTAAGCAGACCCTACTGACAGACCGTAGAGCAAGGGAGGTGTGATATGGCTGAGAAGCGCTCCCCCAACGCGGACGACGCCAACATGTTTGCCCAGTGGACCGAAACGATGACGGATATCTGGGGCAGCATGCTGCGGCTCTGGTTTCCCGATGGCGTTGCCCCTGGCGCGAACGAAAATGGCCGCCCAGAGGCCCACCGCGGCACGCACGCACGCGTGCGCGCATCGGCCGAAGCGGCGCTTAAAAACTGGCAGGCCATCTCAGGCGCCCTGTCAGCCCCGGAATCGCTGGAGGCGCTTTTTAAAGGCGCGGGCGCCATGCCCGAAGTGCTGGCGCATTTAGCGCAAAGCAGCTTTAACAGCTTTCTGGAAATGCAGCAGAAAATCCTGGATCAAGCCGGTCGCCTAGGTGAGCATGTCGACGCCTACACCTTTACGAATATCGATCAAAATCTGTTCCGCACCTGGACGGAAATGTACGAGCAAGAATTCAGCCGCTTTCTGCAGGTTCCCAAACTGGGGCTCGTGCGTGAGTATCAAGAACGCATCAGCCAAGCCGTCGACGCCTACAACCGCTTTCAGGCCACATTGACTGAATTTCTACAACTGATGGCGATGCCGGTCGGCCGGTCTTTTACGGTGCTGCAGGAGCAGGTGGCCGAGATGGCGGAGAAGGGGGAGCTGCCGGAAGAAGGGCGGGCCTATTACGACATGTGGATCAAAGTTCTCGAAGGCCATTACATGACCCTATTCCAAACCCAGGAATATACGGACACCTTCGCCAGGACCCTCAACAGCCTCTCGGCCTATCAAAGCGCACGCAACGCCGTCATAGAGGATATGCTCAGCGG
>JAAUYJ010006303.1_pt1 | contig 14243 bp, 18 predicted proteins | sample 7278031 | NCBI WGS metagenome assembly JAAUYJ01 (sample SAMN14350222, study PRJNA611818) | marine sediment metagenome | isolation source: surface marine sediment (1.8m) | place: French Polynesia: Moorea | collected 2018-08 | reverse complement strand
GTACGCCATGTGCCTGGAGCGGTCCTCCGGCAAGATGGAGATGTGGAAGTGCAGGAAGACGCAGGGCGTCTACGACCAGTGCATGAAGGACAAGCTGGACATAGACAGGCCGTACTACGGGTACCACTCACTCACCAAGATCCACCAGACAAGCAGGTGAGAGGGAGATATTTTCCGAACTTTCTTTGCCAAATCCCCATGAGGTGGGACAACAGAATGCAATATATTTTTTACCTGCGGAACGAAGGTTGGATTGTTGTTAGGATTGGGGGGAGGGGGGATAGATCAGGATCCCACCCCGCAGTAAATCTACAGTGCCAAAGTCAACCCTTTAAATTTATTTGATTCGTTTCGTAGTTTAACTTCGGCTCTACGAATTTGCATCAGGGAGGAATCCATTATTACATTATAGGATTGTGCAGTTCCACTCAATTCCAATTCAAAGCAGGCCGCTTTAAAATTTTCCTCATACATTGCATTTTTCAAACAATATTCTTCTCTTCTTCTCAATTAATCAACAGTCTATTCCGCTGGTATTTCAACAAAGTCTGTTCTTGTTTTTAGCTCGCATTAGGAGTCGGACTCGGATCCTGCTAATCTTGATTTAATCTTCTCATCTTTTTCCTACTTGCTTCCAGACCGAAACCCGAGTTGGAGAAGCCCGCTTACATGGACGATCCGCGCGGCAAGAAGCTGGACCAGCTGCCGGAAGACTTCCCCAAGCAGGACAAGAAGTGGGGACTATTCTGGACCGGGTTCTGAAGCACTCCTGCTCCAGGGAAGAAAAGAAACCACAGACTCTCACACGCCAGTGCAGTTAGCCCAAATGCTAGTGTCTCCTTCGTTTAATATGGCGCAGTGTACAACAACATACCTACTTTAAAATATATTGCGTTGTGCTGAAATTCATTGTTGGTTTTTTTTGTTTCTGTTCTATGCATCGGTCCGACGGTTGACGGTTGAGTTCTTGCTCGGAATTTATTCCTAGAGAGCTGCTTCCGATGATGCTTTGCTTCTGAGTTTTTTTTATGACGCTCTCCGACTCAGTGCATCTGGAGTTTTTTCGGGTAACACTACTATGGAGCCGTCCTCCGCCACCGGAGGGAAGTCTTCCAAGACGGCCACCTTTTATTCGTGCCCCTTTTGCGCATTCCGGGCGAGGACGGACTCTAGGCTGTACTCACACATCGTCAGGAGGCACGATTCACTGGACAAACATAAGAAGGCCGCGGAAGAGAAGACCGCCACCAACCCGGAAGAGGCACCAATAGAACAGCGACAAAAGAGGAACAACGGCAACCGGAGCAAAGAGGAGGAAGACCATGTCCACGTGATCGAGACTGACCGACTGGCCGATGTGGCGGAGCAGCCCCGAAACTGCTTCGTCTGCCATCGCATCTTCGCGGGGAAGGCGAATCTCTCCGCCCACCTGTCGCGGGACCACGGTATGAGGTCTGGCGGAGGCGGTAAGAAGTACCGCTGCCCGCGGCGCCACTGCACATACGCAACCAACTGGGCTCACAGGATGGAGGCGCACAGGGTGTCGCAGCACGGGCAGACGCCCGAGCTGGAGATCGTCACCGAGAAGAAGAGCGTTTGCGGGATGAGACCCAAGACAATTCGCTAACATACTAATTACTACGTACATCTTAGAGAAGTTTAAAATGTAGAATGCAGAATACGTTGTAAAAGAAAGAGCAGAACTGGCGGAATTTCGGATTTTTTTCGGCGTTTATTGGACTTCCGAAGAAGCCCTCTGTGTTTTGCGTCAGTAGACTGGGGGAAGATGTTGGGTGGACAGGAGGGCAACAGAGATGATGTTCTTCTTTCTTGTTCTTCTACATTCCTGGGACCTGGGGCGCGTCCGGCTTCTGGATCTTGGCCTCCGAGAAGGGGTTGGCGGGGAGGACCTCCTCCTTGGGCTCGACGATGGACACGTGGTCGGGCAGCGGCTTCTTGGGGCCCATCTTGCCGTTGGGGTCCCACGGCAGCATGATCTTGACCTTGATGCCGAGCACTCCCTGCCTCAGCAGGACGTGCCTGCAGGCGGTGTCCACGTAGTCGTTGCACGGGTCTCCGGAGTGGATCATGAGCCCGTCGACGAACTTCATGGCCTTTGCGCGCTGCCCGCGCAGCTTGCCGGAGACGACTACCTCGCAGCCCTTGGCGCCGGACTCCATGATGAAGCGGAGGACGCCGTAGCAGGCGCGGCGCACTGCCAGGCCGCCGATCAGCTTGTACCTAAGCGACTCGGCCTGGGCGATGGCGCACAGACCCCTGGTGGCCACCTTCTCGGCGTAGAGCTCCACGGAGTTCTCCGGGAAGGAGAACCTCTTCTGCACGACGGAGGTGAGCTCCCTGATGCGGCGGCCCTTCTCGCCCAGCACGTTCTGCGTGCGGGTGGCCATGATGATGATCTCGGTGCGGGTGGGCGTCACGCGCACCTCCACGCCGGAGTAGCCACCCTCGGCCAGCTCACGGGTCAGAAACTCGTTGAGCTCGGCCTTGAACACGCCATCGGCCACGAACTGAAAGGGAAACAAAAAAAATTATTGCATTTTTGAACGTCTCAGGGTGGGTTTACCTTGTACTAAATTAAAATTAGAATTATTTCAACCAAGATACTTCCCTCTGCTCCCGCAACATTGCTGTACTATACCCAGTCCTTTCATTAAAGTCCTACAACTTTCTGCCAATCAACAAATCTTATTTTGGCTTGTGGTTGTGCAGCCCCTATTTTCCCCTCAGATTATTAATAATAAACCTGTTGGGTTAGATCGGGGCGGTCATTGCTATGGCACTCCCATCTGACACCCAGGCCACCGAGATAAAAGCCAGGATGGAAAAGAAGAGTGCAAAGTGGACAAGTCCTTTTAAATCTGAAAATACTTCCAGAATCGAGGAATAACCTGGCCTACACGAGGTGGCAAAACTACCCGCAGAGTCTGCCCTGTACGATGACGTGCGAAAAAGGCTTGATTTATTGTTTAGAGTGTTTAAACTGACCTTTCTCTTCTTGGAGATTTGCGCCGCCATAGTTGCTCCGGTCCAGTCCAAGCGGAAAAGGAAGACTTGTTTTCGTTCAGCTGACAACAACAAAGTTGGTCTCTTCCCGCCGACGCTTTCAGCGCAGAAGGAAGAAAAGGAGGAGAGAAGGCCGTTCGCACTGGCCTGTGGCACTGGCACTCGCTGGCAGTGCAACAACTGTCACACAACTCACAAGCTGACTAAAGTGCTTTCTCTTTCTCTTCTCCTTGGCTCGATCTCTCATTCTCTCTTGGAAATTAGAGTTTCCCTAGAGACTTGTACCACCTGTGCTTGCACTGCACCCTCCTCCCTAGTTCCAGTCCAGGCCCCCTCGAACTTCTCGTGTTGCGGCGGCATCCGTATTCCTCCTGCCCCGCCCACCCTCCCAGCGATCTGGACGATGGAGTCCTCCGTCCCCTCCGCGCAGGTCATACAGGACTTCCTCAGAGACGTGAGTTTATTCAGTTGGAGCAGGGGGAATAGCAGTTTATTGTTGCATTACCAACAGTATGCCGGCCGGTACAATGAACACAATGACCATTTAGTCAACTTTGCCCACCTCACGTCATTCATGTGACATTGTTCGGTATCTACAGGATCGCCCGGTTATCTTGCACTTTAGGGGTCTGAGGGTATCCCATTGTTCAATATTTGGCGTTGAACCCAGTCATTCTTCCCGTCCGCACATCCGCCTGAAGATAAAGTATCCCGAGAATACCGCCCCGGTCAACAGGTAGAGGCCCCCGTACACCAGAAACTGGTCCTGCACTGGCAGCGCCAGTCCTGCCGCGTCGGCCACGGACAGGGTCAGGATCGTCTGCAGGCCCAGGCCAACCCTGGAAGGGAGGAGGGAACATTTACTTTAAGAGTTTTGGTGACGGGCTCTGTCCATTGTCTGACCATGTGTTAATGCCGAAGACGAGGCCGAACGCGTCCCTCTCGATCCTCTTTGCAATCTCGAAGGAGGCCACCGTCATCAACAGCTGGTAGGACATGCGGAAGAAGAGGTAACCGGCGTAGGCGAACCAGATCTGGTCCGTCCTGCCCATGGCCGCCAGCACGGACCCGCCCAGGAGGGAGGCCACCAGGATGGCGTAGTCTCCCAGCCGGCTCCAGTCCAGGCGGACGAACCCCACTGCCAGGACGACGACGGCGCCCGTCAGCGTGGTGGCCGCCTCCACCGCCCCGTTGTAGATGTCGCCGTCCTCGAAGGACTGGATCTCCTCCCAAAGGCCCTGGATGTAGTTGCCAACCTAATGGGAAAAGGAAATTAAAATGGATCATTTGTGACGATTCCAGAAAGATCAGTATCTCTTAATTGTCTAACTTGGAAGTTGAGGCAGGTGGATGCGGCCACCCATATGGACCACTTGACGACGTATGAGTCGCTGTAGATAGTCTTGGCTTCCATGATTATCGTCCGGAAAACTTTCGCCGTGCTGGGTCTTTTCAATTGCTCAGCAGATATACCCTCCTTGGTGCTGGAAGAGGAATCTCCGGAATCCTTATCTGAATCTTTGTCCGATTCCTCATCAATCGATCTCCTCTCTCCTGTGCTCCCGTAATCCGCGTTTTTGTGGAAGTAGATGCTGGTCCTAACCCTGGGCAGGAAGAAGCTGAAGACCATGGCCACGCTGACGCTAGTGAGGGACACGTAGTTGAGGTCCCTGTAGCTGAGGGCCTGAGTCGAGTCCAGAACCTGTCCCAGCAGGCCGCTCACGAACTTCCCCGTCAAGATGGCTCCTCTGGTGAGGCTGGAGGCCATCTTGTAGTCGTCCTTGGGCACCTTGGCGTACATGTAGGTGTAGTAGGCGACCTCGGTGGAGGTGGCAACGCCGTACAAGAACTGCATCCCCTGCATGGCCCCAACCCCGTCGGCCCACAGCAACAGGCACCATGTCCCCACGTAGGCGGCGCCCTCCAGGTTGATCACCGGCTTGTACCTAGTTTGGATTTTTGTAAGTCAAATTTATAAGCCGCTTCTCTACTTGCTGTTGACTTCCTAGTTTTTCGCTGCGTGATACCTCAGCAGATCCGTCAGTAGAAAGACGGGCACTAGAAGCGCGAAGTAGGAGTAGGGCCAGACCGGGTAGATCTTTTGGTAGACGTCGTCCTCGTCCAGCCCCTTGTACCCGGTCAGGTACTGTGTCAGGTAGGGCTCGGACGGACGGATCTCCTTGGCGAAGCCGTAGGCGCACAGGAGCACCAGGGTCCACCGCTGAGAGAAGTCCAAAAAATCTCGCGCCATGGCTGTGTAGTGCAAGCTGTCTTATTGTCCATGTGTTGTGTCAAACTACTCATCGCTCCCGCCCCTTTTATATGCAGCAATCAAGGCAGAAGAGACAAGAGAACAATCGTACTGTAAACAAATTAGACAATGAAAACGGGGGGAGGGGACATGCCGAACATACGCCACCGCATCACTTACCAAAGATTCGCTGTCTCCGCTCAAATGAAAATTTAACAAAACCACAGTCCCCAATGTATTTTCTTTTTCCAGCACTCCGATAAGGGAGCGGGGACATCGCTGAACCTGGCCCTGGAGGAGAAAAGAAAGGTCCTGCGATGCTGCCACGAGGTCCTCTCCACCGACGACGGGAAGGGGGGTGACCACAAGGAGAGGCTAAGCGCGCTCACGGCAATCAAGGTTCTCAGGTAAATTACAGGAGTTTTCCCATCGCATACCTTTTCATTTACCACGTTTCTCTTTCTCTTTCTGTGTGCAGTCGGGACAAGGAGAATGTCAACGAGCTGATGGACGCCGCCACGATGGACCTCCTCCTTCACCACGCGGGCATTAACCCCAACTCCAAGAGGAAGAATCTCGACGAGGAATCAAAAGAAGGTATGTCGATTTCAAACATTGTAACGGGAAAGTGTACTGTGACGACATACAAGCTTTTCATCCTCGTTTCTGCAGAAGTGTCAGAGTCTCAGAGGTGCCTAAACAACCTGCTGCTGCAGAGCTCCTCCGCCCGCAGCCTTTGCTCTGGCGACCGCGCTCTCCCCGGCCTCATCGCCTTGGTGGAGGAGTGGAGCAGGGCCGCCCCCGACTCGAGACCATTCCCCGCAGAGATGCTGACCATCGACGTCAAGCTGCTGTTTCTCATCACGGCTCTGAGCGAGTCCACCAGGTGAGACATTCGAGTTTAGAAAAAAAGCTGGAATCTGAAAACAATCAAGAAGCAGTGTAAAGCGATCTTTTTTTATTGTTTGAGGCTTTGATGACGCAAGACAAGTACGTTCGCTCACCCTCTTTGGCATGGAAACAGTGAAGGTCGATCTGTGTTTTATCTCTTTTTCGACCTTTCTTCTCCAGGACCAAGGTCCTTCTGGACTTGGACGGCGGCCGCTACCTTCTCGGACTCCTGCAGACAGTCCTGGACGAGGCTATCGCGCGCGGTACATCATCATCAGAGGAGGCCTCTGCTGCAACGCCTCCCAAGCTGGCAGAGTCCGAGGTGGCGCTGACCAGCGAGGTGCTTAAGGCGCTCTTCAACGTGACGCTAGGGGTGGAGGAGCTGCTGGAGCCTCTGAGGGACGAGACGTCGCGTTCAGCCATCGAGGGAGCCATCGGCAGGGCCTGCGGGGCACTCAAGGACTTCTTCGCCGTAGGAGCAGAGACGGAGAAGGCCAAGAAGACCCTGGACTCGTAAGTCTTGTCACTAGCTAAGGATCTGTGACAGCTTTAGCCGTTTACGTTGCAGAAAGTAAAAAAAATGATTGATGTTAATTACATGCAAACAAACGGTTTTTTTACTATGCTGCAGAAACTGCACCAACTTGCTGGCCAACGTCCCTCCGTCCCTCGCCGGCCCTCTGCTGGAGCCCCCTTCCCCCTCTCTGCTCTCACCCGGCCGCCAGCCGATCATCTTCGACGGCGCATGCGTCGACGCCCCCCGCGCCATGCTGGACATGCTCCTCGGCGACGTCAGGGCCCTAGGGGAGACCTCGGTGGCCCTCAGGGAGGCCATCACACCGGCCCTGTCCGTTCTGTGCAATCTCAGCAGGAAGCACAGGCCCGTCAGGAAGTATCTCAGGTCCGTCATACTCCCGCCGCTCAGGGACGTAAGCACCAGGTGAGAAAAGCATGATAAAAATGTGTTACCCACGTCGAATAAACGATTGTTTTCTCAGGCCTGAGGAGGGTGACACGCCGCGGAACAGACTCTGCAAGCTACTGACTTCTCCGGTCGATGCCGTCGCCACCCTGGTGGCGGAGTTACTCTTCGTCCTGTGCAAGGAGTCCGGTATGTTTTTGAAGAGCAGCTTTTTTTTCGTATTGGTGAAACTTTTCCATCTCTCTTCAGTGGCACGCATGGTGAAGTACACCGGCTACGGCAACGCCGCCGGACTCTTGGCGCGTCGCGGCCTCATGCTGGGCGGTCGCGGCGCCGCCGCCGGCGACTACTCCGACGAGGAGGACTCTGACACGGAGGAGTACTCGGAGAACGCGCACCGGGTGAACCCCATCGTTGGCTGCGTGGAGCCGGAGCGGCCCTCGCCCTTCGAGGGAATGACGGAGGAGCAGAAGGAGCACGAGGCCATGAAGCTGGTCAACCTCATCAACGACATGCACAACCTGGGCGTGGTCAAGCCCGCCATGCCGGGTCCGGACGGGAGGCCCAGGCAGCTCGAGCACGTTCTTCAACTGCAGGAGGCGGCGCAGGCGCAGGCCGGAGCATCTGCCAACCAGGAGGAAGAGTCCGACTCGGACTAATAATTCGTAATGGATCATGAAGCCACCCGAGAGTAGCGGCACAGGCTCGAAAGATGCGAGTCAGATTATTTATTTCCCGCGGTCACGTTCCCCTCACTGTATGTATTATGTACCGTATGTATTTTCACTCCTACTCGCAAAGCCATGTTTTACATACTGGTATGAGCTGATTCGTTTTCAAAAGTATCATATGTAGGAAGGAAGAACGATCTATTTGCCCCCTCCCGTCCCCTCCCCAATGTCGATGTCATGAGCATTTTGTGATACCTTGATTAATTAATTGTGAGCTTGCACCTGTCGAGTCAAAACAAATGTACAACGCCCCATGAAAGCCCATCTAGCCTTTTTTTGCGCGACATAGAAAACCTCATTTCCTCGCTACTTTCGAATTCCGAAAGATTTGTCTCCAATCTCGATGGTGATGCTTGACCTGTGCAGGCGGCTGAAGACGAACTGAGCGTGCGGGGTCGTCTCCTCGCCCTCCTCCTCCTCTTCCACTTGCAGGGCTTCGGTGGAAGCATCCCCAGTATCTTCAGGTTTCTTGTCCGTTCGTTGCGTAGGGAATTCGCTGATCGCCTTTTTGTGCTGGAACACCGGCGTGGGCGGGTCGGACGACGAGGAGTCCTCCACCGAGACCGAGGGGCTGTGGAGCAGCTGCGGGGAGGAGGGCGACTCCGCGTCAGACCCAAGGCCGCCGCTGCTGTTGCCGCCGCCGCCGCCGCCGTCCAGGCTCTGGGTGGAGCGGCGCTTGTGCATAAGGCCAGACATGCGCTTCATAGCCCTGGAGTCGATCGAGTAAGAAACTGAGAAAATATTTTTGCCGCTAAATACTGACCGTATGGCCTGCCCGCATCGTTGCCACCTCCGCCGAGCCAGGAACCGCCTTAGGTTGGCCTTGTTGGTGACCAGCACCGTGTCGACCACGGCTGCGAAGGCGTCCGCAGCCGCTTTCGTTCCTCCTGCGGGCGACACCACGGATGGAGTCCTTGGTCGCGGCCGCAGCCACTCGTGTCGCAAAGCCGCCGCCGCCGTCATCCGTCGCCGCGGGTCCCTCAGGAGCGCCTTGGAGATGAAGTCCTTGGCGAACGAGCTGATGGGGTCAAACTCCTGGATAGAAAAGTGCCTTGAATACATTTTCATGGTTTTTTCGCTCTCTTCCTATGCCGTACTACAGGGCAAAAAAGATCTAATTTTGGATGGCGAAAAGACCAGAATAGCACCAGATCTTCTTACTCAAGCAGAACGCGATCTAGCAAAAGCAGGGGCCCTTTTCTACCTTTTCCTACTCACGTACAAAAGAATAACGACCTCACGCGATATTCGCATCACGAAAATTCTGGAAAGCACTCACCGGTTCGTCGAAGTCGTACTCGGCCCTCGAGACGTTACTGTACGTCTCCGCCACGCTGTCGCCCATGAAGGGGGAGAGACCGGAGAGGAGGACGTAGGCGATCACGCCCAGGGACCACACGTCAGAGGCAGGAGACACAGGGTCGTAGTTGACCACCTCAGGGGACACGAACTCGGCAGTGCCGCACATCACCTTTTCCCCCCCCCCGAAGAAAAACCATTGATAGTTTGAACATTGCGAATAGGTTTTTCGCATAGTACCTTGACTTGGTCTCCCGGATTTATTATCCTGGCGAGGCCGAAGTCGATTATCTTGATGTCGTCCGAGTCCGGGCGGCAGCAGACGACGTTCTCTGGCTTGAGATCCAGGTGGACAATGTTCTAAAGGAAGGACAATAAAAAATATTGGCGAGTACCATTGGAAAATAATTCCGATAAAAAGCCTTACCTTCTCGTGTATGTAATTGACCCCCCTGCAGATCTGTGCCATGAAGTTTATCCCCTGCGCCTCCGTGAGCTCAAAGTCCTCTGCTGCCACCCGCTCGAAGAGCTCCCCCCCGGACAGGTACTCCATCACCAGGATCAGCTCGCTCGGGGTCTCGAAGGCCGAGACGAACGCAGTGACATGCGGGCTGGAAAAAAGAAGCAGAAAGGGGGTTTCCTTCTCGTTACATGCTTTGACTTTGAGGGCAAAATGTTCGCGGTTCCTGCTACGCACCACTCAAGTTGCGAAACGATGTGGATTTCTTCCAAGGCCCTTTCTTTCACGTCCCTTTTCCGGCACCTTTTAGAGAAAGAGTTTAAAATATTTATATTTCCCGTTTCTGCCCCTGTTTGTTATGCCTACTTGATGTGCTTGGCGGCCGCTATCGTGCCCTCCCCGTCTCTGACCTGGTAGACGATCCCGAACCGCCCCCTCCCGAGCTCCTTCAGGCGCTCGAACTCCCGCGGGTACTCGGACCCAGGGCGGAGGACTTTTCTCACCGATTCTTCTCTCGTCGCAGGCATTTTCTACACTATTGCAAGAAGCTCAGGATTTTTCCACTCACACAAGCGGATTCAACGGTCTTTTTTCCCTCGAATCCTTTGACTAATTGCTTCGTCCTCTTAGGTACTCGTGGACTGTCGTGACACACGGTTTTGAGTGCGCGAACACCTGCGCTGTTTTCGCTTTACCCCCAAAAAACTGTTTCCCGGCGAATCAGCAACTGAGATAAGAAATGGGCCCAAAGTGCGGGTGCTGCAGTTTGGGCTGAAAATACTTCGTTTGTGTTTGCACACACGCCACAGATATCCTTCTTCACTGCACGGGCACAGAAAGACAAGCAGTAAAAAAGGCTTAATTGAATTCTCCTGCCGAATCAAGACTGTTGAAAGATGAAAATGTCGCGGTCGATTGATTGCTGTTGCTTTCACAAGAATTCAATATTAAGGCCTCCTCTTCCTTTTCCCACCTTAAAAAAGTTAACATGTGTCGAATCGCCGTATTAGATGGATCGTTTTCGGAAGCTGCTGCGGCCCCTCTCACTCGATCACATATGAGATCAAAATCCCGACAGGCCGCCGCCAATATTAGTGAGGTGAATGGGGCCGTTTTGACTCTTGTGAATCTTCGTTCGGACAGAGAAGCCTTCCCCAGTTTTCCCTCCTCTAGTCGAAATGCGAAAAAGCCCTTCAACTCAGTATCGGAGGTGAAGGTGTGGAGCGTTCCCGTCTTACGTCAAAGCGTCAGAGCAAAGAGAAGGAAAGCAGGGTGTTGTGGGGATTAAATTAATTCCGAGACACACATCCGAAGAAAAAGTAAGTTCTCCTTTCTTATCCCTATACCTTCTCCCCTTCCTTTCTTTCCAGTGCGTCAGAGCGGGGAGGATTTCTGACATTCTACACTTCACGTACTGCACGTGTGTGTACAGTGCCCAAAGCGGATTCTCGGCCGCAGAGCTCTGCAAGCGGCGAAAACAATGCAAGATACGTTTTCTCCTCCATCCTCCGTCCGAGGGATATGTAATGTCTATATTTCTTATATTGTACATTTTTTTCAGTCTCTTCTCGGCCCGCTGCATCCCGGGTAGTATCTGCAGTCCTTGATGTCGTCAAAGTCCGCGGGCGGGTAGAGCGCCTCCCCGGCGACGCCGTTGACGAGGACGGCGGCCACCACGCCGAGGGACCACAGCAGGAAGGAGGCCAGCCGGAGGTAGCCCTCCCAAGACTAGGGGAAGAAAGATTGATCGCGAATCAGATAAGATTGCTGTACCAGCCCAAGTGACATGTAAAAACGCCGACTTCTTCATGGAGGAAACGGGGAAAGGAAGCAGGAGCAGCTACGACGGTACACCACAAATCCACAATATACGGCGGTGGTAAAAACAGATTTAGTTGCTGTTGTAGTATTTGTTCCAGCAGCTGCTGCAGTTTGAGTATAATTTACATTAACAATAACAACAGCAGCAAAAGCAGAAGCAGAAGCAGAAGAAGTTGCAGAAGCAGAAGCAGAAGCAAAGGCAACAAGGGCAACAGCAGGGAGCAGCGACAAAAAATAACGGAATAAGCAAATAAAACAAAACATAAAGAAGCAAAGCATAAGTACCATCGTCTTGAAGTTCCTGAGCACGTTCATTCCGACGAGGAACCCTGCTGCGGCTCCTCCCAAATGCGCGGCGTACCCGACGCTCCCGTCGGCGCCGTCGGAGCTCAGGTAGCGGCTGTAGATGGCGAAGCCCAGGTCCACCACGCCGATCAGCAGGATGAGGACGCTGTAAAAACAACGTTCGTCAAACTAAAGGCATGCGTAAGATGGAGAATTTTTACGATTGCGCAAGAATTTCTTCCCCGGCCTTGACGGATCGAATATGTATCGGGGAAAGGTGCCGCTCTTTTGGCGTGTCACTCATCATCCGGGATTCGCCGCCAGTGCACGGTACACCGAGACCGCAGTTGTGATGTGCGGGCTTCCCCTTCAAGTTCGCTGTTTTTGGGGGGGAAATTGTCACGCTTTGCCGTATACCACTTGACAGCGTCACAGAAAGCGGAGGTCGACACCACGGGCAATGACGGTAGCCAAAAGACATGAAGCTCGGGCGCCTCATCCCAGGAACGTATTCTGTTCAGCAAATGGACACGCCATCCAACGATCTTCAATATTACGTACAAAGGGTGGAGGAAGTCTCCAAGAGAGGGATGGAACGAAAAGGGAGACATTCGCGATAAAACCCTTTTAGTTAGTCGTTCTGGCGAGCTGGAAAAGGAGAGGAATTCCTGTCCTATTCAGGGACTAAAGGACAACGTACGTAGTAGTAGTTCAAATGGTCTTGGAAAGGATTCTTGACTGCTTCTTCCTCGGCCGCAAGGACGGGGACGAGAAGGTTCTGCCAATGGTGGAGAGGGTAGGAGAACAACGGGAAGACTTACTTAAAATATACGTATGTACATAAGAAAATATTTTTGGACCCAGGTTGAAATTCCCAGCGTGTCCGCCTCCGTCACTTCGACGTCTCCGAGGCAGGGCGGTGTTCCGGAGGGGCTGCTACACCTGTTCAGCTCCGACGCGTGAGGGAACAAAATAATGACTATAAAATACCATCTTGTCATCATTCTGCAATGCAGGCGCAAGCGTTGGCGTCGGGTGCTGCTGGCCAACAAGGTGCTGACCAAATGGAAGCGGAAGCAGGAGGAGGCTGAAGCGGAAAAGCAGGCGAGGAGGAGAGAATGGTGGAGGTGTTCCCACTCATCCAGAAGAGGAGCGGCTGGAACGTCTTCCTGCCTCTTCCCCTTTTTGGTCCCGTGCGGGTACAATTTCACAAAAAAAAATAAAAAAAAATTCCCCAAGGACCATTCAATTATCCAGGCCCGGCAGGGTCTTCCCCTCCTCCTTCTCTGCCCCGCTGTCTTCCTCATCCGCGAGCAAGGATGCTCCGGCAGCCCAGGGTTCGACCCCTGCCCCGGTCCCCCCGGCTGAGTCGCTTGAGATGCGGATGCGCCACTCATGGAACATGATGCGATGGCGCATAAGGGCAACGGGGGTCTTCAGAGTATTCTCCAGGCGCGTCAGCCCCGGCACCGGAGCCATAAGCTCCTTCAGGTAAAAAGTTCAACGTCTTTGACGGTATATATACATGGACATTGGGCAACTTTGCACACCACGCAAACAGGACCCTGGGCAACTTGATGGCTGCCTCGACCGAGGTGCGGGCCCGCGCCAACGCGCTGTCCAAGGTGAGGGGGGAGATCGGGGACACCACCGTCTCCAGCTCAGAGGAGGCCGCCGCCGTGCAAGAGCTGTTGGAGAGGAGGCTAAGGCAGAAGCTGGACTTCCAGCTCAAGGAGGGAGACATCGTGCTCAGCAACTTTGAGGACCTGGACGGCAGGATGGGGAACTCCAGCCTGTGCAGGGCGATGGGAGGAGGGAAACTTCCAAAAGGGCCAGTGTTCGACAAGAAGGCAAGTAAATGCATACGGGAAAGTGGTGATTTTTTAAATACGTAGCTTCGTTCTCCAACTGCAGAGGCAGAAGAGGAGGAAGAAGGCAAACTTGGAGATGAGGAGGAGACTAAGAAGCCTTCATGTGAGTTTAGTGAAAATTGCGCTTGACATTTTCCACATGCAAAGCATCTACCACCTATCTCGTTACAAATTACTTTGCGTGTATGGTAGGAGGAAGAAGAAGCCGGCAAGAAGAAGAGGAGGGCCCCGGTCTCCCACAGCGGGAACGAGCTCAAGGCCAAGGTGAAGAGGAGGCCTGAGGGGAGGAGGAGGAGCAGGAGATCCTCGCCGATGGAGAGCGGAGACGAGGAGGAGGGGAGGCCAACTCCACCGGTTGCAGAAGGAGGGGGAGGGGAGGATGACGTGGTGGTGGGTGCGGTGGCGAGCAAGGCCGCGGAGGTGGCAATACTGGTGACGGAGGCGGGCGGAGGAGGAGGAATAAGTGGAGGAGAGTCAGACTCCGAGGCAACGGCTGAAAGCGCGTCGTCGTCCGCCCCCGCTTCCGATCTGGAGGAGGCCGAGACTGACGACAACGGGGAGAGGAGGGGCAGCGACGCGTCTGCGGCATCGTCCGACGGCGAGGTCGACCTCGCAGCGCTGGCTGCCGCCGTCGCCGCTGTGCCCATCATTGTAGTCTCGACAGTTTGATATTTCAGTTGTAACTGCC
>JAAUYJ010050895.1_pt1 | contig 14263 bp, 14 predicted proteins | sample 7278031 | NCBI WGS metagenome assembly JAAUYJ01 (sample SAMN14350222, study PRJNA611818) | marine sediment metagenome | isolation source: surface marine sediment (1.8m) | place: French Polynesia: Moorea | collected 2018-08 | reverse complement strand
TTCTACCACACAACTAATTTTAATTTCCGAAGTGGCAATCATCAAAATATTGACTTGACTTGTTGCCAACGCTTCAAACATTTGCGCTGCTACACCTGGATGTGCAATCATTCCCGAACCGACTACACTTACTTTCGCAATACCATTCTCTAATACTACTTCTCCCCAACCAAACTCTACTGCTGCATTTACCAAAGTTTGATATGCAGTTTCTCCCTCTGGTTGAGATACAGTAAAAGCAATATCGCGAGTCAAAACTCCATCCATACTATGACAACGTTGGGATTGAATAATCATATCCACACTAATATTCTGCTGCGCCAACAAACCAAATATTTGTGCTGCCATTCCTGGGCGATCGGGAATGTGACGTACTGCTAGTCTTGCTTGCTTGATATCTAAAGCAACTGCTCGTACTGGTGGAGGAACTTCTTCTGAGTCAGTAGTGACACTTCGCGAAGTGTCACTACTAGAAATATCTGCAACATCCACCTCAAATGCTTGACATAAAGAATTAACTGCCTTTTCGCAGTCTTCTGCATCGACTACACAACTGACTTTAACTTCCGAAGTAGAAATCATTACTATATTTACTCCTGCTACTGCTAAAGTCTCAAACATTTTTGCTGCTACTCGTGGGCGCCCGATCATTCCTGCACCCACCAGACTGACTTTAGCAATAGGTCTCTCTTCCGTTTTGACTTCCGGTTCTCCCAGACTGGGGTCAGAATTTTTTCCTAAAGTTGGTAGTATGGCATCCGCTACTGCTGCCGCTTGTTTCAAAGTATCTTTGCCGACAGTAAAGGCGATATCATTAGTCTTGCTTTCGTGAATAGATTGAATAATTAAATCTACATCTATATTTTGTACAGCAATACCAGAAAATAATTTGGCTGCCACACCAGGGGAGTCGGGAAGGTGCAACATGGAAATTGCAGCTTGGTTAGTGTCATATTCTACGGCGTCTACAGGTTTGGTTAATTCTAAATCTTGCAAAGCGCGACGTTTGGGTATTGCCGAAACTACGCGAGTACCGGGTTCATCACTCCAACTGGATAAGACTACTAATGGCATTCCATAATTTCGAGCAATTTCCACTGCTCTGGGATGTAGCACTTTTGCACCTAGACTTGCCAACTCTAACATTTCATCACAGGTAATTTCTGGCATTAACTGCGCTTCGGGTACTATGCGGGGATCGGTTGTGAGAATTCCGGGTACGTCTGTATAGATTTCACATCTTTCGGCTTGGAGTGCTGCTGCTAAAGCGACTGCGGAAGTATCCGAACCCCCTCTACCTAATGTTGTGATTTCCTGATGGCGACTCTGACTAATACCTTGGAAACCTGCAACGACTACAACTTCTCCTAGTTGGAGATGTTCTTCTATGCGTTCGGTTTGAATATGTAAAATACGGGCGCGGGAATGTTCGGCTTCTGTAACTATTCCTACCTGCGCTCCAGTCAGGGAAATAGCTGGCACTCCCAACTCTTGTAAGGCCATACTCATTAGAGCGATGGTAACTTGTTCCCCTGTGGATAGTAGCATATCCATTTCTCGACGACAGGGGTTGGGGGAAATTTCGTTTGCTAGTTTGACTAAACCATCTGTGGTTTTGCCCATTGCGGAAACGACTACTACTACTGAGCGATCGCTGGCTGTTTGAGCTATACGTTGGGCCACTGCTTTAATTCTTTCTGCAGAGCCGACTGATGTACCACCGTATTTTTGGACTACTAACATATTCATTTCAGAATTAGACTACGAGAATAATTGTATTGATTTTAAATTCTTAGGTTAGAAGTTGTTAACCGGATTGATTAAAATGTTGTATAATTTAATGTTTAAAAAATAATTAATTTTAGTCAAATATTAATAATTTATCTCATGCCAGAAATTAATTGGATGACAATTTTAGAATCACAACAAGATGAATTTATTATCAAACTAATATACAGGATGCCTGCTTTTACAAGGGAAAAATACGATTTTGATTAGGCTATTCATCTATAATTCTTTAGATTATGATGGTGAATTAGAAGAAGATGAATTAGCAGAGAAATTGAACTGTTTTTGTGAGGAATTAATATCCAAGTATTATGGTAAGTATAGGGATTACTTTCCTCATAAATTTATTAATTATAAAATAGGTAAAATAGGGGAAGCATCTGTAAAAGATTATTTAGGTAAATTAATTAGTTATATTGATTACAAGTTATATGAATGGGGAGATGGTGGAACAGATTTCTATTTAAAAAATAATAAATCAGTAAGTTTACAAGTTAAAACTACTTGCTTTTCTAGAATTTTTGAGAAAGATATTGATTATGAAGTAGATGAATATGAATATTTTTTTTATTTAGAGTATAATTATGTAAATCTAGAACAGGATAAATGCGAGAAAATTTTAGATGGAGTTAAATGGAAAATAAGTGAAAAAGAAAAAAATCAAAACCAATTTTTTATTTTTGTTCTTTTGTTAAATCAGGTAGTAGGAAATATAATTTATAAGTATGTTGACATTACTAAATATAGATAAAGATTTGATACCATTGCTAATTCAAACAAATTATGATGATCCACAAATAGATAGTCATTACACTTGTATATTATGTGGATTTAAGCCAACAGATATGTTAAAACCTAATACAGATATTTATTTAAAAGGCCGATTTTATATTGGTGGAATCAAAGGCTATCTAAAACATTTTACCGAATAATTAATAATTAATAGTTAATATAGCAATTACCATACTGGTGAGGTACAAAATTCTTTGGTTTTAGGAAACAGGGATTAGTAATTCTCGTTCCCTAGGGATAGATCAAGAAAAAAAACAACTGTACCTCATTAGCTTAGGAAACGCTATAATTAATTATTGACTATCAATTATTAATTATTCATTCAACAATTAAGGTTTAAAGCCTCCCCCGATATGGGATAAATAAAAAAAATTCCTTTTAGCCAATTCCCTTCTTTCAATAAATGGTAATTATTAATTATTAATTGTTTCGGCATCTCGTCACATGAACATTGTTAATTGCTGAATTAAAATTATTAGGAGGCAAGGAATATAATTTTGAGGCGTAGGAATTTGCCATAAATTTTTAGTTCAGTACCAATAGACTTTTATCTTTTTTTGTAGATTGCCAAGCTATTATCATTATTAATACCTTGAAAATCAAATCCTGATTCATTGAATAATTTCTGATAAGCATCCTGTCTAAACAAAGTAACTGTTAGTTGCTCTTGAGCTAAAATTTCACCATCTTTCTTAAAGAAATAGCTTTTTTTACGAGTGTGATGATCTACTTTATCTTCTAATTCCTCAATAAGTTGAGAATATACAATTCCTCCAGGTAAATTTTTTTCAAAATCAATCCTCAACTTTTGTATACTCAACAAAAAGTAACTTCCTGTTCGTAAATGACGAGCTAAATTTTTTAATCCTTGATAGTTAGCTTGAACATCAGGAATATGACTCACTAACTCCAAGCGATCGCCACAACTAATAAATAGCCAAACTCCTGCATGAGATATAGCAACATCAAAGGTTTTATTTAATTCCATTGTTAGACCATCAGCTACAATCAACTTAGCTTTATTTCCCAAACGTTTTTTAGCAATTTCCACAAAGGATGGTGTAATATCAACTCCAGTAAACTGACAAGTATTATCAATTTCCATGTACTTTTCTGCAAATAATCCCGTTCCTACTCCTAGTTCAAGAACCTGAGAATTATTACCTACAATTGAGTATGCTTCCTGAGCTATATTATAGTAGTCATAGTAGCCAGACATCATCAACAAATCGTAATAATTAGTAATTCCTGTAAATTGATTAACCATTTTTTTACTTAAATTTATTAGCAAAAATTTCAGAGTTAATTATATCAAAAATTTATCTTTTTTTGATAAAAATTATATTAGTTAATATTGCTTTTACCTCCTGATTTTATCAAGAGCTGATGGCTGAATACTTACTTTGTTTCAATAATGCCATCTGAATGCCTGCATTTATAAAGCTAATTACCAATATCAGGAGGCTATATGATAGCTGTTTGTTTACGTTTTATCAACACATAAATATGATTTATCATCCCTAAATTTCGTGGGAAGAATAATCATAAATATTCAGGAATTTGCCATAAATTTTCAGCTTCAGTACCAGCAGTTATCATCCTCAGCTTTTGAGTTAATCTCTGAGTTTGAGAAAGTGAAAAATGTGACTTCCAATCTCCCACTTTTCCTTTACGAATAAATGGAGTCATATTAGCAGGACGTTGACTAGACCAACGACTTTGATTTTGACTCATGCTAGTAAAACTTGTATGATAAAGAATGCTTTCTAGAATTTGTGGATTTTCGATTTTTTCTAGATAATTATCACCTAAAAATTTTGCTATAGCAATAATATTTATTTTCGGGTTATTTTTCATGGATTCATAAGTTAAAAACAGAACATTTTTATCATTTTTATGTTTCACCCAAGAAACCAAATTATCGAAGTAATCTCCCCACTCTACTTCTCCATTAATAAAACATTCAAAAAAATCATCAAATGTACCTTCAGCAAAATCATAATGTTTGATAAATCCTTTAGTATGATAATACAAAGAAACAGCACAGTCGAAAGGATTACGAGTTACATAAATGTATTTTGCATGGGGATGATAAGGAGTTAAATCGTAAGTGAAATGGGTTTTTATAAAACGAGGTTCAGATAAAGATTTCACAAAATCATTTCCCACTTCTTCGAGATGAGGAACGTCTAAATTAATCTTTTTACCGACAGGAAATGGTTCTCCATCATGGGATAACATCCAAACAATATGTTGAGTCCAAGTTGTTCCACATTTGGGATAAGTGGCAATAAAAGTGTCTGTTCCTTGAGGTTGATATGTAAGTCCAGAGTCCCAATTTTCTGGGGGAAATCCCATTGGTAAGCGAAAATTTTTGTGGAGGGTATAGCTGGGTTTTAGACCTTTTCTCATCCTAGTTATTAAAATTATTTTCAGTGAATAATTAAATTTTTACATCTTTTATATTTTACTTCAATTATGTATAAAATTTACTATAGCAATCCTATTTTAGTTGTAATATTTTGGTGGTATTTAGGAGTCAGGAGTCAGGAGTCAGAATTTTCAAAGCTTTCAGTTTAAATTAGCTATTATATAGCGCTACGCATTAAGGCTCTTGACATTTCTAAATCCTGTTTGCGTAGCATTCCGTAGGAAAATCCTTTAACAACTTCCGGTTCCCTGTTCTCTAGCGCGTAGCGCTATAAAACTTATTACAACCTATTTAGGATTGCTATAGGAATTGACAAAGTATTTTTTTATAGTGCAAAGAGTATTATTTTGAAAGCTAGAATGTGGGATATTTTGTATTAGCTATTCGCTGTTCCTTGTCTTTAGTCTAAATCACTACTTCTACAAAATTACTGAATAAAAAAAGGCAACAATAATAGAAATAGCTGTCTAAGAATAAATTGGAGTAGCTCATTTGCAGCATATATCTTCGAGATGCACCTTCTTGTAGTATTATTTTTTTAAAATGGTCTAATTATTTTTATGTTCAATCCTCCTCCAGAAGCGTTTGAAAATTCTCGAGATTCTTATCGTAATCCCTGGATTTTTGGTATTTTAATTATTGTTGTTATTTTCCTATTTATAATTATGTTTTCTCTAGAATCTAAATCCGAATTTTTAACCGACCCATTTCTCCAAGCTCCGACAGAAAATTCTGTACAAGTTGTTTGGTTTACTGAATTTCCTGGGAAACGAAATTTTGTAATTTATGGTGAAAATTTGAATCAAGTTGTTGAGGCAAATACTACTAAATTGAGTCGTACTCGCGAAGACCAAGATTCTATGGTTGGAAAACAAACAGAAAAAGGTTTAATTTATCAACAACCTATAATAAGAGATATCTGGCGACATGAAGCAAAAGTTATTGGTTTAACTCCTAATAATTCTGTGCCATATCAAATTATTAGTGAAAAGGAAAATGGGGAAAATATGAGGAGCAAAATTTTTAATTTAGCTGCTAAACCCAACCCTGGTAAACCTTTAAAAATCCTCCTAACTTCTGACCATCAATTAAAACCAATGAGTTCTGCAAATCTGCAAAAAGTAACAGAAACTTTTGATAAATTAGACGCTATTTTTTTTGCTGGAGATTTAGTTAATATTCCCGACCGAGCTTCAGAATGGTTTGATGATAATCGGGGAAATGCTTTTTTTCCGAATCTTCAAGGTAGAGCTAATTATGAATTAGAAAAAAATGGCAAAAAAACTGTTTATAAAGGTGGAGAACTCATTCAAAATATGCCTCTGTTTCCAGCAATTGGCAACCATGAAGTTATGGGTATATTTTCCATGAAAACCTCTTTAAACTATCAATTTAGTCAGCCTTATCCCAGGGAAGCTGCAAAAGATTTATATCCAGAAAAGCCTCAAAATATTAATCCCGATACCTGGTTAAAAAATAATTCTTTTAATACAGACACTTACCAAGAAATTTTTACTCTGCCTCAAAATAGTTCAGAGGAAAAAAATTACTATGCTGTAACTTTTGGCGATGTACGTCTAGTGGTTTTATATATCACAAATATCTGGCGAGTTCCCCATTTAAAAGATAATGCTAGAGGCAAATATAGGGAACGGAAAAAAGATTTTGATAATCCTGCTGAATGGGGTTATGGTCAGCATATCTTTGAACCTATTATTAAAGGTAGCGAACAATATAATTGGCTAGAAAAAGAACTGGCAAGTCAGGAATTTCAACAAGCCAAATATAAAGTAGTAATGTTTCATCATCCGCCTCATTCTTTAGGTGAAAATTCTATTCCTGCTTACACGAATCCCATCCAATATATTGACCGAGATGAAAATGGAAAAATTACCATGATTCGTTATGAATATCCCCAACAAAATGACTATATTATTCGAGATGTTTTACCATTATTAGAAAATGCAGGTGTGCAGTTAGTATTCTACGGTCACTCTCATTTGTGGAATCGTTTTGTTAGTCCGAGTGGAATGCACTTTCTAGAAACATCAAATGTGGGAAATAGTTATGGAGCTTATGTAGGAGAGACAAAGCGAAATGTTCCTCTAAATTATCAGGAAAAATATGCTGAAGTTGGTAATCCCAATGGTCTAGAACCAATAATTCCAACTATCGCACCTTTACTAGATGAAAATGGTAAACCTCAACCTTTTATTGCTAGTAATAATATTACAGCTTTTAGTATTTTTGAGACCGAGACAGGAACAGTTAGTAGTTACTATTTTGATACGAGAAAGCCTAATTCTGAAGTAGTAAAATTTGATGAGTTTCAGCTTCGGAAATAAGATGATAACTAAGTAGGAATTTTGGAGATAACATCCCTACTTAGTCGTCTAACTAATTAGGTTTTGCTGATTAAATATAAAACTATTTTCAGGTAAAGGTGTTAACCTTTTCAGGTCGGGAAAAAGTGCAACCTTTTAACTCCAAAAGGTTCAACAAGTTAGAATTAAATACTGACGAGGACAGAGAAAGTAAGGGACTATTCTTCCTACTACTTCTTCTATAATTCCGATTTATCCTAACTCCTGACTCCTACCCTCATCCATAATAATTTTTCAGTAAACCCTAATCATCAAAAAAAGCTGTGATCATAATATTTGAATCAAAAGTCAGATCAAACTATTAATAGAAAGCTAAAATTCCCAAGATTCAAGGTTGAGAAACCATAATTTACACCGTAATTTTCACCCTCACACCTTTCCTAGATAAAACTGGAAAACTTCACACTTAATATTAGGAGTAATGAGATGACAACTTTTATAATTTTTCAGACGGAGACAGAAATAGATAGTAGTTACTATTTTGATATGATAAATTCCTAATGCTCAACTTGTAAAATTTGATAAATTTCAGCTTAGAGAGTAGGGAGTAGAGAGATTTTATTAACTTAAGCAATTAAGTGCTGATGTAAGATTAATTAGGGTTTACTGATTAAATATCTCAAGATTTATATACAAAGTTTTTAGCCTTTTTAGGTCGGAAAAAAGTACCAGCTTTTAGGTTTAAAAGGTTGATGAATTTAGTATTTTGGGCAAAATAATTGCAGAAAGATTCAGGGACGATATTTTCTTTGTATCTTCTCTAAATTTCCTATTCTTCCCGACTCTTGAATCCTGACTCCTAACCTCGTGCATAATAATTTTTCAGCAAACCAAACCCTAATTAAACATTACTAAGTAGGTGTGCAAAATTAATTACACAGACTCTAGGTCTGAAAAGCCTATATTGTAAAAATTACAGGGAAGATAATTAGGTAATTAATTTTGCCTCTGCACTTATTAGACATCTCCAATCTTATCTATAAATTATCCATTATTTTTCCCTATTCCCTATTCCCTGTTCCCTAATAAAACAAACATTTTTTAACGCAAAAAATTAGCTAAAGCAACTCCGATAAAAGTAGCTAAAGCATAACTGAAAGTACCACAAATAATACCAGGAGTTACTAACTTATACCAATTTTTTGCTTTTGCCATAGCAGCAGCAGTAGTAGGACTTTCTAAATTAGCATTATAAACTACAACTAACTCAGCTAATTCTAACCGTAATAACTTACCAGCTACTAGCAGAAACAGCAAATGAAAAGTCAAAATTACCCCAGCAAAAATAAATAAAACAGGTTCAAATTCGAGAGCTTTTCAGATATTAGCACTAGCTCCAATTACGGCAAAAAATATCTGCATTAACAAAGTACCAATTTTGTCTGCTACTGTTAATTTTTCTAAATATTGGGGAAATATTGTGGCGAGAGAAACTATTAAAATAGTGGTGAATAAAATTGCTGCTTTAGAAATCCCTAGTAAACCAGCAATACTAACTCCTAATGCACCTACAATTCCACTAATAGCTAATGCTTGGCTCATATCTATAACTGATAATTATTGTGTTTGCGACTCATAAAAATTCCTTTTACTTTGTTCTCGCAAGCTAGTATCTTTAGCAAAATTATTACTAGGAAAAATTTGTTTTACCCATTTTAGAGAAGGCAAAGCAAATAACAGCATAAAAAACAAAGTCATAGCCAAATTATCTGCTGCTAATAAATCTACCGAATCTAAATTTAATTCGATAATTTTAGCAGTGGCAAAAAAAATTTACCGAAAAATAAAGGTATCAAGCCTCTCTTTTCAAGGATAAACAAGAAAAAATTTTCCTTTTATTCAATCCTCTTCCTTTTAGGGAGAGGTAATTATCAATTATCAGTTATTAATTATCCATTATTCATTATTGAAAGAGCCACCAATATAAGTAGCAGAAAAAACTCCAGATAACTTCCAACCTAACTCACCTATAGGAATAAAATAATATGCCAATATAGTTCCCAAAACTGTTCCCAACGCACCTAAAAAATAAGCAATTAAAACTCGCCCAGATTCACGGATAATTTGTAATATATTAGCTTGAAATAAAAGCAGAGGAATAGAAAAAGGAACCAGAAAAGATCAAACTATATTATAAGCAGGAGCATCAATAGGTATAATTCTTAAATTTGACAGAAAAAATGTTACTAGCATAGTTACAACAGCACCAGATATACTTGCACCCCACCTTTTCTGTTCTGACCAAAAACCAATAGTTACTGCGGAGAAAAGAATTGCCCAAATAGCAAAATTTTGCTCAGGTTGAATTAAACTGTTTGTCATAACTGGTCAAAAATTGTTTTTCCGGGATAATAAGCATTCAGCCGTCAGCTAGCCTCCTGCGGAGGAGCTGCGCTATTAGCTATTGTTTTTGCTTTTAGATTTAAACCCCACCTTTAAGACTATACTTTATAAATATCTCTCTTGATCTAAAACTTGATCATGAATAGCTTTAAAGGCAAAGTATTATTGCTGATAACGCAGTTCCTCTGCAATAGGCTAGCTAACAGCTAATAGCTCAATGCTTACTATTGCCTTTTCTGACAATAAATTTATTTATACCTCCAATAAAAAAACTATATGAATTCAGAAAATATTCAATCCCAAAAAGCTCTTTTATTAGTAAATCCTCACGCCAGAAAAGTTAAGGATAATCTAGATTTAGTTTTGGGGTATTTACAAGATTTTGGTTTAGAAATTATCTGCAAAAAAACTGAATCTCCCCAGGATTTTAACCATTTTATTCAAGAGTATAAAAATCAGGTAAACTTGATAATTATTGGTGGTGGAGATGGTACTTTAAACTTAGCCGTAGACTCTCTAGTAGAAACAGGTTTACCCTTGGGAATTTTGCCATTAGGAACAGCTAATGATTTAGCTAGAACTTTAGGAATTCCTGTTGCTTTATTTGAAGCTTGTCGAGCGATCGCTACTGGGAAAAAACGTTATATAGATTTAGGTGTAGTGAATGGCAAATATTTTTTCAATGTTGCGAGTATTGGATTAAGTGTAGATATTACTAATAATTTAACCAAAGAAGCAAAGCGTCGGTGGGGTGTATTAGCTTATGCTATTACTGCCAGTAAAATGATTTTACAAAGTCGCCCTTTTAGAGCAGAAATTCGTTGTAATGGTGAATCAGAAATAGTCAAGACTTTACAAGTTGCTGTAGGAAATGGCAAACATTATGGAGGTGGGATGACTATTGCTCACGATGCTACAATTGATGACCAAAGGTTAGATTTATACAGTCTAGAAGTAAAATATTGTTGGCAATTTATTGGGATGTTACCTTCTATCTGGAAAGGGAAATATCAAGAAAGTTTTGGTTTTCGTTCCCTCTCTAGCTCTGTAATTAGTGTTTATACTCGCAAACCTCGTCCTATTAATACTGATGGAGAAATTGTTACTTATACTCCTGCTCATTTTCAAGTAGTTCCTTTAGCTTTAGCAGTTATGGTACCGAGGAAACTAACAACTGAAAAGGAAAAACTTAATCCTATAATTCATTAGCTTAATTTTCTGAGGAGGTAATTTCAGTTATCAGTTAACAGTTATCAGTACCTCCTACTGAAGTAGCAGCCTTGAGACCATATTTTCTGGCAAAAAATTGTAGTTAACCTATTTTTCCATTTAATTTAGTTTCTCAAATAGTGGAAAAATTGTTAGTAATTGTAAGAATTATCGTAAATGGTTTTATTCATCATTATGCTCAAAAAGATAAATAACTTAGATAAAATACTGAAGTAATAATATTATCAAACTCTTTTTAAGACCAAAATATAATATTAAAATAAGTAGATAGACGTTAAAATTTATCGTTATATGAAGGATAAGGCAGAAGGTAAGAGGTTTCAAAGACACTTTACTTTTTTTATATACTTAGTTTTTTCGTGCCTACTTACTTAGAATAACAATGAAAATCAAAGATACAATTAGATATGACAAAGAAGCAATAGAAAAACATAATCGAGAAAATCCTACTACTTTTAAAGGATGAGTCTCAAGAATTACTTAAGGATAAAAATATTGATGAATTAATTAATTAATATTATCCATACAATTGAAAGGGTTTTTCATCAACTAACTGGTTCACATATAATATCTTATGATATAAAAAATATGGATGTATCATAGCGAGAATAAATTGCCAGAAATATTGTCAACATAATTAATATTAATCTGCCACAGGCAAGATGCCTGTGATAGCCATACATAAAACTTGATCAAATTTTATGTATGTATTTATTGTAGAACTTGAGTACCATTATTAAAGATGTTCATGACTACAATAAAATACATGATTTTATTCTCATTCGTGACTCAAACATGACAGAAAATTTAACAATTCCCATACATGAAACTTTCCAAAAAACCGTTCAAGGTGAGGGTTATTGGGCAGGTGTTTTAGTTGACTTTATTCGGTTAGCAGGTTGCCCAGTAGGTTGTCATTATTGTGATACTGGTTATGCTGACGGAGGAATAGGTTTACCCCGTCAACTTAGGAGTTTTGATGAATTAATTGATGAGTTATTTTCCCCCAGAGTTGTGATTTCTGGAGGTGAACCTTTTATCCATAAACAACTACCTGCTTTAGTAAAAAAAATAGAAGCTTCTAGTAGAAAAGTTTCGATTGAGACTTCTGGTTGCTATTGGCAAAATATTTCTTCTCAAGCTTGGATAACTCTCAGTCCCAAACAACATATTAGCCCTAAATATCCAGTTTTACCGCAAATGTGGGAACGGGCAAATGAAATAAAATTAGTAATAGAAACTGGTAAAGAATTAGAGTTTTATAGTAATTTGTTTTTGTCGAATAATAATATTCCAGTATTTCTACAGCCAGAATGGTATAGTCGCGAGCGCACCATACCATTAGTCTTAGAATTACTCCAAAAATATCCCCATTATCGACTATCTTTGCAGTTACATAAATATGTGGGACTACAATAATAATTAATCACTAAACTGATAAAAATTGATAAAAAAAACTGTCTATATTTGAGAAATGATTAAATCATTAACTCTCTTATAGACAGCGAGTTCAGAACTGCAGATGGAGATACACCCTGATAGTTAATTTAAATAGTAGATGCCCCTGATGGATAACTCCTAGATGGACTAATAACCTGATGGTTTAACTCCCTAATGGCTTAGTCTCCACATCCCAAATAGCAGGATTCAGGAGAAGATAGTAACGACACTACTAACACCTCACTTCCGGCTTTTGTGATCCATCAGGTCGTGCCTATGCTGTTTATATAATTACAGACCGATTCTTGAGAAGACAAGAGGGCTTTTGCAACAACCCACTTTTTGCAAGTTGTGGAAGTTTCAGTGGAAGTTTCAAAAGTCAATTTCAAACACTAAACAGGGTTCATCTACTATGAAACAGAATATTATCGTTTTAGGGTTAATAGCCTCCGCAGGCTTAACATTTTTCCAAGTACCAAAAGCTAATGCCTGGAATTCAGGGCCATCTGTACGAACAAGCATTGAAGAAAGTCAGACAGTTGGTTACACAGCAAAAGATGAAGATGGGGATGATGAGAAAGTAGAGACAGGTAAAAAAGGTCAAGACAGATAAATAAACTAAAGGAAAGCAGAAATAACTTTCTGTAGTCGGTATAGACAGATTAAACTGGATAAAGACTAGGGTAGAACTCTTTGTTACGGATTTAGGGTTCTACCCTCTATTATCCTTGTATTATGTTCTGATTCAGATTATCGACTAGATATGGACACAACGACAACTACTACACGCAGAAAAAGGGTAATTACGAGAACTACAGAAAGAAGGCAGGCAACCCCAAAAGAGAGAAATTTAATCCATCTTTTAGCTAACCTTGGATGTAGTCTTGCGAAATATGGCCTCCAGCACGCCTCTAGCAAGGGACAAATAGCTCCTGAAGACCGAAAGCATTTGGCTGAGTGGCATTTTCTTCGGTTACAACAAATTCGCCGAATAGAACGCAGCCTCGAACCTGTGGCTCAACTTAAGCGTGTTTATTACAGAAGTCAACTTAGTCCTAGATCCCTCAAGTCTCTTAAACTTGTATGGATGGAGGATGAAAAGCAAAGAGTCAAGCGGGTTAATCCAGAATTGGATGAACTTCTAAGTATGGTTTTAGACCGAGGAGATACTCTCAAGCATATATTTCATACTATTGAATCTAGGGAAAGGGTATTCTCTAGAACTCCTATACCAGGAGTAGGGGTAGTGCCATTATGGGTGAATGAGTGGGAAGAGTCTGGCTATGAGATTAATTTCTTTCCTCCTTCTTTCCCAGACTGGGCCCAACTTGTGGATGACTGAATACTTTTGGCAGTAAAATTTTTCGATAAAATTTCTCCTGGATATTTAGCTGAGGAAAATCTACCGTTCCTTGTCTGAGGAATTTGAAATTTACAAAAATTAAGCTTTTTCAATAAAATTTAAAATTTCAATATTTAGCCCTTTACCTTATATTACCCCTAAGTTTATCTTTGGCTGAGACTAAATTTTTGAGACACGGAGTAGTCTGTAGATATAAAACCTCTGGTGGAAAAGAGGGAGCAGGGATCAGGGAGCAGGGAGCAGGGAGAAATAATAGATGTTTTCTATATGATAATTGATTTGATTTTTTATTATTGGAGATGTATATAGAAAATACAACGAAAAATATGGAAAAATATTCCCATACAACCCATCTCCCTAGCACCCCATCTCCCCATTACCTAATTATTAATAATTAAATAATTCTGGTTGAAAGCCGACCCTTTTAAGGGGAAAAAGCGGTCGGAAAGCGGAGCAGTCCGTAGGATGGGATGGCGATGCTTCGGAGCGGCT
>JAAUYJ010203802.1_pt1 | contig 14267 bp, 5 predicted proteins | sample 7278031 | NCBI WGS metagenome assembly JAAUYJ01 (sample SAMN14350222, study PRJNA611818) | marine sediment metagenome | isolation source: surface marine sediment (1.8m) | place: French Polynesia: Moorea | collected 2018-08 | reverse complement strand
GATGCGACAGGCCGTCGCCATAGTACTCGACGAATTTACCCACCACGCCGTGCTCGCGCAGCATTTGCACCAGGGTCAACACCACGTCGGTCGCCGTGGTCCCCTCCGGAAACTCACCGGTGAGCTTTACTCCTACCACCTTGGGTATCAGCATGGAGATGGGTTGACCCAACATCGCGGCCTCGGCCTCGATGCCTCCGACCCCCCAACCCAAAACGCCAACACCGTTGATCATGGTAGTGTGGGAATCGGTCCCTACCAGAGTATCGGGGTAGGCCTGGAGCGAGTCATCGACTTGGTTGTCGAACACGACTCTGGCTAAATACTCGAGATTGACCTGATGCACGATGCCGGTGTCGGGAGGTACGACCTTGAAGTTGGAGAAGGCGGCCTGCCCCCACTTGAGGAAGGAATAGCGTTCCTTGTTGCGGTGAAATTCGAGCTCGGCATTGAGGTCCAGGGCCGCTTCAGAGCCAAACTTGTCGATCTGCACGGAATGATCGATCACCAGTTCGGCAGCTTGTAGCGGATTGATCTTCTCTTCGTTCCCGCCAAGTTGCTTCATGGCATCGCGCATCGCGGCCAGATCAACGACCGCGGGAACCCCGGTAAAATCTTGCATTAACACACGCGCTGGCCGAAACGCAATCTCTGTAGAGGGTTCGGCTTGGGGATCCCAGTTCGCCAGTGCTTCGATGTCATCGGCGGTTACCGTCATGCCGTCTTCATAGCGCAACAGGTTCTCTAATAAAATCTTCAATGTGATCGGCAAACGTTGGATATCGAAACGCTTCTCCAATGCGGACAGGTCATAGATCTCGTATTTGGTGTCGCCAACGCTAAGCGTCGTGCACGCATTAAAGCTGTTACTCATTTGCTTGATTCTCCTGGTGGTTTTGTAAAAATTCACAGAGCCACATGGTCCTTTGCCCTGCTGCAAAGATCCTTTCAAACGTGAATTTCATAATGGTAATCTAACGCGTTTATTTGCACTCGATCAATGATTAGATGATGGACCAAGTATCCCCTACACACCACACACTAAGCCATCGACTGTTAGGGTAGTACACCGTAATGCGGTATAGCGAATGGTCATAATTTGGGACAATTACCGTGCTTGATTTACACCGCTAGCAACGCGTGAAGGTAAGTAAGAGTGCGCGCTTTTCTCGCGAACCTGAACAACGCCGCAATCGATGTTCAAGGCCAGCGCATACGCTTAGTCTGTGACCGTCTAAAGTAGATTATAGCCGGGACTTGCACGAGCGACGAAATAGCCTTATCAATCCTTGAAAAAAGCTCAATTGGACTATTCTCCGCTATCAGTTCATCTACTATGGAACAACACGGTAGATGGGGGTTTATGATCATCGGAATTCATTACACGCTTTGCCACTACGTGTTACCATGTTTCTACGCGGTCGGAAATTCAATTTCAGCGACAAATAAACTAAATAAAATATATTAGCGCTTCAGCTTGCTTATACACTTTAGACTAACCCAACTGGGCAACAGTTATGAGACCGCCCATCCGCTAGGGCCGCAAACGCGGTCTGAGGCTATACGGGAATAAAAATGAGATAAAACACGAACCTGAGCGATGCAGCTATAGCATGGGCCAACAATTAAACCGCGTCATCTCGGAAATAAAAAAACCAATAATGACTACATTGAGCCAGAAGAGGAAAAAATAATGTCTACGGAAACATCAAAGATTAGGTGGACAAAAGTTGATGAAGCACCTGCATTAGCAACCTATTCATTACTCCCCATCATCCAAGCCTATTTGAAGGGATCTGGTATTGAGGTTGAAAAAAGGGATATCTCTCTTGCAGGCAGAATCATCGCAAACTTTCCAGAAAATTTAACTGAAACTCAAAGAATATCTGACGATCTGGCTTATCTGGGGGAGCTCGCAAAGACACCTGAAGGCAATATCATCAAACTACCCAATATTAGTGCTTCAGTTCCCCAGTTGAAAGCCGCAATCAAAGAATTACAGGACAATGGCTATAATGTTCCGGATTATCCAGAAGATCCGCAAAACGATGTTGAGAGAGGGATTAAAGACAGGTATGCCAGGGTCCTAGGAAGTGCCGTAAACCCAGTTTTAAGAGAAGGAAACTCTGATCGAAGAGCGGCAGTCGCGGTTAAGGAATTTGCAAAGAAGAATCCGCATAAAATGGGAGTATGGACCTCAGACTCGAAGACGCATGTCGCGTCCATGCCCAACGGGGATTACTTCGGCAGCGAAACATCCACTACGGTCAAAGAGGCGGGAGACGTCACCATCGAATTCACTGGCAAGGATGGTAAGACCTCAGTGCTTAAAGAAAAACTGGCCCTTGAAATCGGTGAAGTCATTGACACGGCCGTCATGAAAAGGCAGGCACTACGCGCATATTTTGAGAAAGAGATGCAAGATGCCAAAAACAGTGGCGTGCTGCTGTCTCTGCACCTCAAAGCCACGATGATGAAAGTCTCGGATCCCATCTTTTTTGGCCATGCCGTTTCCGTCTATTTCAAAGATGTATTTGTAAAGTATGCTTCTGTATTTGAAGAGCTGGGAATCAACGCCAATATGGGTCTGGGTGATCTCCACGCAAAAATCGCGACATTACCAGAAACCCAAAAAGCACAGCTCGAAGCAGATATCCAGGCATGTTACGAGACTCGTCCTGAACTCGCGATGGTAGACTCAGATAGAGGCATCACAAACCTACATGTGCCAAGTGATGTGATTATCGATGCATCCATGCCTGCCATGATTCGCGCATCAGGGCAAATGTGGGGCCCTGACGGAAAGCTTCATGACACGAAGGCATTGATTCCTGACAGAAGTTACTCGGGTGTCTATCAGGCAACAATCGATAATTGTAAAAAACACGGCGCCTTCGATCCTGCAACCATGGGCACTGTACAAAATGTAGGCTTGATGGCAAAAAAAGCTGAGGAATACGGATCTCACGACAAGACCTTTGAATCCCCCGGAAACGGAACAATTCGCGTTATTGATGGTTCGGGGAATACACTGCTCGAACAACCTGTGGAAGAAGGCGATATCTTTCGCATGTGTCAAGTAAAAGATGCACCGATACAGGATTGGGTAAAACTAGCTATCAACAGGGGGAAATTAACCGGGTATCCCGTCGTTTTCTGGTTGAATAAAGACAGGGCACACGATGCTCAGCTCATCGAAAAAGTCAATCGCTACTTGCCGGATCATGACACGACTGGCATGCAGATCGAGATCATGAGTCCTGCAGAAGCCACGCGTTTCTCGTTGGAGCGTATCAGAGAGGGTCAAGACACCATTGCAGCAACCGGTAATGTATTGCGTGATTATCTCACTGACCTGTTTCCAATTCTTGAGTTAGGCACTAGCGCAAAAATGCTGTCTATCGTACCGCTGATGAATGGTGGCGGGCTATTTGAGACAGGTGCGGGTGGTTCAGCGCCCAAGCATGTACAGCAGTTTGTTGCAGAAGGGCATTTAAGGTGGGATTCTCTTGGCGAATTTTTAGCCTTTGCAGAATCATTGGAACATCTCGGTAATACAACCGGCAACGAAAGAGCAAAACTTTTTGCAGAAACGCTTGGGCAGGCAAATGCCAAGTTTCTAGATAACAGAAAGTCCCCTTCTCGTGTAGTGAATGAGTTGGACAATCGAGGGAGCCATTTTTATCTAGCTCTCTACTGGGCTCAAGCATTGGCTGAGCAGAGCAAAGATAAGGATCTTCAAGCACGTTTTTCCAAACTGGCGCAGGAACTCGCAGATAACGAGTCCAAGATTCTTGACGAGCTAATGGCCGCCCAGGGGCATCCCGTTGATATGGGCGGTTATTACTTTCCTGATCCGGATAAAACGGGAAAAGCAATGCGGCCCAGTGCAACTTTTAACGCGGCATTGGAGGCATTGACGTAATCGAGTTAGTCCAAAAGAAAATGTAACCAGAAGGAAAACCCAGTCTTGAGCTGCATTTGCTTTGATTGGGTGTAATAGATAGCCCGGATTTCTCACCAAAATCCCGACTCCTGGTGAGAAATCCGGGCTAGCTCGAGGCAGCCTTTACCTGTTCTAGACGCTGCTCCAATGCAAAACGTATGAGAGCCGCAAAACGGTAAATGGCGTGCACAAACTTGCTGTAGGGCAACACGAGAAATAAGGCGAGGACAAATCCGAGATGTAAACTGAGGAGTACGCCCATAGCCGAAGTCGCTCTCAAGCCAAGCAGCAGAAAACCTGTCAGACTAATGAAAAACAGTAGCGCAAGAAAGGCATAGTCCATACCAAACTGTTGCACCAACATAGGCCGCGGGTCACTCTGCAACTTTATCCAGACAAGTCCAGCAGGACCTATCAATAGACCGATGCCTCCAACCGTTCCGAGCAATACCGGCACACTGAAAAATGGGTAGGGCGCAATCCAACCCATGCCATACTCATAGGCTGCCGCCACACAAGTAGCGGCAAAACAGAGTATAAACCCCCACATCACAAATTGATGATATACCCGGCGTTGGTTTGAAAAAGATTCGTCCTTGGTATTGCAGCCATCCCCATGACCTCCGCCCAGGTACTTCAGCGTGGCAGTATCTTTTATGGCGCTAAACAATGAACTAGTGCTTACCACGTCCGATAATTTGTAGGCCCCAGCACGCCAAAATTTAATGAAACCGATAGCTAATGCGAGTATGGAATACAGGAAAACAGATCCTGCAACCGTCACCATAACACCATGACTGATGACCTTGTAAAAAGCACCTTGCCCCGTGTGCTCGGCAAACAAGATCTCGGGACTTTGCAGCATTAAGGTAAGCAACAGAACCAAAGCGATGCTTAATGCTGACACCATCGATACAATCAATCCATTCTTGCGAAACAGCCTGGCAAACGCAGCGGGCCATGCATATTTTTCGTAAGTTTCAGCGCGCACTTCTGCAAGCGCCTTAGGTACGTTAAGACTGAATTCATGTGGCGGTGCATATTGACATGCATGATAGCAAGCCGCGCAATTGTGGCAAAGATTGGCAAGATAGTCCAAGTCGGCAGTCAAGAACTCTCGTCGTGATTCCATGGCCGGAAATACGGCACAAAAACCTTCGCAATAACGACACGCATTACATATCACCATGACGCGTCGCGCCTCTTCCACGGCGGGGGATTCAATAATCTCTACTTTGTTCGAGAGCATGCTGCCTCCTCTCCTGCAATACGTCCAAACACGGACCCAATGGTCATGCCGGTACCCGCACAATAGCCTTTTCCCAGCACGTTGCCTGCCATTATTTCACCAGCGGCGTAGATGTTTTTGCTCGGCATCCCGTTATTCATTAACACCTCAGCTTTCTCGTTCACTTTTACACCTAAATAAGTGAAGGTAATCCCGGGCCGAAGTGGATACGCGTAATATGGCGGTGTGTCCAGCGGCAGTGCCCAGTGGGTCTTGGGTGGTTGAATGCCCTGTGTACAACAGTCGTCAAACACTTCTGTATTATAGGTCCCAGGTTTCACCGCACCGTTAAACTCGGATACGGTTTTCTCGAGCGGCTGTGGATCTAGGCCCAGCAATTCGGCCAAGTCTGCAATCGTGTCTGCTTTGATAGGTGGAAACACTGACGGCATAAAGTTGTCGACAACTTTGGCATCAATAATGGCATAGCCGATCTGATCAGGTTGTTTGGCGACCAGACGACCCCATATCGCATAACGCTTCGGCCAGAAATCTTCACCTTCGTCGTAAAAACGTTTGCCATCCTTATTGACGACTATGCTAAAGCACACGCAGTCGAGACGAGTCACAATACCGCCATCGAATTTGGGGGCGCGGGCGTCGATGGCGACGGCATGGCACTGTGTTGGATCGCCTACCGTTTTGACGCTCTTCGCCACAAGGTCCTTGAGAATGCGACCGCGGTTATAGGGCGTGCCGCGAATAATAAAGTTCTCGGCCGGATCACCCCAAACTTCCTTCATCCAATCGATATTTGCCTGAAAACCGCCCGATGCCACGACCACAGCGTCGGCCTTTATTTCATAAGCAAAGCCTCTGTTGACTACTTTCGCAGACAGAAAAACGCCATCTTCAATATCTAGCTCTTGGACTTCGGTATTGTAGAACACCTTTATACCAAGTTTCTCTGCAGTACGATATTGCGCATTAATCAAGGCCCTGCCACCACCGAGGAAGAAGGCATTGGTGCGCCCCAAACTCAACGTTCCGCTTAGAGGGGGTTGAAAACGTACTCCCCGTTCTATCAGCCAGTCCACGATTTCAGCACTCTTGCGAATCATCACGCGGGCAAGCTGTTCGTTGGTGTTTCCTTCGGTGACACGCAACAAATCTTGCCAGTATTCTTCTTCGGTATAACTCTGCGTCAATGTTGCGGTGGGTGCATGATGCATTACCCGCAGATTACGCGTGTGTCTACTGTTCCCTCCGCGCATTCCTTTGTGAGCATGTTCAAGCACCATCACCTCAGCGCCTGCTTCACGGGCAGAAATGGCGGCACACATGGCGGCGTTTCCACCTCCGATAACCAATACATCAACTTGTTTTGGAATTGACACAGCTTGATTGCGCTTTACACCCTAGTTGTTGCCGCAATAAATGGTACACAACTCCTTTGAGAGCTAAAAGACCCCGAATTCAGATCCATGGCATGCGTGGTTGACACTTCTCCTGTCTTTGACGTATCTTGCCGAATAATAATAAAGGTCGTTTATATACCTATTCATTTCGGGCTAAATCTATGGAATTTCAGTTGGCTGATACTTTGCCAGGACATGCTTTCTGACGAGCTTAGTGAGATACCGGGTATTTTTGCTTAAGTATTTTTACTGGGATGATAGGGTTTTCACAATAGGGTTTTTTCACATGACATACAAACTAGATCAGGTTACCGAGACCATTCACCAACAATTTCAAGAATATTACGGGAATTTCTCAAAGATCGCGGATCGCGCGCCTGCGTTGTTTATGGCAGGTGAACTAGATAAGCGCTTGAAAGATGACTTGTTAAGAGTCCAGCTTTATCGTTTGGCGATCGGCCAAAGCGTTAACTCTGCGCAAGCAATCCTTGATGACGTTTCCTATGATCGCAGCATATGGGATCAAATGCGTCATCAATTCAAAAATGAATATAAGGATGAGTTAGCGTCTACCTATTTTACATCTGTCATGCGAAAAGTTTTCGCACAAAAAGGAATATCTATCGAGTTCGAGGATGACGACATAGAGCACAGACAAAACGATCCGGACATAATAGTTCATCACTACCCATTTGAAGGGCACCCTCACCTAGGAGAGGCTATCCAAATTGCGTTAGGCAATTCCGTTTTTTCAGGTTTGCTTTCTGTAAAGATCTACCAAGATACTGATTTAATCGTTGACATTATAAATGAACAGTTAGAGGAAGAAGTAGATTTGACTTCTATGGAGGTATTGAGTCTGCCTTTCTTCAGAGGCAAGGGAGCCTATTTGGTTGGACAATTCAGGACAAAAACTGAATTAATCCCTGCAGTTATCAGCGTCGTTCATTCCTCCGAAGGTATACAAATCGATGCTTTATTAGTTGGCTATCGAGCAACGAGAAGTTTTTTGTTTTCATCATCTCGATCGGCGTTTACTGTTTCAACCAAGTATTATCGAGAATTGTACAGTTTTCTTCAGCGATTGTTTCCCAAGGAAAACCCCGCCTATATTCTCGATCTCATCGGATTTACCCACCCGGCAAAGATATCTCTTCTTCAACAGCTCAGAAAAATCACTCGAACAGGGGAGCAGTGCCAGTATGTCGGAACCGGGCCACTTGACTTGGTTTTTGGACTTGAAGGATTTCCTCTGGTTTTCAAAGTGATAAGAGGAGGTCTACCCGACAGGCAAAGCGTTATTGAAAATTTCGTAAAGGTACATGCGATCGATCGTCTGGGACAAGTACTGGATTCTCTTGATTACCGAAACTTAGTATTCCAACGGAATCATTTTTCTGAAGAGTTGATTGATATATTACAAGAAGAGCAGCCAGAAGATGTGATTATTACATCTGAGCATATCGTTTTAAAAAGAGTATATGCAGCACGCCGGATTGAACCGGTCCCTGAATACATTCATTCCGCCGGAAAGAAAGAGGTTGAGCAGGTCTTGTTGGGTGTCGGCTGGAATATCAAACACTTAGCCGCCATGGGATTTTTACCGAGATCATTAGGTTTGGAGCACTTTGGGGTCACGACATGGAACCGTATTGTTTATTTAAACAATGCTTCTCTGATTGACATACGGTTGTTTCACTTTCGCGACCACCAGGATACGACACTGGGAATAGAACGCTATAGCGCTGATCCGGCTGCCTTTGAGCAGGATTTAAATATTCCGCAGCAGCATAGAGATGTATTTCGTGCTGTCCATGGGGATCTTTTTCTGCCGCATTTCTGGGAGGATAGAAAAGTAAAAATTTATGATGGCCAATATCCCGATGTCTTTCCTTATCCGTCGCGTTATCGATTAGAATCAAGAAGATTTCGCTGTTCTGTATTAGAAGAGTTACAGCGTATGAGTGATACGGCTGATGCCAAGCAGATACACATTGTTTTGGATAATTTGGCCGTTGTCGACGTAGAACTTGCAGGATTGAGCTTTTTAAGGTTGGAGGTTCCTAATCCCAGTGCCCGTGTTTTAGTCGTTGAGCCCATTGGACCGGAGATTATCGCTCAGCTGCACAGGCGATTCCAAGACGTGACTTTTGACATCTTGCAATCGGAATCCGAAGTCGTTGAAAGTGCCGGGCAATGGACCCCAGGCATTCATGGTAAGTTAAACGCGTTGGTTCAGGTCAGAAGATACGATTATGTTATTGGATATGTTAATGAGACATTTGATAAAGAATTTTTCAGACTAGCCAAGTTAAAAGGATTCTTATTGTTATCAACAGGCACTCATAATATTGATGTCAAAGCGGCGACAGGTTTTCATACTGTTGTCACCAATGCTCCTGGCCCTACTACAACGACCGTTGCTGAACAAAATATAGGACTGATATTGGACGCTATTTTTTCTCATGCCACCCGCTATGGTTCCAGGACCGATGGTTTTATCAGCTTGGGAAACGTAGCGCATGAACACGTGCCTCCAATAGTCGTTGCCCAGCTTATGTGGTTGAGCCTGCTGCAAAAGACATTAAAACTCGATGAAATGTTTGCCTTTGGAGCAAGCGAGCGCTATGTGCGTACTGGAGTTGGTGAGCGCGCCACCGTATATCACGATCAGATAGGTCAAAACAAAGAGGCCGGGATTACTCGGTGTATAGGCGTCATTGGTTTAGGAGCAGCCGGCCTTCATATTATTGAGTTTGCCCTAGCACATGAAATTTCTGCTGTCTACGTCCTCGAACACGAGTACAGGGATCTTCCTTCGGATCAAAAAGAAAGACTCGAAGAGATGATCTCCATTACAAAAGAAGTTTCCCAAATAAAAGATTTGTCTGTTCAATTAATGCCAGTGAGCAGCACCGCATTGTTCGATTGTGCGACGTATATATTCAATACGGAAGAAGACGATTCAATCGGGGGTATGAAGGAAACAGATGAGCAACAAATATATATTCAAGTTCGGGATATTTTTGTCCGCGATCTGTCAGCTCTGTATGACTCGGCTACTAGAAATTTAACGCTTGGCATTCAAGGCTTAGGGCGTATAGGTGAGGCCGTTGCGCAGCGCGCGATTATTTTGGGCATGAGCACTCTTATATATCAAAGAGATCCGAGCCGACCCAAGTATCAGTCAAAGCGTGCGAATCTTATCAAACTGGCTAATCATCACCGCAGATGGATTGGGCAATCACTCACTGTTGAATATGCTGAGAAAAAAGATGCATTTTTCAAAGGAAGCAATGTCATTACAGCATTGGCAGCGACCACTGAAAGCACACGAGGATGGGTAGATCAAAAGGGATTAGAGCAGTTTGCAACTCAGGCGTCGAGTCCTGTTCGCGTGATTGTCAGCGTGGGTAAAGGACTTGTGGATGAAGATGCATTAATTCAATTCCTGAAAAAGAATCGTGATGCTGAGGCACGACTAGATGTTCTTATCGGTGAGCATGCAGGAGGGGCATATCTCAAACTTGTCGATGACGAAGGCCTCCCGCTGACAAACATAAAGGTTACCGGGCACACCGCTGCCGCCGTCCGAGAGGTGAGACAATTAAAGATTTTCAAGGCTCTTGATAACCTAAGAAGGTTAATTGACGGCAGAATTCCTCCCAATATAGTCAACAACTCTATCACTAAAGGAAAAACAAAAGGGACACACAGTATCGTTGAAATCGAGGAGCTAAGGTTTTTCCGCATGGAAGTACCTTCTCCTAAGGCTCGGGTGCTTGTCATTGAGCCTTTGCCCCCCGAAATCATCCTTCAGCTTCAACAACAGTTCGGCGATGTTTCCTTCGATATCCTGCTTGCTGAATCAGAATTAGTAGAAGTGGATGGGCAATGGTCCCCAGGGATTAATCCCAGGTTAAACGCGATCGTAAGCGGTCAAGAATATGATTATTGTCTGGGGTATTGTAATGCGAATTTTGATGCACAGTTCTTTCAATACGCGCACTTAAGAGGACTGATTCTTTTTGCAACGGCAACCCATCATATCGATTTTGAAGCCGCCACTCGAGCAGGGACAATGGTTACCAATTCGCCTGGTTATACGACAGTTGCTGTAACGGAACAGAATATTGGCATGGCTCTAGATGCGCTTTATGGGCGTTATGTTCAAGAATATTTTTCTGAGGGAGCGATAGCCTTAAATAAAATCGATATTGGCGGAGAAGAACGGGCAAGAGCAGTTGCTCAAATCATGTGGTTCATGTTGCTGAGGCGAGCATTGAGATTGGATGATATGTATAAGTTTGGGTCAGGAGATAAATATGTGCGCACCGGTGTTAGAAGAGATGCCACCGTTTATCATGATCAGTTAGGACAATACGATCAAGCGGGTATTAATAACAGCATTGGTATTATTGGATTGGATGAAGTTGGCTTAAGTCTTGTTGAATTGGCAATGGCGCATGAGTTGTCAATAATTTATGTCTTGGAAGAGGAGCTTGGGCGTCTTTCTCAACAACAGAGGTCTAGATTGGATGAAATGTCAGAAATCATGACTAAAGTTTCACAAACGAGATCTTTCTCTGTTGAATTAGTACCCGTCGAGAGAGAAGAATTGATCCACAAAGCAACGTATACCATCAAAACGCCTGCCGCCTACGAAAGCAGATTTCTAAAAGAAATAAAAACCAAGAGTGCGATCCGTGTTCATGCTGATAAGATTTACATTAATGACCATTATATATTTGATCGTTCACTTATTGGTTTAACCTTTGGTGTTCAAGGCCTAGGCCGTATCGGGGAGGCAGTGGTTCAGCGAGCACTGGCTTTAGGGGCGAATGTCATTGTCTGCCAGAGAAGTCCTGAGCGACCTAAGTATCAACAAAAACAACAGCGACTGAGGCGCTTAGCACAGAACCGGTCTCGGGTTTATCGCAAAAAAATAGATGTCGAGTATGTCGATAAAAAAGAGTTGTTTCGATCGAGCAACATGGTGACAACATTGGCAGCAACCACGTCAACAACACGTTATTGGGTAGACCGTAAGGCCTTAGATATGCTTGCCACCGAAGTACAAGGTTCTGTCAGAGTTCTCGTTAATGCAGGCAAGGGACTGCTGAATGAGGCAGATCTGGCACCTTTTTTAAGAGAGCGTCCAGACGTTGAGGTGCGGTTAGATGTTCTTTCAGATGAACAAAAAGGAAAAGCCGGGCAACGGTTTATGGATAAAGACGGTCGGCCCTTGGCAAACCTCAAGATCTCAGGGCATACCGCAGCGGCTGTTCCAGAGCTGCGCCGTCTTAAGATTTTTAATGCATTGAATAATCTACGACTCCACATCGATGGCCAGAGGCCCAATAATATTGTGAATCCAGAAGTAATTATGGAGCATTAACTCGCCTATTTCAGCAAGGCGTCAGTGGGCCCTATGCATGGCATTGAACAATGGAGAAAAAAATACTTCATGCATTTCGCTAAAAATGCAGTTTGTAGAAACCTGCTAACTATCACTGATCTGACCGTGGAGTATTCCGGGTAGAGACAGCCATTACTGAACCATCCCCCCCAGGTGAGTCGACCGAGGGATCCGCCCCCTCAGCCGCTCGTAGAACCGGACGTGAACCTCTCGCTTCATCCGGCTCCCATCACTCAGCCCCACCGTGACATGCCTGCTTCCCAATGTACGAAAAGCTTAGGATCACGGCTACGAATACCCGCAACCCAAGCTGATGCACGACACTGGTGTCCTCGCAGGTACTTATACTTGCCCTTGGCCCAGCGAACCAAATACAAATCGATTTGCTGGAGAGGGCTTCTGACTTCCGAACGAAGGTACCGGCCGTAGTAGTTAATCCACCCTCGTACAACGGGGTTAATCTCCGCCGCTATCGAGTTCAGAGTCGCCCCACTCCACCGATGAAGACGCCACCTTTTGATGGTTTGACGGATTGACTTTTTGGCCTTATCGCTGATCGCCGGAGAGAAACTTACAAAGAGCTCACCGTTGCGCGTTCGATTGAGTCTCGGTCTAAACGTATAACCGAGAAAATCAAAGCGAGCATTAGGATACTCTTTATTCCTCCGCTCATCCTTACAGTACACAAGTCGTGTCTTTTCAGGATGAAGTTCCAGCTTACAGCGCTTAAGCCGTTGTTCAATCTTATCGCGAATGAAACGCGCCTGTTTTTCCGTCTTGCAATGTAGCAGAATATCATCCGCATAGCGCTCGAACGGAATATTGGGGTGTTCACGTTTCATCCACTCATCGAAGGCGTGATGCATAAAGATGTTCGCTAGCAGTGGACTCGCTACCCCTCCTTGTGGTGTCCCTTGGCGTCTTTCCATGACTGAGCCGTCCTCTTTTTGTATGGGCGCTGTTAACCAACGTTCAACATAAAGAAGAATCCATTTACAATCCGTGTGCTTTCTGACCGCGCGCATGACGAGGGAATGATCCAAATTATCAAAGAATCCTTTGATGTCCAGATCGATACACCAGTCATAACGCCAACAGCGTTTGCGCGCAACCCCAACCGCATCTAGAGCTGATTTATTGGGCCGATATCCATAAGAATCTAGATGAAAATCGGGTTCCACCACCGGCTCCAGATACATTTGGACCACCGTCTGTGCGATGCGGTCAGCGACCGTGGGCACGCCCAAAGTTCGCTGACTTCCATCACTCTTAGGTATCGAAACCGCAAGCACAGGGGGAGGAAAGTAGCTCCCCGATGACATGCGGTTCCACAGTTTATACAGGTTGTCTTTTAAGTCTTGCTCAAAGGTCTGTATCGACTGCCGATCCACCCCTGCTACACCTTTATTGGCCTTCACCTGTTGGTAGGCCTCATGTACAATTCGTTTAGAAATCTGGAAAGGCTTTGCCTTCTCCATCAGTTCCTCCCATCGCTGGTTGACTGATTGATTTAGCTGAGTGACCCGGCCCCTTTGCTCCACCACCATTACAGCAGCTTCATCACTCATACGAGCCGGCCCGCCCCTGTGTCTCACATCGGTACTCTAACTCTCATGGTTCTGCCATTTGAGTCCCTCCCTTAACATTGAGACGACAGGTTCCCACGTTCCACACAACAGCCTAAGACAGACTCACGCCGCCTTCATGCCGTACACCGCCCAAGCAATAAGCAGGCACCCCTTGAGCTTGTCCTGGGCTAGATCTGCTACCCAGTTTTGATGTAGGTTTACGCTTTCGACACGTCTTCAGCGGTTCACTTGCGTTCGTCTTTCTGTCTCCTACCTGACGCGATCTAAGTCGCGCCTTTTCCGTGACGCTCACCACCCGGGCTCTTGACCCGCGCAGCTCACGGTGGTTTGAAGCCTGCCCCTGCAGGCCGACTTCGGAGGGCCTCCCTCCATCTCCTGTGTAGTTACACACAGTTGAGAGAAACTCCCTGTTTCCCTCGCGTGCGCTCGTGGCGCACCAGATCCGGACGTGCCCAATTCGGGCATCCGGCTCCTCGGACTATGGCATCGCTGCACAACGGTAAATACTGTGAACAACACGCGGTTGAGGGAGCGGATAGCGCGTAGTCAAACGGACAAATCTCTCCCCCGTCATCCGCGCATGCCACGAGCGGCGATCAAGCCACTTGCGCCACAGGCGACGGACTTCGTAGAGAAAACGGGCCAGCGCACGCCCATTGCCCGTGAT
>JAAUYJ010009472.1_pt1 | contig 14269 bp, 16 predicted proteins | sample 7278031 | NCBI WGS metagenome assembly JAAUYJ01 (sample SAMN14350222, study PRJNA611818) | marine sediment metagenome | isolation source: surface marine sediment (1.8m) | place: French Polynesia: Moorea | collected 2018-08 | reverse complement strand
GCAGGAGCTCCTCGATCTCCTGAGAGAGCATCTGGACGAGCAGACAGAAACCTTCCTGAACGCAAAGATCGCGTCCTCCTCCAACACGACCCTGTCTGACATATGCGGGCTCGTCAACAGCAACGGTGCTAGACTAGTATTTGCCTGTTGAATAGCAATAATTTGTCCTTTTGCTTGGTCTATGTTCTGTATATATGTCTTTGTCGTTTCCTGAAAATATGTTTGAATTTTTTTAAACAAAATATTTTTTGTGCAGCCTACCCGTCCCACCTTGTGATCGGCCTCGTCGCGGCCGTCGTGCTGCTGGTGGTGGCCGTCGTCGCCGTTGCCACCGCCTTCTACTTCTATGCCAGGAGGCATCGGGCGGGGCGTCGCCCGTGGCGGGACGAGATCATCAGGTTTTTTTTTGTTTTTTAATCAAAAATATGCGGGTTTCATCATTTTATATGCTTGCAGGATGTCGGACATCCTGGCGGCGGCCAATGAGAGCAACAACAACAACAGCAGCAGCAGCAACGGTAACAACAACAACAACAACAACGTCACCACGGGAGCAGGCGACAGGTAACCCAAAGGTCGGAAAACAATTATCCCGATTTTAATTATTATTTTTCCAGCACCAACCCCTTCAACGACGACACCGTCGTGGCGAGCACCCCTCGCCGCTCGGGCGGGGAGAGGAGGAGGGGCAGCTCGGGCTCGGGGGACGAGGTCGCCTTGGCCGTGCCGGTGGAGGTCCACGCTGTGGAGGAGGAGGAGGAGGCGTGCGAGACGCTTGTTTAAAAATTTCCCGCGAGAAAAAAAAAATAAATTATTCCGTTTTTAACGGCATGCGCCTCAAGTTGTTTTCGTATGCCCAGAAAGCTTTTTTTGTTGCGATTATTCGCACTAGATATCGCTGAACTAGAGTGTTTTTTGCAGTTTGAGCCAGCCTTCTTGCCTCCACTTCTCCCTCCCTCCAGATTGGTCTGCGCCCTTCGCTTTGTTTAAAAAAGTGCTGTTGTAATGCGGGAGTAACAGGGGTCGTGTCCACTCTAACTTTTTCTCCCAGATCGAATTGAAAAACAATTTTCTTTCCCTTTTCTGTCAGCGGTATGAAATCGTACAGAGACAAGATCCTGTAGGGTTCTCTCTCCTGCAGCATTCTTAGCAGTTTTGCGTAATTCCCGTTCTCGTACGCCGCCAGAGGTGTGAAAGGGGTGTTTTTAATCTTTGTGTTGTTCAGTATGCCAATGGCTTCTTCAACCACCTCTGGCCAGGGCCTCCCTAGTTTTCGCGAGAGTGAAGATATAATTTTTTTTATCTCGTAGCCCTGTCGTTCAATGTACGCGTTTTTGGTGACACTTGTCTGGTAGCGCAAGGAAATATTTTTCCTTTCAAGAAGCTTGGTGAAGCTTTTTGTGAATTTTGAGTCCTGGTCGGCCATTAGGGAGGTGACCCTGACTCCACATTCTTCCTCTACCCTCTCGAGCAGAGACTTTAGCGCCCGTGCGAAAGAAATTGAGTTGGGTTTTCCGATGGTTTTTTTTGCTGTGTACTGTGATTGCAGTATGGCTAGCAAGTGCTCAAAGCATTACGTCTACTTCGCATTCTTCGGAAGAGACTGAAGACGGTGACGATGGGGGAGAGTTCATGAGGGACGGCGCGGGGCTTATTTCGTGATCGCTTTGCGTCAGGTCCGGGCAAGACGAGGACAGGTTTGACTTGAGCACGTGTGTGGTCACTGTCCTCTTCTCGACTAGCACGATAAAGTTCACCCAGTCCAAGATCTTTGCGAATATGGCTTCCATGTTGTTCGTTCTGAGCGTCTCCATGGTGTAGTTGTTCCCCTCGTAATAGTGGAAGGAGAGATTCCCCCTCCTCTCCCCCACGCACGTGTTGCCAAAACGCGCCACACAGTGCTTGTCGGTCTTGGCGGATATGATGCTGCCGACCTCGCCCACCACAACCTCCAGGTCCGGCTTTGGCAGTCCGTGGCGCAGCACCTTTTGCAAAAGGAGCTCCTTCTCCTCGTCCTTCCTCATTCGCACGGAGTTGTACAGCGGGCAGAAGCCAAAGTTGTTCACCATGACGACGAAGTCGCGGGCGAGAAAGTTCCTCACGAGGTCCCTCTGTTTCCAGGCGGAGCTGACGGAGGAGAGCATGCTGGAGAAGTGGTTCGCCGACTCCTCGAACCGAGTCAGGTGCGGCTCGCCCTGCATGATGGTGGCGAACTTTCCCTTTTCCAGCTCTTCTTGAACCCTGAGCATCGTCGGCAAGATTCTCTTCCGGTTCTGTCTGCAGCGGGCGTTCACACAGCTGAAGGAGATGAGGAGCCCGTGCTTCTTCTTCTCATCCAGCCGGGCAGACGTCGGGCACACCAGCCATGGATGGGATGCCCTGGAAAGATAAGTTATTTAGTAGCGCTTGTTAGCCATACGCGTGTGACGGGATGGAAAATGGCAAAGAAACCGGATTTGTCTTGAACCTGTGAGAAGGGGATTTTTGGTTTATTTTCAACACATTTTTTCATATGTAACTTGCTTGGTCTTTGGTCCTGAAGTAGAAATAGTCTATGGCGAACTCATCAATGCGCAGCGGGTTCTTGATAGCCTCGAAAGCCTTTGGCCTGAGCCGCTTTCGCTTCTTGTATTGCCAGTCGGCCCTGAAACAGTGAGTCAAAACGCCCTAATGTCGTTGGGGAGAAGTCTAAATTTATAATTTATGGTAGATTTGTAGGAGCCGGCAGTGACACATCTTGAGTTAACTTCGATGCCCCTTCCCGACGAACGGAGGTCGGTCCGCCGCTCTACTAGCAACCCTTCTCCGTCTACTATCTTGGATATGAGCTCTTTCGAAATGTCCTCCTTTTGTATGATGCTCTTGAATTTCACGTCCATGTTCTCTCCGTCGCCTATTGCATACGACTTCAGTCCGGCGTAGAGAGCCTGAAAGAGAGACGATCTTGCTGAATATTCTCTGTACAGTATGAATATTTTTCGTCCCCCTACCTCCGTGTAGTCGTCTCCTTCCACTTTGAGGGTGCCGCTGGAACGCGAGATTGGAACTGTTACAACCACGGACACCACCTTTTCAACCCGTCCTACCTGAGAGGGAGCTTGGCCACCGGTGCCTTGTCCGACCAGTATTTACCAGGGTCAGTTGCGTACGCCCTCATCCCGTCCGGGAAACCGAAAAGACTGCGCCTGATCGCTCTCCTTTTCTGCACGGAGAGCGCCTTGTCCTCGCAGTCCTCAATAGAGTCCTCCGCGATCGCGATGTGTATGGAGTCAGTGTCTGAAAAGCAGGATTTTTCTCGATCCTAATCCGACCCCTTCCTCGTACCTACGTACCTGTGTAGAGAGGCCGAACGCGTTCCTTGAAGAGAATGTAGAGCAGGGCGTAACCTCTTGCCAGGGCTAGCTTGCTGTTCAGGAGCGTTGAACTCGCCAGTTGAATAGGTCCGTATCGTTTTTTGGGGAGCCGGCTCTTGGTCAGGAAGAGGTGCTCCAGTTTCCCGCCCACGACCTTGGCGTCCACCGCTTCAATCGCCGCCAGGTTTGTGAACCACTGCAACGGCCTCTTCGTGTTGGCGGCCTTCATGGCACTCGCCACCGATTTTTCCCCCCTCAGCGCGAACGAGTGAGAGGCGACGAAGCTGCTCTTCCCAAAGATGCTGTTGTTGCCCAGCCTGCGAGGTGAAAAAGCTGCTTTGCCCTTGTCCAGGCGACCTTTGAAAGTCAAAGGTCGCCTGAACAAGGGCAAATGCTGCGTACCGCCCGTTCCACCCTGGGACCGCCGGCCCCGCGAGGGGGCCGGCGGTGGGGGCCGCGCGAGAAAAAGTTGACTACTCACTTGATCAGCCCGGAGAAGACCTTGCTCCTCACCAACTCCTTCTTGCTGTCGCTGTCAGTCTTTCCTTTGAGGGACGCGATCCTCCTCGTGAGCTCTTCTCTCTGAAGCGACCTCTTCACCACGAACTTCCTGAAGGCGTGGCGCCGCTCGCTGCGCGCAGACCTGGCCGCGAAGAGAAGTACGTGGTCTATGCGGTCCACCTTTAGTCCCAGTTTGAGGAGGAAGTCGAGGTACGCCAGGGTGACCGTCGTGTTTTTCAGAGAGTTGGACGGCACCAGCCGCGGCTCGGACAGGATATACTTGACGTACTCCCGTGCGATCGATTCCGTGTCCGCGGTCGGGTGCTCCAACGCTATCCTCCTCCTCAGCTCCGCGTGGAACGTCTCCGTCAGGTCGGACTCCCTGAGCTGTCTCTTTGCGAACACGAATCCCATCCTCTTGTTGAAATCCCTCTGCGGTAGGGTGCCGGATAGCACCACGAATCCAGAGCGGAAGGCGGGCTCGCTAGCCCTCTTCTCTCTGAAGTTGGACATCAGGCTGTCCAGGGTCAGCATCTTCGGAAAGGGCATTTCGATGTAGTTTAACTCGGGGAAGAGCCTTCCGCCCGCTCTGGCTGCCTCGTAGGGCGAATCATACTTTTTTCCGTTGAAGGCGTACTCATTGTGAAAAACGCAGTGGGAGACGCGCTTGTACCGGACCGCGAAGTACTTTCCGAAAATGCTCTCAAGGGTCTTCTTCTGCCAGGCGGCCAGTTCTAGCGATTCTTTGTACCGCTTGCTGTCCGCGAGGGAGTTGTCTCCGTGTTTCTCGCACCAGAGCTCGTGGAATACCGTTCTCGTCCTCTCGTCCTCTTGGGAAAAGGCGTGGTCAGTGAAATGTAGCGAAGAGTCATATTGCACAACATCAAGGAATATTTTCCCCCCCTTTTCTGAAAACGCCACGAAGTCGGCGAACTGGCGCGGAAGTAGCGATACCTCCCCGGCGACGCCCTTGTGGTGGACGCTTAGCACCTTGTGCCCTTCTAACTTGAGAAGCATGTGTGACAGGGAGGCGACGACGTACTCCTGACTGTTGTACACGGAGGACGAAGAGGCCGCCTTGAAGATTCCGTTCCCGACGTTGTTGTACACGACCGACTCTCCGACAGGAATTGAGGACCGAAAAAACGTGGAGGGGTAGAGGGCCCTGCGGACAGACTACTTGTATACAAAAGGATTTCATTCGATCCGTACAGTCGTTACCTGAAGTCTAGAGAGGCAATTTTTTTGCACGTCTCGGAGTCCGCGCTCGGAAACATCTTGTCTCCCCTTGCCATTCGAGAGACCATTCGCATGCACACGCCCCCGCTGAGCCCTCCTAACACTATGCGCAGCGCCAGCGAGTTGTCCAGGGAGGAGAACGAAGGCTGTCCTTGCAAGAAGGGTAGGATGACGCTGGCCTCCCTGAAGAACAGAGAGCTGCTGGTGAAACTCGCAGAGTCGAGGACCGTGATGCCAAAGAGCTCCTTGTAGGCTTTTATCCCTTCCAGGAATGCAAGCAGGCAGACGTTGACATCTTCCTTGCAATATCCAACGACAATGTCCAAGTGGCTGGAGCCGCCCTCAAGACGCTTTGAGAGCTGGTCGTACTCCTCTTCCGTGCACATTTTTTTCTTGCTGTTCATCTTGAGGAAGCAGCTGTCGGAAAAGGGGGGCATTGTGGACCCGTTCAATACGTCCAGCGATGTGTAGAACGAATGAGGGACGAAGCCTTTTGCCACAGCGTACTTCTCCCGCACTCCAAGCGAGGTGCAGGCTTTTTCAAGGGATCCTCCCCCGAGGAGACTTCGTAGGTCCACAAAAACCAACTTTATCCCTCTCCTCTTCAGTGCGAACATCTTGTATTCCCTCCCAGACTTTATCATGTCCAGCTTGACGTCTTTGTGCGAGTTTGTGTAGGAGAATAGATATCTGTCCAGCGCAGGAATGTCATATCTGCAATGAAATACTTTTGAAAAAAAGGTTCAAAGCCAATGAACTTCTCTTACCTTGACGTGTTGAAGCCGACCACGTACATGTTGGAGACTGCCTCACGAAGCTGTGGGAGAAGCTTGCCCAGGAAGGTGGATTGCATCTTATGGCCTTTATTGTCTCCGGGATTTCTCTTCTGGCAGGCACTGTCAACCGCAGCTTCAAACTCTTCCAGCTCCGACATCTCATGCTGCAGAATTTCCAGTTTTTTGGATGCCCTTTCCCCGGCCAGTCCAAAGAGCCAATCAACAAAATTGTCGACCATGGAGGCGACATCGCCTCTGGAGGGTAGCCCCGTTTTGGCCTTGACCTCGAAACTACAGAACTGCAAGTCTTCCTTCCTGAGGTCCTGCCCAGCTTTCTGAGGACATATCGTGCTCGCGCCGATGAGATACGGCGTCTGAACACCGCACCTGAACGATCGTTTGGCCTGCCCAATCCGGAGCTCTTCCACACCGGGCTTTAGGTCGCTTTCTTCGCACTGGGACAGACTCTCGATGTCCCAAGAGACAATCGACAGCGCCCTGACTCTGTCTAACTTTGTCAGCAAGTTGGGGAAGATGGTATCTAGCCCTGTCGTTCTTACCCGGTGAGTGAGTTCAAGTTTCTTGTAGACTTGAAACGGGTTGAACATAGGAGAGGTGGCCTGGGAATCGTGTTTCAGCCCTCTAGCTTTTTCGATTTCCGGCACCACTTCCGTGCAAAAGCCGCAGGCCTTTGAGGTGCAGCAGAAGTTTAGCTTCCTGTGTATCAAGTTATTTCTTGACTTCTTCAGCTCGGGCTCCTCAGCACTGGTGGCCTCTGCCTTTCGTTTCATTGCTGCAATAGTTCTGTCCACTCCCGCCTTCGCCTTCTCAGAGAGGTCGTGCAATTTTGGCGGAGCGTCCAACATCAGGGCTTGGACTATGGGCTGAGAAGAAATCGTTTCCTGCTTAATTTGAAGCAAAATGTGCATTTCCCCACCCTCCTTAGGTCCTTTGCCACAGCAGATTTCAAACAAGGGAGTTGCCAAATTTGACTTGAACTTTGACTTTTTGAACTCCCTGGTTTTCACCTGGGCATATACATGTATGTTTGAAAAGTATCTCGCAGCAACTGCCCTAGCCAGCTTTCTGTTCCTTGGAAGCTCCTGGTACACGTCCTTGTGACCGCAAAGAGAGAGCGTAGGCAGTAGGGAAAAAGTGCTGTCGTAGTATTGTATATTTTTCACTCTCTCTCCAGACGACATGATGACTCCAGATTCATTTTCACAGACGCATATGAACCTGGTACTGTACCGTTCGTTCCAAAGAACTAGCCGGGGGTCAAAAACAATTTTGAAAACACAATCTCTTCCAAGTGTCCCAAACACGAGATTAACACTAAGAGCTTTTGACGCCCTTACTAAGTCACTCGGGCTGAAGCAATCAAACAAATCGACAGAAACTGATGTCCTCTTCTCCCATTGCAGCTTGCTCACTTCTTCAGTAACCAGTGCTGCGGCTTGTGCACTGCCCCCCATGATGGTGAATTCGACGTACTTGTGATAGTCCTTCAAGCCCTCAAAGAAGACAGCCTCTACGAGGCTGAGGCTCCGTACCTGTTGCGGAAAGGAGTCACTGTGTTCTTCTCGGGCAGGCCCTTGGTCGATTGGGAGACAAGCATGTTGGCCACGACGACAAGGTTTATTGCTGGGGCGACGGCCACCCATCTGAAAGAAGTAGGTTGGCAGATGGAGAGCAATAGGAAATCTCTCTCTCTCACTTTGAGTCGTCGAAGGTGGAGGAGTCGAACAGGGACCCACTGGTCGTCATGGCAGCCACCTGGTCCGAGAACTGCCAGAGCTCCTCCACTGTTGTGATCATCTTGGAGAGGGAGGCGGGGGAGGAGTTCTCTTCGCCAGGTTCGTCAACCTCGCTGTCAACCATGACTGAGAAGTGGCCTGCAGACAAAGATCTAACTTCCTTGGCGATGAGAGCACACACCTCATGTCTTACCTCCAAGTGGCTGGTAGCCCCGGTAGACCCTGAAGAGAGTCATGTCCTCGTTGGCCAGGAGTAGGTCCCAAAACGCGGTGAAAGCAATGGGCCCCTCCAGACCATACAAGGTTCTGGCATTGTGCAACATGTCCTCCAAGTACTCCTCGAGCAGGTCTGGCTGCAGCCTTCGATTATAGACGCCCATCCTGAGGTGCATTCTGAGCACCCCATGGCTGCGTCAAAAAAACGTCAACACGGAAGGACAGTCACATGCCTGAATTCTCTCACCTAGTTCCAGCAACAGGGTTGTAGAACTTGCTCATGTAGGTCCTCTGAGAGAACAGATCAGAGTATGTTCTCTTCAGATCTTCTACTTTAGAAAACGTTCTAACGCGCCTCTTAGGGGGACTTTCATCCTCACTGGATGAGGATGAGGTCTCCTCCGGAAGGCGGCGGAGTTTACCGGAACGGAGCATGTCCCGGCTTAATACACACATGATGCAACATATTATTTACACTTGCCACACTTTTTTTACCTTGCAATACTTACATTGGGTGGAGTAGATGTTGTGGAGATGATAGTAGAGTAGTGGTAGAGCGGAGTACCGTTGTAGTAGCTAGGGTTAGCTAGTAGGTGCGGTTGGGCAGTCAGATGTTGACTGAGGATTGGAGAGCAACTTGCCACGAATTTATACTGCCAGGGGCGTGGTCTTTTGTGGGAAAAAGCTTTCTGGCATATTCTGGGGGAGGGAGGGGAGTGCAGTGATGCATTTTCAAAGGTCAGTGCCACACCCAAATGCACTTTGGGAAGAGGACAGAAAATGCCAGAAGGATCCAGGAAAAAAATACATGGGCAGACAGTCAAGAAAATATTTTCACCTGATTTTTTCTTCCTAAAAACACACTGCTTTTCTTGAAATCAACATATCAAAGCAACTATATTTTTTGCTGTAAATGTTCAGGTCAAACTTTAAGGGTATTCCACGAAAAAAGCACGTGCAATTTAATGTCTAATGTCTAAATAAACGGATGGGCATGCCCATGTATGTGACAGAAAGAACCAGAAATAGAAGGGTGTGGCCAGGACTAGAACAAAGGATGTACACTTGCAGTAGGAGGAGAGAGAGTTATGCAATGTCAAGGACCAAGAAATGCACTTTTTGGGGAGGACAGAAAATGCCAGAAAGATCCTGAAAAAAAATACATGGGCGTGGAGCTGGACAATTGCTTTCTTAAAATACACATTTTAACCTATCTTAGCTCTTTCCCTATGAAAATCAAGAATTTTAACGGAGAGGTGGGGTAAATTGAGGGTTTTTATTCCGTCTAAAAAGCTGTGCATAATGCTCTTTATCAGATCTAATATTTTAATATACACCAAGTTTATACAAGCACATGCACATGTGTGTCAAAGAAAAAGAAGGGTGTGGCCAGAACAAAGGAAATGCACTTGCAGCTCTTAACAGGAGAAGAAGAGTTGCTCTATTATGTAACACAGGTAAAAGAGAAAAAGGTCACTAGCTGCATACTTGATGATACAGAATACATGGGCTAGAACGTTCTTGTCTATTTGGATGACATACCACAACATTTGTATACCTAACCACACATAATTAGACAATTCTGGAACATTAATATATAGGTTTAAAAAATTCGTGTAGGGGAATTGGATATTCTCTGTTTTTTCTGTTTTGGATTTTTTGGTTGCATATTACTTATTCTACACAGTGATTGTGTGATTCAAACAATCACTAAAGTGAATGTACATGCACATGTGTGGCAAAGAAAGAACTGGAAAGAAGAAGGGTGTGGCCAGGACAAAGGAAATGCACCCACTTGCAAAAAGGAGGAGGAGAGTTCTCCTATTATGTAACAAAGAAGAAGAAAGGAAAGGTCAGAATTGCATCCAAATACATGGGCAGATTGGTTCTTGCCAAAGTTAACATGGTACTGCACAGATGTAGTAAAATTTTATTGTTTTCTTAAAAATATATATATTTGCATCAGTCTCCAGGCACAGAGATGAGCAAGTATAATGTATGGGTAAAATGTTCTTGAACTGATTTTTTATTTGTAGGTGGTGTTTTATCAGAAATAAATATACATGTTTGGTGTTCTTTGAATGCAAAAAACTCAATAGCAAATTTTTCTATGTGTTTTCTTTTTTTTGCTCGTCTTTGCACATGTATGGGGGAGAAAGAAGGATCTGGAAAGTGCCTGCACTTTGGGGAACACATGCAGGAGAGCTGCTGAAACAGCCTCCTGGAAAGCCACGCCCCTCTGAGTATAAAAGAGAGGCTGGTGGCATCTGTATCTTCAGTCCTCTGGACTACCTCGACGCACTACCACTACTCTACTACGCCATCTACTACCACTCTACCACACCTCTTCACATCCAGCCACCACGTGAGTACCACCATGAGAGTAAACAGGCAAAAAATAGCCCTCAAAAAGAGCCTGCATGTTACGCCACGATCAGTGTTTTCTTTAACATATGTGAAAAACACAACTCTTTTGAGAACACTGAAGCAGAAACAGCAATTAGGAAAGTTGAGCAAGTATCAAACGTTTTCAAATGGATTTTTTGTCATATCATTGACAAACAACCTGCGTCTGCAGTCTGATTTTATGCCCAAAAGAGCAAAAAGTAATGAGATTTTATTTCCATATGAGCTCAAAAATATACTTTTTCATGATAGAACCTTGCTCAAGTTTGAAGAAGCCCTTCAAACGCTACAATATGAGCAAGAACAAGATGATACCAATTTAATTGAAATAGACTACCCCCTCTTGGAACTTCGCAGAGTCAAGGGGTCAGATGTGGTGAGCAGGTCTCTTAGCTTTCTTTTGAGGGTCTCTAACTTCCACCAGTTGCATGCTATGACAAATGGGACTTATGAAAATGAGACCGTTGAGCCAACGGCTCAGATCATAATGCTAGAGAAATTCTCTGAGGTGGCAGAAAAAGAGGAATCCAATGTGATATGCTCCTTTACTGTAACCTCATCTGATATGGAATCTCTCTTGGCAAGCACAAGTCTATCGTCATTTGCCGATTCTGCCCTGGTGGAAAACAATGATGCCCAGGATGGATCTCTCAGGTCTCACACACCTTCTGAAAAGACCCTTGTGGTGTATGGGGATGGAGACGAAAGTGAAAAAACTGATGAGGCAAGAGCACATGAGACAATTGTGTGAAGGATTTTTCAAACTCAAACCTGGCAGTGTCTCAATTCTTGCAGGAGCTGCAGGGAGTGGGAAATCCACCTTGCTCTCAAGTTTTCTTTCTGATGTTTCAAAATATATTGATGTGGCCGGAACAAGCAGACCTAGAAGGTTAGTGTTTACTCCTGGGGCAGCCAAGGATCTTCCGGCTGCCCAAAACAACAAATTTTTTGACAAAGTTCAGTTGGTGCCAGACTTAGAAAAACATTTAGATTCTGTCAGAAAAGACCTAAGCTCCTTTGCTCTAAATGTCATTGTAATCGAAGATTTTTTCTTGTTTTCATCAACGACTTTTGCAAACCTTGTACATATTTTTTTCCAAGACTTGAGACATCAAAACGTTGTCCTCATCCTAACTATGCAGGCTCTCACCAACCAGAAAAACTTTGCACTCTTGCTGGGATATGTTTCAAAGATTTTTCTGCACGCATCTGCAAGCAACCTTGGTGTGATTTCGCGTATCAGTCAGAGGTTTGGCTACTCTGTATCAGCACAAGAAGCTTTGAAGTCTGAACTGTACTCTATGCTACAGAAAAAAAGTCAAAGGGGCATATTTGACAGCATGCTTATCGATACAGACCTTCAGATAGCTCTCTGCAATTTTCAGACTCTCTCGCCGTTGAGATCCAAGAAAAATACCTCTGAACTTAATCCTGTTCTCGAGCTAAGCGGAATGGGCGGGGATTTGGAATACGTCCTAGTGCCAAAAAATCAGCTTGAAAGGAAAAATCTTGATGGAAATGAAATAAGTGACTTGCTGACCCTTTTTCCGAAACAAAATCGGGAGGAGGCGTCCATCATGCTCCAGATATTACAACGAACAGGAGAACTTAAAAATCTGGACAGGAAATCTCTCGTTTATACGCCTTCTGACTCTTGCTCTTGTGCATTCACCGATCTTGTCAGTGTTGTTGGCGGATTTGCACGGTACTGTCCACCAGCAGTTACAAGAGTTATCAAATGTTTGCAGTCAAAAAAAATTGGACTTCCACAGGTAAACAACTTTTGATTTGCAATTGAGATATCTGTTGCAATGCTACTCTTTGCAGATTAACATTCCTCTTGACAAGACCGTTGCCGCCAAGTCTGAAAAGGCTCATGATACAATTTGTTTCTCATGGGATTAATTTTTTGCAGGGCCGAATCAGACGCTTCAAGTAAACACGACTACAAATTTATTGAGGAGGAAGGCCCCGAAGAATCGGAGTCTCAGGCATCAACGGTGGACTTTCCACAAGAGGGAGACGACAGCGATCAGGAAAGCTCTGGGAAAAAGAAACCTCCCCCCAAGAAGAGGAAAGCGTCCAAGAGCCCTGGCAAAGTGACAAAAAAGAAGATTCCTTCAAAGAAGACAGCGGCAAAAAGAATACCTGCCAAGGTTCCAGGAAACGGGACTGTCGTGATTAACATCACGACCTCGCAGCACGACCAGGAGTCCTGATGGCCTCGGCAGGTAAGTCCAACCTGAACCCAATTTTTAACCTCGGTAGCAGCAAGCTGTCAAGCAATTTGGAAAAGCCTTTTCTTGACCCGGTAGTTGAAAGAATTGATCCTACGGTTGCTTACGACAGCTCCAGGTCACAGACGCTCACCTTTGCACACACTGTTAGCAGTGCCCAGTTCTTCCACTTCTCTCTGCCATCCTTTTTCATGGAGTATAGTGTGGAGAAAGAAGTTGAAACTGGTGGTACAAAGACTTGGGAGCCAGTAGCCGAGACGGACAGGGTGTTTTTTGATTCCCCGTTCAGCATAATTCGCAGTGTGCGCATGAATCTGAATTCTGTGTCATTGCCACTGAACCTTCCCATGGACCATTCCTTGTCTCGCCTGATAGCTCTTGCCATGAGAACTTCATCTCCTGAGTTTGCTCCTGAGCTAGAAGATTTGAAAGAACTCATGTTTCTTCCAAGCTTGAAAAGCGATGTGTCAAAGACTGCCACCGACAAGGGCTCAATGCTAGAAAAGTTTATTGCAATGAGCTCTCAGCAAGGTCAGGGAAGCATTATAGTTCCCATTTTTCTTCCTTTTTGGCCCTTTGGTACAATGCCCCTTCTTTCCAAGTTGAAAAAGGCCCTGCCGGAGCAGGAACGCAATCGCGTGTTTCCCGAACACACGCAGCTCTCCATCAACGTGAGGGTCAGGGCCGCCTCAGATTTGTCCAAGTATGTCAGACAGCTGAAGGGAGACACTGAAGCTAACCGATTGAAGCTTAGGGTCAATGTGAAAGACCTTTTCTTCCTTGGCGAGACATACAATTTTGCACAGTCCTCCACGTTCATGCGAGAGTACCGTGCTTTCTCAAAGAAAAACCATATCAAGTTTCCTATAACCCTGCCAACAGACATAGAATCTGAACTTGTTTCAGGATTGAAAGAGACTTTCTTTCGGGTAAATGTAGACTCGTTCAGATCAAGATACTTGATATTATTTTTCAAAACCAAGACTCAGGACGAGGGGAGTACAACGTCTCACATAACCGTAACAGATTTTGCCTTCCCTCGGGCCTAAAAAAGCTACACATTTACGTTCAAGAGGACTCGCTTGCCAACACGCCAGTGGAAGACCTGCAGACGTACTTTCCGAGTGCCTCAAAGTACCCGTTTTTCCTCAAGCAAGTGAAAAACCTTCGGCAAAGACCCACCATGAGGGAATATTTCACGCACCCCTTTCAAAATTTCATTGTCATGGACATGAAAAATATCATCGAAAAGTACAAGGTGAAGCTTAAAACGTTCACCCCTGAGCTCACCGTCCGCCTCACGTGGGATGTGAACGGCTCACCCGAATCAACGTTCATTTGCCTTTACTCCTTCAGCGAGCAGAGAATAGAGGCCGACATGGCCTCACCATCTGGTGGTGGTGTGGCAATTGTTTAGTCACCATATCTTGCTTGCAGGCATGGGGAAGCTATGCTTCCATAAGAACAACTGGCTGAAGGAGGTGACAATCATCGACTACAAAGGAGGATTCAACATCCTGTCACAAGGAGTCACCGAGATCAGAGGGGACAAACTCTACGATATCCCGCTGAAATACACATTACATCTACCAGAGGCATCCAAGGCGGAGTTTCATGAGAGCGGCAATTTCCGGGACTATGGGGTGTCCTTTCAGATGAGGTAGTCACTACACTGCTTTTTTATGCTCCCTTTTCAAGACAGTTCTTTTTTCCAGGCCGCTAGATCCAAACAAAAAGAATGCGGTCACCTTCGTCGGGCACCTAAAGAAGGCAGGAACCTTCTT
>JAAUYJ010012491.1_pt1 | contig 14283 bp, 5 predicted proteins | sample 7278031 | NCBI WGS metagenome assembly JAAUYJ01 (sample SAMN14350222, study PRJNA611818) | marine sediment metagenome | isolation source: surface marine sediment (1.8m) | place: French Polynesia: Moorea | collected 2018-08 | reverse complement strand
CTTCTTCCCGGCCTCCCAAAGGGCAGTTTAGTGAGCGGCCTCGAAGAGAAGAGACCTGCGTCGCCCACAACGAAGTCAAGTCCGCCTCCAAGGGGGCGTCGGCCACACCCTCCTCCTCCACCTCCTCCGCCTGCGTGGAGTGGGACACCTTCGAGTGGGAGGACAGCAGCAACAGCAACAACAGCAAGACGCAGGAAGACGACAAGAAGAGTGGAGGGCACCTGACCACCTTCAACTCCCGCTCCAAACTGAAGAGCGAGCGGGACTTGGTCAGGGAAAAGAATCCCGCCGTCACCCACGATAAGGGCACGGGAGAGAAGAGGACGTCAGCCATGACCAGCAAAGTCACTTCGCGGCGGTTGGCGGGGACCGCGTCCTCCAGCACCACCTCGTCGTCTTCCTCTTCAGGCTCAGCCGCCGAGGATGACATCAACCGAGCCGCGGCCAGGATCTACCGCAGCAAGGCAGTCTCCAGGAGGCCGGCGGCCTACGCCGCCCCTGGGGCCGCCGCCGCCGCCGCCGCCGCCGCCGGAGTCTCCGGGCACCACCAGCTGGACAGCGACGGAACCCTCAACTCTGGCGGCGACTCAGACTCCTCCGAGGAGATCCACTACGGACCGGGCTTCGTCAGCAGGCTCAAGAACCGTTACATGAGCGTAGCGCTGAGGAGCTCCACCCGCGGATCCACCGCCAGCATCCTCCGGAGGACGGCCTCGCTCGAGGACTTCTTAGACAAGGACAAAGAGGACCAGCACATTGAATTGCGCGGATCCCGCGCCGCCCCGCTCTCCCCCACCAAGCCCTCCGCTCCCACGCTCCATCACTACAGTCAGCACCAGCAGCGCCACCGTCCCTCCGACACCCCCGACGGGTCTTCATCCCGCAGATCACGACCCCCCTCCACTGCCAAGTCCGCCTCCAGAAGGAAGGACTCCATCAAGCGCGCCCAGTCCGTCGAGGTCCTTTCCGTTAGCGACCAGACCTCCAGCAGCAGCGGCAGCAGCAGCGAGCTCCCCGTCACCAGCCCGACAAAGCTGTCCAGGCGGTACGCCTTCGAGAAGCATGATGCTGCCCCGCCGCCGCTCCCTCCCAAGGGCAAGGAGAGGTCAATCGACAAGGTGGTAAACTCCCTGGCCAACGACGTGGCCATCGTGGAAAAGACAATGCCGAAGAAGTCCTCCTCTTCCTCGGCGATCCAGCCCCCGCCCCTGGCCAAGGTCATGGAGCTTGGGGGTGGGAGCGTCAGCAGGAGGCCGCCGTACAAGCGCCGCTCCTCCAGCCTCCTTTTCGGGGTTGAGGAGAGGGAGCTGCCGGCGCCGGACACGGTCAAGGAGACGCGAAAGATCTTCGAGTCGCGCCCGGGGAGGGCACCGCTGCCCTCCTATGGAAGCAAGAGCCAGCAGCACCCCGGGCTGGGGCACAAGTCAAAGTCCGCGTCCAGCCTCCACCCACCCCGCTCCAGGTCGGTGGACGCCAGGCTGTTTGCCAGGAAAAGGAGCTCCGACACGGACAGCTTATCCATGTCCTCTCCTCCCCCTCCGCCCGCCTCGCGGCCCTCGCAGACAGTAGCCCCTCAGCCCAGCCCGAGGAGCCACGGGAATCAGGCTAAGCCTTCGTTGCCATCAAAACCTGCCCATTTGACGCCCAGCAAGTCACCTACCGCCCCTCTAAAGACGAGGAGGTCTGAGGAGATCCTGACGGCCGCGGCAGCGACAACCAGTCACTTCGTCATGCCGCCGCTGAGGCACGTGAGCAAGCAGGCAGACTCTGACGAGACCAGCAGCACGACAAGCAGCAGTAGCAGCAGCGTCGGCGGCGGAAGAGGCAGAGACCGCGGGGGATCCTCCTCCGTGAGGAGCTCGGCCAGACCCAGCGTTAAGACGGTGGAGGAGAGCGAGGACGAGGGCATCAAACATGTCTCTTCCGACTCCATCAGCAGGATAAGGCAGGGCAGCAGCTCGGTCAGCTTCAACTTCAACGGGGCCGGAGTCGGGAGCAACAGCAGGAACTACCTCCCCAGCAAGGAGAGCGGTTCCGCAGCCGCCGGTCGCCAGGTGGGTGTCATTCGCCCCATCACGAGGGAGAGCATCAGGGAGAGCCAGCAGCATCAGGCTGAAAAGGAGCGGCCCAAGGAGGTGATCTACATCGAGAAGAAGACCCTGCAGATGCCATCATCACCGACCGCCTCTGCACCTCCGGCTCCTGCTGCCAAGTCCTCCTGGATGGAAGAGGCGAACCGGAAGAACAGGAGGCTGGCGGCGGCGGCAGCAAAGCATGATCAAACCGTGGAGAGGGGGAGCGTTGTCCACCACCACCGAGTGCCAAGCAGGCCCACCCACCACCCTCCCGCGGTGCCACCGCAGGAGCCAGTCAGGGAGACCTCGGTGGTCTCCAAGACCCTGCCCGAGCCAAAGAAGCCGGAGGTACTGCTAGTGACCAAGAAGGACCTCCCAGCCTCCCCAAAGCTGCTGAGGCGGCAGACCAACGTGGAGGCGGAGGCTCCTTCGGCGGGAGGAGGGCAGAGGTTTGTGCCTTCCCCGGAGAGACTGATCGTTTCCTCCTCCCCGCCGTCAGAAATGAGGAGGGAGATAATGACCAGAGTGGAGGCAAAGAGCTCCTCCACCTCAGCCGGTGTCGTTGACGACGGCTCCAACTCTTCCTCCTCCTCCTCCTCATCCCCGCAGCCCATGATGGCCGCCGCTGCCGTCGACGTCGGCGCGGGCGAGAACAGCTACCGCGACAGCTGGAAGAAGCGCAACGAGGAGCAGAACACCATGGTGTTCAACTTTGTCAACTCCGCCAAGGAGGTCTCGCACATAGAGAACGACGGAAGGGACATCTCCAAGCGGAGGGGCACGTCGGGCAAGTCCAAAAAGAGGAGGAACATCGCGTTGGCAAAGGTAGGAATACAGAGAAAAAAGTCATCGAATTGTCGTTTCGTCAAATTTGGGAGATAACGCAGCAATGTTTTTTTTATTCTTCCCTCCCCCACTTTCGCTGGGCTCATTGTCCTCCGGAAGGCTCCAAGGTTTTATTGATAAGTCGGTCACCAATTAGGTGCGAGAGAAGCCAAGGCCTCTTCTTTTTTGTCGGTCGCCGCCCCTACTATAGCTGCTGATAGGTGGTCTCTCGCGTCCCTCTAATTCTTTTTTATGTCTCTCTGCTGTGGGCGCGTCCGCCGGTCGGTGTACGAGTCTCGCTTGGATTGATACGACCGAGCCGGGCCAGTTAACTGATGCGATGGGGAGAGAATCAAGCAGCACAAAGTGCAAGCATGGCAGCACTGAACTGAGCAGACTATACGTGCTGCACAGTAGTACTCTTACTATGTGAGAAAGGAGAAGGGGGCCAACTGAGCGCTAAATTGATGCAATCGCAGGTCAACCGGCAAATTGTTTAAAGGGGGGCGAAGAGCACATTTTGCCTTTTTTGTGGAACGAAAACCAAAAAGGAAAACAAAATCCAATTTTCGAGATATCTGCATCGCTTTCGCCCAGAGTACTTTTTCGAAGTTTTTCCCCATTGCATTATGTTCGATTCTCCTCTTAGAGACCCTTTAGCGGCGCCAACACGGCAGCTTAGGAAGGAGAGGCTGCGGTACTAAAAAGAGTGAAAACGCCTCTTCCTCCACCCTTTTCCTCCTCCCATGATCCGTCTTCTTCTCCCATGCCTTCTTATACGCTTCCCGGCACAGCTTAGGAAAAGAAGCCCTTCTCCCGTTCTCCAACGGTGATCTCACCGCACGGAAGGGACGGCGACGGCAGAAGAAGATCCCCTCCTCCACTTCCCCCCTTTTCCCTTGCTCCATACTCGGGGTTTGGCTGGCTGGAGTTGCATTTACAGTTGCTACAGCTGGCCGCCTTTTAGATCTCCCCCTCTTTTCCCGTCCGTCCCTTCATGCCTTCTCCTCCTCTAGGAACGGAAGAGGAGCAGGGAAGAGTGGAAATTTCTCCTTTGGCCTGCATGGCATAGCGCTAGGAGAGACGGACGGACGGAAAAAGGCAGCTTATAGGGAAAATATATGTATCCCGTGTAGCCGTTCCTGTTTGATGGAAATGAATTTTTCTGCGTGTTTTCCGCTTTGTCAGGAAAACCCCACCCGTGAAATATTTTCACCGGTCCCAATGTTTTTTTTTTTCGGAGACAGAAATTCGGGAAGGCAAAATCCATTTCACCGTGTCAAATTTTCGGCCATCCTGCCCCTGGTCTTGCTTCTCGCGTTTCGTCTGAGGGAAGGGTAATTGGACTATGACGAATGTGTCGGACAGTCGCGGAGTCGCGGCGGAGGCGCCGGCAGAAAGTCGAGATTTTCCAGGCATTTGGAGCTAGCTCTCCCTCCTTGTACTGAGCACCGCCAAACTTTTTCCAGCGTGGAGAATCGGGAGTGACTTGGCGGCCGCTTCGGTGATGAGGGCGAGAGTGATTTTTTTTGTTTCGGCAGGGACTAATTAACGACGACGCGTTCCCTTCCCTCCTGTCTTGCTGCACAGCCAGCCGTGTAATATTTTCCCGCAATATAAGGTGAGCGGGCGAAATTTAGCGTGGGTGGGCGGCCCCGGCCCCCCTCAATGTTTCATGGGCCCGCACACTGAGTCTATGTAGAAGAGAGAAGAACGGGGAAAGATTGTCCTTGGATGAGAAAAAAGGCCCTCCTCGTGGTTTCTCTTGATGTTCCTCCTCCTGCTTTGCCGTATAATTGACTTATTTAGAAGTGGAGCTTTGCAGCCGCCCTTTTGGTTTCCCTCCTCCGTTCCACTAGAATCACGCGCCCGGCACAGATACACGAGTTGGCCTTGGCAGAATGCATTTACCTCCGGCGGTGTAGCATGGGAAGCTGCCCCGAAATCGAGGCATTTATTACGAGGGAGAAAAACTGAAAAAGAGAAACTCGATGAAAAAAGTTTTTAGAGACTTTTTCCTCTTTTCTTTTGGTAGCCAATGTTACTTTAGCAGTCGGCGTGTCGGGGCCTCAAATTCTCCCCTCCGCCCCTTGTCCCCCTCCTTCCCTTTTCAGTACCAATTTTCCCGCTCCTTCTTCTGTACGGGTGGCGGTGGTGAGATTGGCTTTTGCCGGCTCTGACCGTTTCAGATTTTTCTTCTTCTTTTGGTGACGACAGATGTTTTCCTCTACCTATCCTCCCCCGCAGCCATCCCTCCCTCTCTTGGCTGAATACTGATGCAACCAACTTCTCTTTTTTTCTTGCGGCTGGTTGTTAGGTGGAGGCATCACATGCCTCGCGGCGGTTTTCCCTCTACTCTCCCTCTCTCCATCTTCGTCGATTAAAGCTTGACCTCGCGCCACCTGAGCGCGTGTCTGCCCTTGCCATTGCCACTTAAAAAATCTTTGCTGCCAGCAAGACCACAGCACTGTCGGATTGTTTGATGTTTAATACACACCCCGTAAAAGAATCGACTCACTGACAAGTGTATATTTTTAGGTCTTTGAGCTGGCATCTTTTGCATGTACGCGCCGGTCAGAGTAGGTAAGTCTAAGGTCACTCCAAGTTGCCAGCCTCCTGCACAGGTGGCAGTCCCACCAGCGGAGAGAGCATGGAGGCGGAGGACACCATGGCCTCCGGGGAGGACTCCTCATGAACCAAGCTGCCCTGGATAGGGGTGACCCTTTCCATGTGTATCTCCAGCTTTAGGAGCAGCTCGGCGGTCTTGAACCTGGTGAGCAGGGCGTCCATGGAGACGGTCCGGCGGTCGTCCTCCCTGTTCGTGAAGTCCTGCTTCTCCAGGATGACCTTGCTGGTCTCCCTCCTGTGCCCCCTCTCCAGGAAGGAGACTGTGGGGAAGTGAGTGACGGCCCTCCCCAGCACGTAGGAGACGTCCACGTGGTGCCTGCCCTCCGTGAAGTCCACCGTCAGCGACAGCCTGACCGGGATGCGAGCCCCGTTGAAGTCCTGGATGCTCATCTCCTTGAAGGTGACGCTGGTCGTGCCGCGGATCCTCTTGGCCTCCCGGATGAGGAACCCGATGTCGGACACGGAGACTCCGATCTTGCACGTTTTGCTCTCAGCCCTGTAGCGCTCAGCGAGAAGCGCAGCCATTGCTATGATTTTTCCACTTGTTTACGGAGACACGATATCCACCGGCCTGAGCCAATTTTAAATATCAACTACTTACAATACCCCATTAAAAAAATAGACATAGCCCTTGCCATTCGGAAAAAAGGTTTTTTGTTACAATTCGTTTTCGAAAGCAAGGTGGGTGAGTCAAACATGCATTCTCCAAAATATCCTTCCCTACCTCTTTATCGTGCGTCTGATGCCGGTTAGGGGGGAATCACGGGGAGGGAGGATCGAGTCATCGCTCATCAAAAGTCTTTGTTTGCACTACTTACTTACGTACTACCGCCCTTTTCCCCTCTATCCCCGCCTTTTTGGCTGCCCGTTGGAGGGGAACGGGGTGGGGAAAAGAAGGGTATTTTCAGTCAGTTCTTTTTTCTCGTCCCCTAGCTTTGTATGTAGACCTGACGAAATACAACTTTGGAGCGAGGCAACAACATTCCTTCTCCCACATTTCTCCCTTCCCCAAAAAAATGTGGCGCGCCGCCGCCGCCCTCTCAATTTCATTACTTTACTCTCCCCTTTTCCCCAAAAAAGAACAACCCGTGACGTAAGAGGCCTATCGATGACAGAAGATACGACCCCTCCTCCTTCGAGAAAAACAAAAATGACGAAGGCCCCCCCTGCATCCTGTTTCACACACTCTCACAGCCAAGACACTTACGCCCCGATCTGACACGGATTTTTCTCTCTTCTGCAAGAAGAGATAAGGGAACTTGATCGAAATAATTCGAAAAAGAGAAGGGAAACCGTGAGTGGGGCGTTGCGTCGTAAAATATATCTGGGATGAATTCATCATCACGCCTATGTGGCAAATGCCTTGTGAGCAGGGCTGCTGCCCCTTGCCCCTTCTTGCTTGCCCCACGCCTAGTTTTCGGCTGCTTGTATTAGTTGTAATCCGACCCCTTTTCCGACTGCGGCCCCGCTACACCACCGACGACGCAACAGTGCCCTAGAAGCCTGTGTTATGTACGTAACATACTGGATTTATCGTCCCTCTGCCCTCCTTCCCCCTCCCGACATGTCTCTGCTGCCAAACTCTTATCTTTCCTAGGCCGATCGTTCGTTGTACAGCATTGAGTGCTAATGACTGATGCCGTCCGGGCGTTTTTGCTTCATTCTTTTTTTAAAGTAAGTCCTTGTTCGACAAATAAATGCATGTCGCAGCAACCGAGATTTTTCTTTTAAATATTTGGCCGAGATTTACTTGTTGTTGGGAAAGTGAGGAAGGGATTTTTTTATTGCCTGCTGCGGCAACTCTCCCAAGGATGGGATCTTTTTTTTTGTTTCTCCTTACCTCGAGATTCTTTCTACATTTTGCGGATGTGCTAGGGGGTAAAAACAAAAAGAGAATTTCTTCTCCGCGTGTGGGAAAATCGCTGCGGACAAAGCCTAAGTTTCTCATGCCCACATCTATGTACATGAGATGCGGCCGGAGAAAAAAATGTTTCAAACCTTTTATTTGAATTTGTTTTTGTGGCATCTGCGCAAATTGTGCGGGAAGCACGCGTCAGTGCGGGTCGATTTTTGAATTTGATGATGGCTTCGTGAAAGAACAATCTTCGCAGCCAAAGACGGACGACATCAACAACGCCCACCATGAAACAACGCCAGAAGCGCTGGAAATGTGGGATTGTCCCGCAAACGCCCAATTCGTCAAAACGTGATGGGGATTGTCTGGCCCAAATTGGGAAAAAGAAATATTGCATTAGGGAAAAACCCAGGAGCTGATGCCAGATGGAAGCTTTTTTGGAGGAGCACTGTTTTGGGTACTCCCTCCAAAACTGTCAAGACTAAAAAAATGTTGGTTGGCCCACCAAAACAGTGAACTGCAGCAGTCGGGGTATAGTTTGGATGGTTTGCTGAAACTTTTTCGTTTTTTTTACTTCCGCCATTGTATTGACTGTATTGGATAATGAGAAAAAGGGAGGGAGGGGCGCCCTGCCGGAGGGTGTCTGCTGTGCAGTTCAGTGCAACAATGGTCTGGCTCCAACCCCAAACTGACAAATTGATCAGAACACAACACTATCCGCCCCACCCAGATTGCCCCAAGGCATACGTACGTTTTTTTTTAAAAAAAATAATTTGGAAAATGGCCCTCCTTTTCCGCGTATTGACTGTTGTTAAGCCGAAAATGATGTTTTTGGAGAGATGATGGGCCTCTTCTCTTGGAAAAACGGTTACTGTACACATCGATCGTTGAATGAGCGAAGAAAAAGGGAAAGAGAATAGAGTTGGTTGGTTGGGCAACGCCCCTAAACAGATGATCCCAAAGAGGAGGAGTGCGAATTGCAACTTTTGGGTGAAGGGAGGGGGGTTTATGGAAGGAGAAGAAGGCGGGTTGGGTTTTTTAAGGGGGCCGACTCACCCTCCTACCTCGTCCCAAACAACAAGTTGCCTCCTTCCAAGGTCGGGCGGGGGACTTTCGAGTATCTTTTTTGCATGTCAGGCGCCAAAGAGGAAAAGAAGAAAGGAAGAGAGGGTGATGAATCGCAGCATTCGCGTTCTTTTTCTTGGCTCGGCAAACCTCCACTTCCTTGTTGCTGAAAATTTGCGGAGGAGGGACGATGAGGTCATGACCGAAGGCGACGGCCAAAAAAAAAAAATCTTGTCAGTCACGGTCACGCACGGTAGAAAAAAAGATGAAAAAAGCCGTTTTCCCGCATATTCCACGCCAATCTATATAACGACCTTTCTTATTCCAGGAACCTGGGGTGATTTTATTGGGCGGCACTGGCGGCGCCTCTTCCTCCGACGGGGCCACCACTTCGAACGGCGTCTCAGCATCCTCCTCCTCCTCCTCCGACTCCCCCTCCCCCTCTTCCAGTTCTGACTCTGAGGATTCCGAGATCGACGTCCACCGCCCCGTCTCCCCCTGCAACGTCACATTCGTAGGCGCAAACGCCAACACGGGAGGAAAGTCTTCGCTCCGCTCAAGGAGGCCAAGGGACAAAAAGGTATGGAGCCACAGTTTTCCCACATTGGGCAAACAAAATGCGTGTGATTTTTTTGAAATGGAAAACTCCCATTTAGTGTCGCTTCCTGTCACGATAAGTCGTGAGTAGTGCGTGTAACCGATCACCCTTCCTTCCCTCTTTGTCATCCTCTCCCAGACTTTTTTTTCTCACAGCGGTCTCCCCCCCCTCCCCTTTCGTATTGTGGGAATTGGGATGTTGCCCCTCGCCATTTCGAATTTGCAAGGCAAGGCCGCTCGTACTAATGGAACGAGATCCCTACGTTCACTTTTCCCTCTTCTTCTTCCCATCGCCTTGAAAACTCGCACGTGAATTGTGGTATCATGTAGGAATGAAAAAAGGAAGACATTACCGCGCTTCCCGATTCAGCGCAGGCGCGATATGCGAATAAAATTTGAAATATTAAATTTTTTTGTTTGGTTGTCAATTCAAGTTATGCTATCCCAATAATAAAACTTGGTAGTTTTGCGACAAGTGCAAGGTGTTCAAAGCTGCTGCAGGTGATGATCCAGGAAAAAAAAAGGGGGGGGGGATCTTCCCAGTCACCGTGAAAGACATTGTGTTCGAAGGTGATTGGATTTTCGCCACATCCTTCTTTCTAACGCAGAAGCAAGACCCGGTTCACACGTCCCCCTTAGCCACTGAGGAAAACAAGGAGAAAGGGGAGGACAAAACGCGAATTTTTTAGGAGGAAGGGAAGAGACCTTCTTTTTCCATGCAGCACTTTCACTGCGTCCTCTTAAAGGGCCCGGAGCCACCTTTTTTTTCCTTTTCTTTTTTAAGGGGAAGGAACTTCCTTTACTTTCCAAAGGGGATCATTCCTTTTCTCTTCTTTTTCCTTCTCCTGATTAGCTCCAAATGGAATCTCGAGACTCTTTCCTTTTAAACTATTGTCCCTTTTCTTTTCTTTCTCACGAGTCACTCTTGAGGACAGGAGAAAAGGGAAAAAAGTGTCTCAGACTTGGGAAAAACAACCCCCCTCCCGTTTTGGGAAAATTAGGACTGGACGACGTCTAGCGATTAAAAGAATACGCTGGTTTTTTTATTTCGTGCGTAAGGGGAGATTTGTGCCCCGAGGCTGTTTTAATTCTGTCCCAAAACTTTCGCGTCTTCGTCCGTCCTCCCACATCTGTCGCTACGAAAAAGAATCGCTTAACACCGCCGGAGAAAAAAGGGAATCTAAAGGCCCTCTACTTTCATCTTCTTTCAATTCTTCCCCAGATGAGAGAGGGCGGCCGGCCACCTGATGTGTCGGTCTCCTCTCCTTCTTTTTTCTTCTCGAGTGTCGAAAATTGTCGCCTCCTTTCATTTTCGGCGGGGAATGGGGCGCCCGCACAGTACTTTGCCTCAAGAAATATTCATTCAGCGATATGTTATTGTTTTTTTTTTTTTTTAAAAAGAGAAACGGGAAGTGGATGTGCGCGGGTGATGTATGGGGTGGCGATCGGGCTGACATTTCAAAACACGGAGCGCGCGTCGTCATGAAGCTTCCGTTCTTTTTCTGTTGGCGGAGTAAGAGGAATGCAAAAGTGTGTGATATACCACTTTGGGATGCTTCGGCACATCCTCAATTGGCAGCAAAAGATAATCAAGTTCCTTTTTCCTCAATTTCGCAAATAATTCCGCCCCAATTGCTCAAACGGCATCTTTCTCGCATACAATTTCCCGCAAAAAAGCAAAACAAATTATTGTGAGAGTTTCGATTTTCTTTCTTCCTTAGTAGTGATTAAGTCCCTACCATGTCCGCCCATGTCCGCCTTCATCCCTCACCAAAGTGGGACATTCGCCGCACGCAAGATCTCTAAATTTTTTTCCTGTTTTCCATTTTTACGGGGAAACCGTTTTTTGTGTGGACTGCGGAAAGTGGAGGAGTAAGGGGTGCTGTGGCTTACATACTGTACTACGTACGAGGAAGAAGTTTGAAGAACGTAGGCAGCAGGCAGAGTTGTGCTAGTAGTTTTCTAAAATGCACGGTTGGCTGCCTCCTTCTCCCTTCCCTCTCCCCTCTCCCTTTCACTAAGAGGCCGAAGGCTAACTGAATGCACCACCACCACCACCACCGCGAGAGAAAGGAGATCGAAAGGAAATATTATTCGCGCATTCTTTTCAGGACTTTTGTTTGTGGGAAAACGCCGTTTTCTCGTCGACCTTGCCTTCTTTTTTCTCGTGCCGCCACACATCTCTTTCTCTCTCTTTTCTCCGGGCGCCTAATTCCTTACGAAACCGGAGCGAGGCCGAATTTCTTCTTCTTCTCCGTTCTCTGCGAAAAATGCCACCGCGGTTTCCTGCCCCTCTTTGTGTTACGACGACGAGCCGCATAAATTCCCTTATTTTCTTCTCTCTGGGAAGGGAAAGTAGTAAAGGGAGGCGGAAATGAGATTATTACCCCGTGCTGCCTCCTGCCTCCTTTCCTCCATTGAAGTTCCCCTTCTTGCTTCTTTTCACTTCGCCCGATTGCGACACTTTCATTCAGCACCAAAAGAGCCAGGACGAAAAAAAATGATTAGAAACCCTTGTGCCTCCCACTTTTAAAAATACTTTCCCCCCCTCTTCCTCCCTCCTCAGATGAGCCTCACCTTCAGCACGAGCCTGACCGAGATCTACGAGTACCCCTCTTTTGAGACCGAAGCCGCCGCCGCCGCCACGAGGTTCAGGGAGCAGCAGCAGGAGCTCAAGTCCAACAGCTCCATCGGCCTCAGATCAGGTTCGAAAAGTTGGTCATGTTCATGTAATCTCATCTTTAACTTTTATTGTTATTATTTTTTCTTTTTTCAGGAGGAGGCCTGGGCAGTTACACCCCGAGCAAGATCCAGATGACTGAGAAGCCCTTTCAGCTGGGCATCTCGCCGCGGTCCAACGCCTCCGCCAACGGCTCTGATCACCAACTGCAGCAACAGCAGGCTGCAGGAGGCGCCAAGGACTCCCTCCGCCCGGCGGACGAAGCCAACGGAGGGGTCTCATGGAGCGGAAGCTCCACATCATCAGACCTGCTCTTCTGAAGAATAACCAGAGCCAAGAGGAAGAGAACGACAAACCAGCCATTCTGCAATTTCCGTCCTCAGTTCCCCCCGCAAAGACATTTTTGACGAAAGGAACGAGGTGGCGGTGTAATAATTTCATCCAGACTCTTTCCCCGTACTGCTTCGGATTCGTTCCTGTGATTTGTATTATGATTTCTGTAAACATACTCCATAATTCCTTACTATGACAATCATTTTTTTATAAAAAAAAAAGCTCGAGGGCATTTCCCGGAGAAGAAAATGTAATTTTGAAGATGGGGCGACATGAGCCATAGAAACGCGCCCTCTTCTTACAGAAATTGCTTACTTGTGATTATTGAAATGCCTCTGCACCAAAATAAATGAAACACATCTTTACCTCTAATTTTCCCGACCGCTTTCCGTCTAGCATACAATTTTCCACCTTCCTCTTCCCTCCGACTTGCTTGCGCCGCTAATGGCCTTTGTCGACTTGGAGAACTTGAAGTGCGTTGGCTGCACCACAATCTTGCGGTGCCTTTCCTCCACCTTGTTCTTCTCCTTGACGGCTCGGTCTGAGTCCTCCTCGTCCATGGCCCTCGTCACCTTGCGCCAGACCCTTTGCGACTCGAGCCAGTGCTGCTCCGCCAACGGGCGGCACCTCTTGGTCTCCGAGGGCAGCTTCCTTACCTCCACCACTTCCACGAAGCCGTTGGGGCGGGTGATGGTGATGGCCCCGTTCCAACGCCCCTTAGCCGCCACGCCCACAGGCTTCTTGCTGCCAGTCCGGAAGACGGAGGCGTCCACCAGAAAGCGGTCCTCCTTCTTGCTTGAGTCGGGGAACACCATGGCGGCGGTCAGGCCGCTCGAGCTGACGATCTTGCTGGTGCCCACGAAATCCAGCTTGGGCACTGAGAGCAGGTCGCTGGCGTAGGCCGAGGGGAAGGAGAGGGAGTACTTTTCGCGGTGGCGCTTGTCGTGGATGACCAGCTTGCCCAGGTGCTGCGCCTTGACGCCCTTGAGCGGACGCCAGAGCGAGAAGCGGTAGTCGGCCTGCACCTTTATCTCCAGCGATCCCGAGAGAGTGATGGCGGCATTCTGGCAGAGTGCGAAGATGGCTGTGACGGGCGGGTGGTGGCTCACCTGCTCGCCCAGGAAGGTCACACAGTCCGGGTCGGCCGGCAGCAGGCAGCGCCCGGTGGGCACCCGGAACACGTCCCCCGACTTGTACTCTTTAGGAGTGTCCAAGGAGCCGCCGCCCTCCGCCGCCGCGCCGGCTCCGTAGTTCATGCGGGTCTTCCTCCCACCATGGTGCTTCTTCTTGCCGTCAACTTTGTGAGGCTTCCACACGCAGCGAAAGAGCTCCCCCTGGACCGGGTTGTAGGGTTTCTTGGCCAAATCGGTGTTGCCGCGCATGCTGGAAAAGCCGGAGAGGTAGAACTTGATCACCCTCACCATCCGCTCCACGCTGTCCTTTCCATTCACCACGTCCACCAGCAGGTGGGGCCGGACAAAGTCAGCGAGCATCTCAATGGCGCTGCGACGTTCCTGTTATGGTGGTGACAGTTGGAAGAAGTGTTGCTTTCACCAACTCTGATTTGCAGTAGGGAGTTGTACTACTCAGATAATGATGGTTCAAAATTGTCAAACTTTAGAGGCAACATAGGTCAAAGGTGAAAATGGAAAGATTGTCAGTGTTGGTGAAAGTCTTCCCATAATGTACGCTGGAAGAGGTATTTTCGTCATATCCAGGGTTTTCTTTGCAATTATTTCCCTGATGACATGCTTTGCAATTGACGTGTGCTCCTTCTTGTTGTCCGCAAGTTGCTTCGAGGCATCTCTTTCCAACAGAGCGTCGTAATTGTAACCATCCAACAACTTTTTTGACTTCTTCTTCTTACCACGCTTTCTCATTTTGAATTTTTCATGACAACTGAACAATTTCCAAAAATAAAAATATCCACAATCAAAATATGGTAGAAAAAGTTCTTTCTCTGGAAAGTTCAGCGGCAAGAATTTTGGATCTGGTTTTGTGACAGATTGGTTCAAGGCTTCAAGCATGTATATTATAATGTCAAGAGCGCGGCTGGATCAAACAATAAAACCCGTCAGACCCTCTCACACATGGGCGAGCACCCACACCGAAGGAGGGGGGTCAACTTTGGAAGTTATTTTTTTTATTTTTTTAAAAAATGTATTGGCTCTAGAGATTGTTTCGGTCGTCCCAAGAATTTATTTTTTTGCCATAAAGAGAGCTAT
>JAAUYJ010083097.1_pt1 | contig 14288 bp, 11 predicted proteins | sample 7278031 | NCBI WGS metagenome assembly JAAUYJ01 (sample SAMN14350222, study PRJNA611818) | marine sediment metagenome | isolation source: surface marine sediment (1.8m) | place: French Polynesia: Moorea | collected 2018-08 | reverse complement strand
CGGTTTTTTTTGCCGTTTCACCCACATAAATAATCAGTTTTCCTGACAAATGAGCCAGTATTACCGTCCCTTGGGTTTTTAGGCCCAATTTGGGTTAACGAATCACACAATTAGTTCTACTTTATATCCGTTTGGGTCTTCGACAAAGGCAATAACTGTAGAACCATGTTTCATTGGGCCTGGTTCCCTGGTAACTTTGCCTCCCTGGTTTCTGATTTGTTCGCAGGTTTGATAAATATCCTCTACACCAAGAGCAATATGGCCATAGCCGTTGCCAAGGTCATATTGATCTACGCCCCAGTTATAAGTAAGTTCTAGTACGGTGTGGTCTGATTCGTCACCATATCCCACAAAGGCTAGAGTAAATTCACCTCCTGGATAGTCTTTCTGGCGTAGTAGCTTCATTCCCAGGACATCACAGTAGAATTTGAGGGATTCTTCTAGGTTGTTGACTCTCAGCATTGTGTGTAGTAGTCGCATTGTCTAGTCCTTATTCCTTGACTCTCTTCTTTATTGTGAGGCAATTTGCGAAATCTTGGGAGCTGAATCTCAATTATTTGGATGTTTTTCTGCCACAGCGCCAGTTTATTATTTTTTCTCAGTTCTTATTTTTTCAATTAGTAATCTATCTATTTTTCTCAAGCATCTGCTATTTTTGGTATGAGTTTTATTGGAAGTATTAAGATGCAGTTTAAATATTTTTGAATTGATAGAATTTAATTGATTATACTAAATTTAAGCCATCGCTATTCTACTTTTTTCAAAGTTTAGTAAGATAGCGATCGCTTTTTTTTATCTAACAGTTTAATTTTTAATTTCAATCTAGCTAACTTTCTCAAGTCTAGATTTTTTTTGAGATACTGCCTGATCGATTTTTTGGGTACATTCTATTGACATTAATGTTCTACATTGTTTGACTAAGTTCTCCCAATCTCCTAATGATTTTAGGGAATTAGCATCTTCAATTTTTTTTACATAAAATTGCGCCCAAAATTTGGGGACATATTTTTGTTTTCTAGCTTTTATTCGCTTTTTCCATTTGGCAAAATCGGATTTTATTGGTGGTTTAACTCCAGTAATAGGAGGCATATCTGCATAACTAACAAATCGACTTTTTCCTTTTGCTACTACATGAATTACATATAGCCAACAACTAATTTTATAGATATTCTCTGACTTTAATCCTAAATGAAGTGCTAATGCTTCTCTAGTAACAAATCTACTTAATGGATGAGCTGAAGTAGATTTATTTCTTATGGACTTTTTCATAAAATCTACCTTAAGGTTATATATTTTTTAGGGCCTATTTTTTTTTCTTTCTTTTATAATTATATCTTATATAATATTTGGCTATTTTGTCAACATTTAAAATTAAGGTCATTTTTTACAAAAACAAAATATAATGAGTCCGCATTATGAGATAAATCATGGACAATAACTGGTCATTAGTTAGAGGATAGAGAAATTAATTACAATCTGGATTATTGTCCCAAAAAAATATGAAAAAATATCTATTGGGAGATGATGATAATATCACAAAAATATTGAATCTGAAAATAACAAGTAAAAATTTAATACCATTTTCATAAAATATTGCTATATTGCTTGGTTGTAGGTTTTAGGTGCTAGGTGGTAGCTATTACAGCAGTTTTTATATAAGTAAACCACAGTTAAAAATCTTTGTGGTAGGTGGTAGGTGTTAGGTGTTAGGTGTTAGGTGTTAGGTGAAACGATGGTTGGGAATCCCAAGAAGGCTGAACTTGTGGTCTACTTGGGTGAAAAGCGCTGTATGGCGATGTGGTTCATAAATTTGAAAAGCCGTGTAATAGAAGAAGTGTAAATATTCCGCTCCTTTGGTGTCCGGGTTTTACGATAACAATCCCTCGCCGGATACCCGTCTTCACGGGTACAAGGTTTGTCCTCACATAGGTGGGGAGTAGTGCGGGCATCTTGCCCGCTAGGTCTGTACCTCATAACATCGGGAAGCGCTGTATGTAAAATTTTGTCAAAAATACTGATATTTTCTAAGAAAATGTAAAAATAGATACAGAAATAAAAAAATAAATTTTTCTGAAAAACTTATTTTTACAAAAGGATGGGAAGATATGAAACTAATTAATGGCCTAAGCCACCTTGAATACGATTTTCCGAGTATTAAAATGATGGCAGAGGAGGAAGTTGAAAAATATAGAGGACAAAATACGGGACAAGGTTATAATTATTCTTATGTCAGGCATATTCCTGTACCTCAACACCCGCCCCAGGTAAGATTTGGTAATGTTAGAACTCAAATAGCTAAGGAGAAAACTAATAAAATTAATGACACTGTGAACAATAAGGTAGTGAAGCAGCAGACTGTATCTATTGATCAGCCTCAGAATAATATAGCTCAAGTTCACCGAACGAATTTATGTGATATTTTAAAGCGCCGACGCCAGGTGGCGGAAGCAAAAGGGGATCAAAGGTTGTTGCGTTTGTTGGAAGTGGAATGGAAGTATATGGCTTGTTGATCGGATGAGAGTTTAGTCTTGGTATCAGCGGTTTAGGTAGTTATCGAAAAACTTCCTTCTGTAATGCAGTAGAAACCTGATATTCCTTCCCTTAATCTTCTGAGTCCTGGTAAAAAAACGGACATCCTGGAAAAAGATACCAAATGGGTTCTATAAATTTTTCAGCAAACTCTAATTAACTCTAATTAGAGTTAAAATTATCTAAAAACGTTTTTACTAGGTTAAGCAGCATATATGGCAGTTAAAATAGGAGATAAAGCTCCTGATTTCACATTATCATCCCAAGACGGAACTAAGGTTTCTCTATCTGAATTCCAGGGCGAGAAAAATGTTGTCGTCTATTTTTATCCCAAAGACGATACACCTGGATGTACTAAAGAAGCTTGCGCATTTCGCGATCAATATCAAGTTTTTACAGATGCTGATGCTGAAGTGATTGGTATTAGTGGAGACTCTCCTGACTCTCACAAACAATTTGCTAATAAATATAATTTGCCATTTACTCTCTTGAGCGATACTAGCAATAAGGTCAGGGAATTATATGGTGTTCCTGCTACACTTTGGATACTTCCGGGTAGAGTCACTTATGTCATTGATAAACAAGGAATTATCCGTCATATCTTTGACTCTATGCTCAATTTTGAAGCTCACATTGAAGAGGCTTTAAAAACACTAAAAAGCATATCTGTTTAATGCTAAATTAATACTAAATCTGGTTTGTTGATGTTACTAATGAAGAGAGTTAACACATAATAACAAGGAGGAATTATCAATCCCCTTGAATAAAGCCAACTTGGTATAATTTAATCGTTTAGCTTTAGTAAAGACTTTACAGATTGAGTCTCTACTAAAGCTAATTATATTCTTGAAGCAGGAAATACTACTACACTGTTGTAGATTCTTTGCTTGCATTTTCAGCAATGCCGTCAGCTACTTTACCATTAGTGCTGTTACCATTACTATTGCGTGGTTGAATTAATCCTAAACCACCGTGATGATAACGTTTGTAGATCACGTTAATTTCACCTGTTCCTGCATTGCGAAACATATAGAAATCATGATCTATAAGGTGTAGCTGCTCGATCGCTTCTTCTTGCGTCATCGGAGGCATGGCAAAATATTTAGTCCGTACTACTTCACTTGGTAGCTCAGGTTCGCGTTCGCCAATTAAATCCTCTACTACTGGTTGTTCTGCAACCACCTCTACAGTTTTGGATTTAGTGTTCTTGCTTTGACGCTTCTCTTTATATTTCCTGAGCTGTCGTGCAATTTTATCCGCTACTAAATCAATACTGGCATACATATTCTCGCTATTTTCTTGGGCACGAATTACTGTACCGTTAGCATAGATAGTTACTTCTGCTGCCTGCTTGGGATTTATCCGTGGATTTTTAGCTACTGACAGATGTACATCTACTTCTGTGGTGAGTTGTTGAAAATGGCTAACTGCTTTTTCAATTTTTTGATTAACATACTCGCGAATGGAATCGGTAATTTCTATATTTTTACCCTGGATAACAAGCTTCATAAGCTCCCTCCGCTAATATTTGGGCTTACTATTACAATAGCACTTTGTATTCTCCCCAACATCTTCTCTTTAAAATCCTTTGCATCCCTTGACAATTCTTGATTTTTTCGGGCTTAATTTGTCTAAATATACACTTGATTTTTTGGATGATTAACAGTATGTAAGGGGTCGATTGTCTGAGTGGTTATACTGATAATTTCATCTTTTTTTTAGATTATTATGTGAGGTACTACTGGAATCTAAAATTGTCCCTATTTTAGATTTAAGATTTATTGTTCTAACCTAAAGCTTTCGGTTGTTTAAATGGTGATTGTAGTTTCAGACTAGATATTGAGATGTGATGTAAAGAGACCTTTCTTGCCTCCCTGACCAGAAAATCAGGTATCAAGCGTTCCTCCAACTTCATATTTGAGGTACTGATAAGTAGAGTAAGGTAAAAAAATGTGTTGGATAATTTGGTTATAAAAGCCTTAAAAGCACTGATATAACTTACTTATGAATAAGTTTACAATTTGATACATAAAGTACAATATTTACCACTCTCTACTTAACTGATAACTGAAATAACCCTCAGTCCAATGTTTTGATATGGATACTGACAATAGTCCCAGTTTATTACCGCCTTGCCAATTGATTTGTCCAGGATTAGTAAAGTATTCGGTTGCCTTAGAATGGCAGCGATCGCTTGTCCAAGAACGTCGCCTTTGTCCTGAATTAGCGGATGTCCTCATATTATTAGAACATCCACCAGTTTACACCTTGGGACACGGAGCAAAATTGGACTTTCTCAAATTTGATCCCAGTGACAATGAATATGAACTTTACCGGGTAGAAAGAGGTGGCGAGGTTACATACCATTGTCCCGGTCAACTAGTTGGTTATCCAATTCTCAATTTGCGACGTTATAGACAAGACTTACATTGGTATCTGCGACAATTAGAAGAAGTATTGCTAAAAGTCTTAGATTTTTATGGTCTCAAAGGTGAACGATATCCTGGTTTAACAGGGGTATGGCTAGAGGGACGAAAAGTTGCGGCGATCGGGATTAAGGTTAGTCGTTGGATTACTATGCACGGCTTTGCTTTCAACGTTTGCCCTGAATTGCAGGGTTTTGAGAAGATTGTACCTTGTGGTATTTCTAATCGTCCTGTTGGCAGTCTGGCTGAATTTATTCCTGGTATTACTATAGATGAAGTTTTACCTCAGCTTACTGCCAGTTTTGTCGAAGTATTTGGTGGGCAGTTAATTCCGTCAACCTTAACCCCTGAGTTTAACTAAAAAGGAATTGGATCGTAATCTCCAGGGCCTTCACTGTCTTGGGATGGCATTTCTGCTTCTGACTGACTTGGTTTTGGCTTTTGTTTTACTGTGGAACTACGGCGGGACTCTAACGCTACAACATTATCGCCGTAGTCTCTATCCTGTGGTTGCTGTTTGCCTAAGCTGCCACGAGAGCTAATTGTGGACATTTGAGCTGGTTCTTGGCCCATGGCTTCAACACCAGCAGGATAAAATCTGGAGGCGGTTAGTTCGGCCCGTTTTTCTTTAAAACCTTCTGGCCTATCAATAGTATTCATATTCAATCGTCCTTCGACAATAACTACGTCTCCTTCGTGATATTGTTGGCTGACTTGTTGAGCTAAATCTCGCCATGCTACGACTTTAAGTATTGCTGGTTTATTATCAACTCCAATGTTGGGAAATTCTACCATCATTTCTGCTACGGGTATTTGGGCATCGGCAGTGTAGCGAAGTTCAGGTTCTTTGATTATTCGTACTATTAAAATACAGCTATTCATTACTTTTTCTAATTTTTGCTTGACTGATTTGCTACTTTATATTTTAGGTTTAAATCAGGTGTTCTGTTCAAGAGGGTATTGATAGTTAGAATCAAAGCAGAAAGATATGAGTGTTATTTCAACAATTAATAATTAATAATGAATAATGAATCATTAATAATGAAAATTACCTCTCTTTAAAAGCTATGCTTGATCAACATCTTTCTTAAGATAAAATTTGACAAAAAATAGAATTTATGATAATTAAATCGTGAGCCAGGCTTTTTGCGGAGAAAAGTGTCTAATTCAATACACTATGAGTGAGGAATGTAGACAAGATTCTTACTCCCCACTCTTCCCCTTCTTCCCCCTCTCCCCACCCTCCTACAAGGGTTTCAGGAGTTCCTGAGCAGGGATAGCTTTAAAAGGGATAGGATTGACTAAAGATAATTTTTTTCTTAATTTCTCCTGAAAAGAGGGAGGATTTATATAGAATCCGGTTCAACGACTGTGTGTTAATAATTTTATAATTACTTCAAGCCTTCAATCTCTCCACCTACCCATCCCCCCATCTCTCCCAACTATATAACAACTATATAATAAGTATTCAACCGGATTTGATATTAGACCAGAATTTTTCGGTAAAAGCAATTGGGAAATAGAGAGAAAATTAAAAGTTACTGTCTGGCGTAAGCTCCTTTAACTTGAGAATCAATTATTGATTATTTGCTAATATGGTGAATGCTAAAAGCTGTTTGCGTTTGCGTAGCATTCTGCAAGGAAAGCATTCATTAGGAAATGCTTACTTAAATTATTTTATCTGAATAATTAGAAATCATCTAACTGATTTTTTGTAGTACATAGGTTAACAAAATCATGTATCATATTGCGATAATCTCTTAAACTTTTATCTACCCAATCTCGATCATTACTGTCTGCATAAATATGTACTAAGGGTTCTCCAGCATCTGGTAAAATTAGTACCCAATTGTCGTTTTGATGATTAACTATTTTGACTCCATCTGTTAGTTCTAATTGTTCGGGTGGATTAGTTTCTACGAGATACCGCATTAATGCTCCCTTTACTTTCCACGGACAACGTACTGTATAAAAACGATGGGTAACAGGGGGAATATCTGCAGTTATTTGTCCGAGCGATCGCTCTTGAATTGTTAACATTTCAATTACTTTAGCGATGCAAAACATCGCATCAAAACCAGGATGTAATTTAGGAAAAATAAATCCTATTTCGCCACTACCACCAATGACAACATTCGGATTAACTTGGCAAGCTTCCATCAATGCTGTAGGATTAGCTTTTGTTCTAATCACATGAGCGTCGTAACGACGAGCAATTTTTTCTATAGCTGCAGAAGCATTTATTGGTACAACTACATTACTGCGTGGGTGAGCGGTCAACATTAAATTTACCATCAATGCTGTTAACATTTCACCACGAATTGCAGAACCAGTTTCATCTACTAATATTAATTGTTCTCCATTTGCTGATACCTGAACTCCGACATTTGCTTGTAAAGCTTCTACGACGCGACCTAGTTGATCTAATAAATTTTCTCTTTCTTCTATGGCTAAAGTTGTTTGTTTTAAGCTAGCATTAAGCACTACTGCATCACAACCAAATTTAGCTAATAATTGGGGTAATATTGCTCCAGAAACTCCATAACAATAATCAATTACTACCTTGGATTTACTATAACGAACTGCTTCAACATTTAGATGATTTTCAAATCCTTTACTATAAATATCTAATACTTCGCTACGATAAACCATATTGCCAATTTCTAGAATTTGCACTCGACGCAAATCTTCTTTAAAATATGCTCCTTCTATTTTTTTCTCCTTAGCTTTAGAAATATTAATTCCTTGGTAATCAAAGATTTCAATTAATATTTGATCGGAGCGATCTGGAGAAAGACGGACATGAATTCCACCTGCTACATCTAAAGTTGGTAAGACTGTTCTGGCAATCGGAATAGCAGTGGATTCTAAATTTACGACATTCACTCCAACAGACATCAACCCAGCAATTAAAGACCGAGAAACCATCCGAGATATACTACGTTGGTCGCGAGAAACTGATACTGTAGAACCAGGCTTTAATGTAGATCCATAAGCCGCTCCTAATTTAACAGCAAATTCGGGGGTAATATCAATATTTGCTAATCCTTGAACTCCTCGTTGACCAAATAGATTTCTCTGAGCAGTAGAACCCCAAATTAAGTTAATATTTAGTGTGGCTCCAGATTCAATTTTTTTACTCGGCCAAACTCTGACATTTGGACTAATTTGAGCTTCTTCTCCTACAGTAGACAAAGAGCCAACTACAGAGCCTTCCAATACTTGAGCCCTACGATCTACTCTCGTACCTCGACAAATCACACAAGCTCGTAAATTTGCATCTTCCCCTACTAATGCTCCATTCCAGATGATGGGGCGTTTCACATCAGCATCAGCACTAATTGTGACATTATCTCCAATTACTGTACCTGCTTCTATCTGGACTCTAGGGCCAATTCTACAGTTTTCCCCGATTAAAGCTGGTGCCTCTATTTTGGCTGTGCGGTCGATATAAGTATTTTCTCCTATCCACAATCCTGGGGATTGCTCCTGATAGGCAAAATCTAGTTTTACTATGCGTTGAAGTGCATCATATTGGGCTTCACGATAAGCATCTAAATGTCCGACATCACACCAATAACCTTCTGCGACATAGCCATACATTGGCTCATTTTTATCTAATAATAAAGGAAATAATTCTTTAGAGAAATCACTTTCTTGATTTGCTGGTAAATAGTCTAAAACTTCTGGTTCTAAAATGTAAGTTCCTGTATTTATAGTGTCAGAAAATACTTCGCTTGTAGAAGGTTTTTCGAGAAATCTTTTTATTCTCTGGTTTTCATCTGTAATTACTACTCCAAATTCAATAGGGTTGGGTACACGAGTCAGGACTAAAGTCGCTTTTGCTTTATTTTTTTTATGAAAATTTATGGCTTCAGTTAAATCAAAATCTGTGATTGTATCGCCACTAATTACTAAAAAAGTTTCATCTAAAAGTTCTGCAATATTTTTGACACAACCTGCTGTTCCTAAAGGTTGATCTTCTTCGACAGCATAAGTCATTTGCACACCAAATTGACTCCCATCTTGAAAATATTCACGCATCACATCAGGTAGATAATGTAAAGTAGCAATAATCTCTCTCATCTGATGTTTTTTTAAGAGATTAATGATATGTTCGGCTATGGGACGATTCAAAATTGGCACCATTGGTTTAGGTAGGTCGCAGGTCAGTGGTCTGAGTCGTGTTCCTGAACCTCCAGCCATTAACACTGCACGCATAATTCCTCCTGAATCAGTTTTTGCTTCTTATTCATCAATCAATAATATCAATAATATTAAGTAATCTATTTCTGCCTATTTTTGCTGATTTTGCTGAAATTTTTAACAACAGCTTTTTTAAAAAATCATCCTCAAGAACTACAACTTTTTTGACTAAATTTACTGTACAGCTTGATTAAGATTTGATTTTGACTCTGTGGATCATACCTAATATTACCTAATATTAGTTATAATAAATAGACGAAGATGATACTTAAAGCCCAATTAGGATTAATTAAACTATTAAATTGGGCCATGTCCAATATGCTAATTTGTGAAGAATTTTTCTACTATGAGTACATTGATTGGCCTAATATTAATTGTTGTATACGGAGGCGGTATCTGGAAATTCTGGAAGGGATTTGAACAGACAAATTTTTCGAGAAGCTTTTCAAATCGTTTGCTATTATCTTTATTGTGGCCTGTGTTATTAATAGGTAATAAATCTTATCGTAAGAACTTTACAAAAGCTCTCAAAGGCTCGAGACGATAATAAGAAAAATGTCCAAAAAAAAGTCTGTTTCATCTCTGGAGAAAGAACAATCTTCCTGGTTTGCTGAATCAAAGTCTGATGATTGGCAAACCCAAATTATGGCGGTAAAATCTCGCTTTGATCAAGAATATAATGGGGAAGCTTTTGAGTTACCCCCGGAAGTAGAAGCAATGCCAATATTTCAAGAGCGGGTTTCTGGTAATCTAAATACAAAAGTAGTTTCCCCATTCTGGGAAATTGCTAAACCAAAGAAAAATCAAAAATGTTTGGATATTGGCTGTGGAGTTAGCTTTTTGGTTTATCCTTGGCGAGATTGGGAAGCTTTTTTTTATGGTCAAGAAATAAGTACCATTGTTAGGGATAATATAAATCATCGAGGTTCTCTACTAAATTATAAACTGTTTAAAGGTGTAGAATTAGGTCCGGCTCATCAATTAAATTATGAAGCAAATGAGTTTGAATTGGCGATCGCTACAGGTTTTAGTTGTTATTATCCCCTAGATTACTGGATGGCAGTAATTCAAGAAGTCAAACGGGTACTTAAAGCGGAAGGTCAGTTTGTTTTTGATGTAATTAACCCAGAACAACCTTTAGCAGAAAATTGGGCAATTTTAGAAACTTATTTAGGCTCAGAGGTATTTTTGTTTCCCCTAGAAGATTGGGAAAAAATGATTAAAGCTATGGGAGGAAAAATAGTTAAGCGACTGGGAGGAGAATTATTTCAACTTTATAAAGTAAAGTTTTAAACAATTTTAAATAGTGGGAAATAACGGTCGTATTTGGTTAGTTGGTGGTACAAGGGAAAGTTCTACTTTAGCAAGGGAAATGGTGCAATTTCAACTACCTTGCACTGTTACTGTGACTACACAAGCAGCTAAATCTTTATATCCTGTTTCTCCACTGTTGCATATTTGGGCGAAATCTTTAGATTCTCAAAATTTATCAGACTTTTTACAACAACAAAAAATAATTGCTATTTTGGATGTTTCCCATCCCTATGCTGTGGAAATTTCCAGTTTGGCTATTCAAGTTGCTACAGAAAAACAAATTCCTTATTTGCGCTACGAACGTCCAAAATTTCAGATAGTAAAAAATGAGAAAATATTGAATACGTCAAACAATCTTGATAAATTATCTATAACTCTATTAGATAGTTTTGAAAGTTTAGTTACAGGAGATTATTTAAGAGGAGAAAGGGTGATGTTGACATCTGGTTACAAAACCCTACATTTGTTTCAGCCTTGGCAAAATTTGTCTACTCTTTTTGCTCGTATTTTACCTTCACCTGAGTCTGTACAAATTGCTTTAAATGCTGGTTTTACTCCCGATAGATTAATTGCTATTCGTCCACCTATTTCTGCTAGTTTGGAAAAAGCACTTTGGCAACAGTGGGGTATTTCTTTAGTTGTGACTAAAGCATCAGGTTTGGCGGGTGGGGAAGATATTAAGCGATCGCTAGCAGCAGAATTGGGTATTAAATTAGTGATAATTAAGCGACCAGAAATTAATTATCCACATCAAACCAGTGATTTATTTGAAGCAATCAAATTTTGTCAACAAATAGTCGGTTAACTACAAAAAGATTAGAAAAATTGGGAAGTTAAATTAGTGGTGGAATTTTACAAATAAATTGGACAATTGAAAAACATAATTTCAGATATAAATATCTAATTAAGCATTTATTCCCTACACAAAAATTTTGGTATAAAGTCTCCTCATTTTCAGGGGAAATAAGAAAAAATTTTCCTTTTAGTCAATTTTATTCTTTTCTAATAAAGGTAACTTAGGTTGTTATAAATAAAGGTTCAACCCGAAAACCTAAATCATTTACAATAAGGAAGTTAGAGCGTTTAGCATTTTCCGTTTAATTTCCCCTACCTATTTAATTGTTAATTATTTTAATTATGAATTATTAATTGTTGAACTACCACCGCTCAACCTAGAAATTAATTTGTAGCAAACATTTATCAAATTGCTATAATACTGCTTCTAGCTAACAATAAGTTATATAGCAATCCGCCCATAGGTTGCGGGTAATTAAAAAGTAAATAAAAAAGTTGAAACTCCTACCTGTTCCCTGTTCCCTTTTCCCCAAAAAGTAGTAATATTTTTGTCACGAATAAAATAGGATTGCTATACCAAATCCGGCTATCAAAAGCTACTTTTTCAAATTCTTCAAATTCTTGTCTCACCTTTCTGCGAATAAACCGGATTTAGTCTTAATAGCTGATGGCTAATTGCTGACGGCTTTTTGAGGAGCATTACCCAGGAAATGCTTACCTTTTACTCTCTTTATTCTTATCTAATTAGCTATTTTACAAGTATTCAATCTAAGACAGCAATCCTAAATCATTTGTGACTTTCTAAAAACTTTCTCTTTATCTCTTTTCGTCAGCATAGCCGCCTTAAAGTAGTTCACTTCTTTTCATAAATCATTTCACATTGCTAGATAATCTAAAAAGCTTCTTATTTGAATTTTTGCTAACTTTATCCAAACTAGATTTTTGCCACTTTTATTGTCGTCTTTCTAAGTAGGTCTTACTTCAGCTTTCTTTTCTAATAAATTCCTAATTGAAGCCTTTTCAATCAATCCCACCAAAGTACCATTTTCCCCAATAACAGTTAGTTCATTAATTTGCTTTTGTTCGAGTAAAGAAACTACCTCTAACAAAGAAGCTTTAGCTGTTATAGTCTCCATTGAGGTTACAGGTTTTATAAGTTCTTTTACCAGAACTGAAGGCCATTCAGAAGTATTAACTATTTTCAAATCATCAACATTAATTACTCCTACTAATTGCTCTGCCTCATTTTTAATCAAAAACTGCTTTCGACTTTCTTTACCAATCACATATTCATTCACAAATTCTCTTAACGAGAGATTTTCTGAAACAATTGGATTATTAGGAACAATAGCATCTACAGCAGTAAAATGTGCCAGAGTACCTTGAATTTCTCCATACTGGGCAGAACGACCTGCATTTTGTAGCAAAAACCAACCAATGAGAATATTCCAAAAATCAGGGAAACTACCAGATGTAAATGCAGGAATAAAACCAGAGATTATCGCTAACCAACCAAATATTTGACCTACTCTACTAGCAAAAATAATTCCTTTGTAAGGGTTATTAGTAATTTTCCACACAATTGATTTGAGAATATTTCCACCATCAAGAGGCAAGCCAGGAATTAGGTTAAATAATGCTAATACTAAGTTGATAGAAGCTAATAATTGAATAATTGCTGCTAATGGTCCGGTAATGCCTGTCAATATGTTGATTGCTGTGAACAAACCAAATAATACTATACTAACTAATGGACCAGCAATTGCTACCCAAAATGCCTCTGCTGGTGTTTTTGATTCTTTATCTAAACTAGCTAAACCTCCAAACAAAAATAGGGTAATTGACTTTACTTCTATCCCTTGAGATATAGCAACAAAACTATGTCCTAACTCGTGTGCTAAGACAGAGGAAAATAATAATAATGCTGTAATTAATCCTAGTATCCAAGGTAATATTCCACCTAATTCAGGAAATTGAGCTGCTAAACTGCCACTGTAAGTTAAGGTGACTAGACCTAAGACAAGAAACCAGGATGAGTTGATATAAAATGGTATCCCAAATAGGTTGCCGACACGAAAAGATCCATTCATAAATGCCTCCTTATAAGTTTATATTGAAAATGGGGGCTTAGTTTTGCCTCTTGAGTCAATGTATTTATCGTAACAAAATGTAAATGATTCTTGTCGTTTTTTTCGACCGTGGTATCCCTCCCTAATTGTTCGGTTATGAGAACTTCAACTGAATTGTAATTATCAGGATTTAGCTGTCAGCTTTCAGCTATTTGCTTCAGCCTACTACTACACTACTAAAATATTTTTGGGAATATTTTAGAGAATTGCGATAATTATTAATCGAAGCATCATTAATAGGAATATTTGGTTGAAAATTTAATAGAGGTTAAACGAATGCTTACTTCGTTTTTGAAAAAGCTGTTTGGGCAGTATTCTGTAGGAAAAGATGACGGTTTTTAACGCAGTTCTGCCGCAGAAGGCTAGCTGAATTATTACGAAAAAATTTAGCAGGGATACTAATACTATTTGTCTATAAAAATGCAATTAATAATGATTTTTGATTTTTTATGGAATTTGCGTGTATCGATTTATATCAAGGACATTTTCATCAATAATTACTATAACTATAGCAATATGATTTAAGTAGTAAAATATTGGCAACAGGGAACAGGCAACAGGGAACAGGCAAGAGGGAATAAAAGACAAAAAGATAACTCTACCTCACGAGTTTGAGAAAGGCTATAACTATTTAATAATTTAAGTGCTTATGCAAAATTAATTACACATTAGTGATTATATAAAATTAATTACAACTGCTATGATATATCTCCAATCTGATCCATAAATTATCAATAATTTTTGGCTATTCCCTATTCCCTGTTCCCTCTTCTCTCTCTCAAGTAGGAAATTCCTCAAAGCACGACTACTTAAGTAGTTAGAGTTCAGTTTAAAGATGATTTTTGGTGTGTTGGTAAATCAAGAGATGAAACTCTAAAAGTAATCTGTT
>JAAUYJ010201582.1_pt1 | contig 14289 bp, 13 predicted proteins | sample 7278031 | NCBI WGS metagenome assembly JAAUYJ01 (sample SAMN14350222, study PRJNA611818) | marine sediment metagenome | isolation source: surface marine sediment (1.8m) | place: French Polynesia: Moorea | collected 2018-08 | reverse complement strand
CTGAATGACCGGGATGGGTCGATCTCTATATTTTAGCCACGGCTAATATTCACGTTTAGTAACAGACCGCTATGCGCCAAAAAGGAGCCGGTCGAGCTGAATCAGAGCACCCCGCATCAACGGGGCTTCGTAAAGCAGAGAACGGCCAGAAGCCGACCATGAACGCCAGTGATAAGGAGCCACGGCAAAGGCGATTCCCAGAGCTAACTTGGGAGCAGCCCCCTATTTGCTCAGGCGATATCAATCAAACCCAACGCTTGACTGCATCAACCGAATCGGTTGGGCCGGTATTGAAACAGATACGAGCTTGCGGTGCTAACTGATGGACAAGATTCACCGCCTTTTCAAAAAGTAGAAACTCATCCGGATCGGTCCGTACCCCGGCACCGATCAAAACACAGTCGTATCTGGTTTGAGACAGTTGTTCGGAGATTGTGGCTTCTGCCGTTTCTCCATGATCGATAAAACAAATCGAAGTCGAGTAACCAGACTCGTTAAGTGTCGACTCGTCTCTTCGTAATCCCATTTCCAGTTTTTCCGGGGTTAAACCCGGCCATTTCTCATAATTCACGACGGCGGGATTCAGACCAATCAACAGAACTTGTGCCTTGCTCATGGATTTATCCTCCATAGGTAAGTCATTAATGGGTACAATTAATCTACTCTATTTTAATTTACATGTAAACAAATTATGCCGCAATCGCCGCGATCTTATGGCCGACTCATTAATTTTTCTGCGAATGGGCTGAACCAGCTGTGCAATAAGCTGCTAGCTGAACATGATCTAACCCTGGCGCAATGGGTGTTGCTATCGGCCCTGTGGCGTGAGGATGGTATGCTGGTTTCCGAGCTCGCAAATTATTCCGGTAACAACCTGCCGGCGGCTTCCAGAATCATTGATCGCATGACCGAAAGTGGATTGTTGGAGCGACGCAAGGACAGCTCTGACGGTCGCTCGGTTCGTATCTTTCTCACCAGGAAGTCAAAAAAGCTGAGCTATCTGAGTGAATTCTATCTGGACATCAACGCTCGCCTGACCAAAGGTTTTACCAGCAAGGAAAAAGATGACTTGTATCGCTTATTAAAGCGACTGCTGGAAAATGTACTGACGGAAACCAGGAATCCTTAACAACAGCAGTGAGTGGTTAATGTGTTCGATCAGTCCCTGACGATCTCCGAAGCCAATAACCCGCCGATCGAATTAACCCGCCTTGCTTCGATCACAACCAGACACAACGCCAGGCGCAAGGGACCGCTATGAACTCCGGCTGAGACTGTCAGGGGGGCGGCGCGGACAATGATCCGTTGTCTGCCGCAGTTCTCGCAGGCGTCAACCTTCGGCACTTTTTGCGCTCGCCATCAAATAAGCTGTAACCCACCTTCCCTTCTATGTAACTCAGCAGGTCGACGAGATGACTCTGGACCTCCGCGAGACGATGACGTCCAGGAAGGTTTTCCACCTTGTCCGCGTTGCGCAACGCCTCAAGCGTTTCAGTCAGCGAGTCGCTTTCGCACAGGGGTGGCGAATCCAGGCGTCTTTTGAACTCATAGTAGGAGATGGTTTCCGGCTCGACGCCGTGTTCCCCCTCTTTGGTCGTCATCACAAGTTTGCCGAGGGCTTTCTGCTCGGGTTGGAAGAAGTTGAACGGGCCCACCTGCTGCGCTGACGCGGAGCGGGAAAAGGCATGGCGAACGGTCGACCCGAGTTGAATGACCACAGGGTCATCGGTGTATTGACCGTGGCGCTCCACGGCCACCGCCCATCCGAAATAACGCACGATGAGGTAGAGCGTTTCCTCGGCATAGGACCCGTCCGGATAACGTTTGCGCAGAGCAGGCAGACCACCGTGTTCCAGGATGCTGTAGATGCGACTCTGCAGATCCTCGCAAGCTGACAGAAACGGATTGACATACAAGGCCGATATCCGGGCACGCTCCTTTTTACGCTCCCGCTCACGATCTGCTGCCCATGTCCAGATGCCCAAAGCGGCGGTTGCTAGAGGGATCAGCCACTGCATGTTGATGTTGATTTTCGGCACTTGATTGCGGGTTGCCTCGCTCAGCAAGGAGCACATAGTGTACCAGATTACTTATGATTGACGCAGATCCAAATTCCGGGGACGGTATACCTGTTTAAAGATAATCAGACAAGGACACCCATGATTTGATAGCTAGCCCGCATTTCTCACCAGGCGGCTCAGGATTCTGATAAGGCATTGGTCTATATGAAGAAAGCCCGGAATGGTCAAAATATAGCGTGTGTTTCAAGCATGCCTATCAAGGTTCAGGCTGGTCTTCGTGTTCGTAAGCTTGCTCTTTACTCAAACCGTAGCTATCGCGACGCTTTTCGCCTCGACGAGCGCCTTGAAATGGTCGGCTGGAGTTGTCGCACCCTGCGTGAAACCACTGACTAATTTTGATGGATGTCCATGTTTGTTGTTTGATTCGCGATTCAAGCTCAACTACTGTTATTGTCAGGGTTCGAAACTATTTCAAGTGCGATGCCACTCATCTTTTTAGCCATTGTTGTCTGGTTCCGACCTTGCTGTTTGGCAAGATATAGAGCGGCGTCCACTGACCGAATAAAGTTTTCCATCGAACTTTCTTTTGTCGGTAAAGCTGTCCCGTAGCCGATGCTCATCGTTATAACTTTGGCTTCCGAGGATTGCTCGTGCGGCAACGCCATTGCGACTACAGCGAGACGAATATTTTCCGCGATATTTTGGGCGCCGGCCTCTAGTGTGGACGGCAGTACGATGGCTATTTCCTCACCCCCATAGCGCGCTACGAAATCACCTGGTCTGTCGACTATATCGGATAGAATCCTTCCTATTTTTTGAAGGCACTTATCACCTGCAACATGACCGTATGTATCGTTGTAGGCCTTAAAAAAGTCTACGTCTCCAAGGAGAAGCGATAGAGAAGTACCCTCCCGAGCTGCACGCAGCCATTCCTTTTGAAAATACTCATCGAAATAGCGCCGATTCGCAATGCCCATCAAAGGATCTTTACGGGAAAGATCTTCCAGGGTTTGATTGGCTTTCCGCAGTTTTTGCTCCACATCCATTCGCTCTTTGATCTGCGTTTCAAGGACTTGTTGACCGGTTATCAATTCGCGAGATCGGCGGAGAGTTAGCGTCAAATAGGCAGTAAGCAGAAAGGTGAACCCAAGACCAATGCCTAAAGCCAACCATGGTTCGTAGCCACTGTCGAATTCGAAATAGCCAGCTTCGGGAGATAGTATCAATTCGAAGTTTCGTCCTCCAAGATTGAACTCGTGCGCATATTTTCTCGCGTTAACTGGCGGCATGGTTTCGGTATCCTGCTCTTTTGCCTCCCTATGGGTTGCGGAATGAAAATAAAGAAACTGTTTACCAGGTTCCGCAGAACGGTCAAACAACCATATGTTCAGGCCATCAGAGTGCACGTGCGACAAGGCTTTTTCCACGCCGTCCCCGATGCGATACACCGCCGACGCAACGCCCAAGAGCTTATCTTGGTCTTTAGTGGAACCACCATAATCAAACACAGGATGGATAATTAACACGCTATGCTGGTCACCGCGCTCTTGGACCAGGCGAATTCGTGCCGTGCTGGTGGTTTGCCGACTATCGCGCGCTTGATCAATCGCTGCGCGCCGAATGGGATTCGAGTAAAGGTCAAAGCCGTGCGCGGATTCGTTGCCTTCATAAGGGCGAATGAGAAAAACCGGGAAGTATACTTGCCGGCTGGCGGAATCTACGATCTCGTTTTGCGCATTACGTTCGGTAATTTGGAACCAGGGAAACAACTGCTGCGCAGCTCGTTCGAATTCTTCGCGTTTACTGTGATCCACTTGAGGAACCCAGCCAAGTGCTCTAATGGTTGGGAATCGATCAAGCAGAGGTGCTACGAACCTATCAAATTGACTCGGGGAAATGTTCTTCGAAGAGCCATACAAGGCACCGACAGAGTCAATCGCGAAGAAAGTTTGAACCATGCCCTCGACTATGACGTTAGCAGAGTTCCTGGCCAGGGTCCTGAACTCAATAGTGTCCTGACTGTTTTTATTCTCACGTATTGTAGAATGGACGACAATCGAGACTATTATGCCAGCAGCGAGCACAATACTTGACAGCGTATACTGTTTAAAAAAGCCCATTCTCAAGTCAGTAATTGGCTAATTGATTAAATAGAAATAATTTCCATGATATCGTCAGTATCTCGCCCGACATAATTTGTTGGATTCGTGCGTGAGAAAAAAGGCTACAATATTGTTTCATAATCAAATTTCTAATACTCAAAGGCAACCGCCCACAAGTGCCTCATCTTAGTCGACAGCGGTCTAATAATTTAGCAAGATTAATTAAATAGAGCACTAGGAATGTAGTTATTTGTAACAGCCTTCTGAGGTCGCGATAGAGTCAGCGGGAAATACGGGGACAGTATGAACCTCTCCACTCTCCTATCGACGTGCTCGGGAGTAACTCACGACCGGCGGCCAGACTTTGCGGTGCCCTCTACCCAGATGGGCGAGGAGATGGCCTCGTCATTGCGCCCGTTTCCGTCGAAGTCATCGTGCTGCTGGACGATGACGTAGTAGTAGTCCGCATCCGTGGCCGTCGCGTCGCTGAACACTGTGCGGATGCACCCACTCGCCGGCAAATACCAGTTGGCGAAATACTGCTGCGGGTCGAGTACGCTGTCGAAAGCGAGGCGGTTGTCACGCAGGTCACCATTTCGATAGAAACGCACCTCCCGAAACACATCGCCGCTCGCGTCGCAGGCAATCACTTCGAAGTTGCGCGCCACATTGGCTAGTTGTGAGCCCATAGGGTTCCCCTGGCAACGAAAATCAAGGTAAAGGTCCCTGTCTTCGGTGGCGTAGAAGCGCCGGTTGCGGTAGGCGTCTGCGATTGCCTCTCGGGTCAGCTCCGCAGCCTGGACGGCGGTGCGAAAAGCATTCTGCGTACCCCAGTCCCAATGGTGATTGTCCTGACCGCCGAGTGCCCCCAGTTGCCAACCATTGCGGTTGCCCACATCCCAGTAGCTGTAGCTGTCAGACCAGCTCCCGGCGTAGTAGTAGACGTCAAAGCCGTCGTTGCCATTCCATGTCTCAATGCCCACCATCTGACCACGGACTCCTGAATCTAGCGCCAGGTGCCGGAACTCAGTCCCGAGGTCGTCGTACTCACCCGGGTGATTGAAGCGAGCGAAAGCGCCCTGGCGTCCGGCGACCCAGTCGTAGAAGTCTGCAAGCGAACTGCTGTCCCAAACGCTAGTATAGTCATTACTGTTGATGACGCTAATGTGTCCCTCGGCGGGACTCGACCACTCGAATCCCCACAAGGTTGCGTAGATACCCGGCTGATAGGTCTGCTCGGCTGCCTCACGCAGCTTGTCCCACTTTTCCTCCCACGGCCAAATATCGAGTTCCTCACCGTGGTCCGTCAGTGCAAAGAAATCCAGCTGCCCATGCTCATGAGCGTAGTTATAGGCTTCCAGCGGACTGCCTTCGCCATCCGAGAGCTCACTGTGGGCGTGCAGATAGCCAAAGTAAACATTGAACGGGGTGGGCTCTGGGGGCGGCTTCTTGCCGGACATTTGAGCTGAGGGGATGAGCACGGCAGAGTCGGCCGGCTCCAGTGCCTTCAGCAGCTCTTCGGGCGAGACATGCGCCAGCTCGCGCGCGCGCTGCCGGATACCCGCATCGGATCGGAAGTCCCCCATGTCAACCCGCCCGACAAACTCGAGACATTGTTCAACTGTGGGGCGCAAGTGCTCACCACGCAGTGCTACCGATAATGCTGTGCTGCGTGCCAGTCCGATCTGTTCATGGAGCCGTGTTAGCAGATAGAACTCAAGCGGCGTTGGCGGCCTGTTCTGGGCATGCTGATAGACGAGCACGACGTGCTCATCAAACGGGAGCATCTGTTTGTAGCCGGGTGAATCCAGGTAATCAAGCAGTTTCTCCATGCGCGCCCGAACAAGCTCCGCATTGGGCGAGACGGATGTTTCAGCCTCCCCGATACACCCGCCGACAAGTGCAAGCGCCAGGGAAAGCAGAGCAACCGAAATTCTGAGGCTGAGTCTGTTCCACTTCATGCCGACCTCCAAGTATAAGTAGCTCCTTCAAGTAGTCGGGATAGAAATACAGCGCGCGCACTCTTCGGCAAGAGTATGTCTATTTCAGTGTTTCCACGAGACGTGCCCAATTAGCCCTCACCATAGCCTACGTTTCCACGAGCCTCCCTTGTCATCCCGGACCGCCGGATTTTCCGAGTCCGGCTGTTTAAAATCGTCGACTTTCGTTTTTACCAAAGTAGATTTTAACTCGACGCTGTTTCGTCTTTCTATCGTGACCATGATTATGTGTAGTGTTTTTTGATACGTATCAACATTACTCCGTTTAGTGAACACATATATGCAGTTGCTAACGGTCGCCTTTGGGTCGGGAAATATGGAGACAGTATATAGAGGGGAAAAAGGCGCCGGAGGGATTATTTCTTAACCATTTCCGCAATTGGTTAAAATTAAATCCCTCCGACACCTTTTAGTGCCTTTTAGTTTGCACCTTTTAGTTGCGGTGGTCGCTATCGATGATACAAGCGATTATTTTGTCCAGACAATAACAGGCCTAATCGTCAACGCCGGTGATCAATGTTTGAGATGCGCTGCAAAATATTCTGAAACTCCTCTTCACTAATATCCACGTATTCAACAACTCGCCCGTAAAGCGTTTCTGTGGGCAGGTTACGACCGTCTCGCTCCTTCTGTAATTGATCGATGCAGGCTAAGACGATACGCTCTTTTCGGGTGAGCCCATCGCGAACGTCTGGAAAGCTACTAAATTCATCTGAAGACATGATTAGATATATTCTCTTTTCGTAATGCATTCCACCACATTGCTGTTTCGTCGCATTTAACAGAACACTACCCATCTGGAATACTCCTCGATGCTACCAATTATGTGAAATATTAGGCCTGATTGGCCCTATCAGGTCGAGGAAAGGCGTGTAACTTCATTCATTCCGATATCGAACAACGTCATTTCCCAGACATTATCGTTGGTCGAATGACGCAAGATATTGACACTTTGATCATCACCTCTGAGTGTGAATTAGCAATGGGAAGGGGCGAGCCATCGATTCAGCGCCGTTGAGTTCAATGTCACCGATTTGGTAACTGGCCAAACATCCATCAAACCTGTATATATCTCAACGTAAAGATCGAGCCGTTTTCTAATGCCCTTTCGCTTGTTGATAATCATTACCGTTACTATTACATATTGCTTACTGGGTTCCCGGCCTTACTGGAAGCATAGCCACATGTATTGTTCGCCACATCACAGTCACTAAAATCAATACTTAACAGAGTCAATCTTCCTCATAACGCGTGAGACCACTATTGCGTTGACATCAAGGCATTTTCAACGAAGGAACAGGCCAGGCTTGTAGAAATGCGGGCTAGACCCGGTAAACCGGCTTCCCATCCATCCAGGTTTCCACCACCTTGATGTCTTTAATCGCGTCGGGGGCGACTTTGCGCGGATCCTTTTCGAGGATCACTAGATCAGCAAGCTTACCCACTTCAAGGCTGCCGATCTCGTGGTCGGAGAACAGTTGCCAGGCCGCTTCGGAGGTCATTGCGCGGATAGCACTTTCAACCGAAATACGCTCATTGGGCGCCAGGACATAGTCGGGTTCTTTCCAGGTCTTGCGGGTGACCGCCATTTCGATCATATGCAACGGCACGGGATCAGTGACCATGAAGTCGGAATGCACCGTGAAGCTCACACCCGCTGTTTCTACGCTACGACAACGATCCAATAGTCTGGCTTTTTCTTCTCCGAATACCTCGTCGCGCATAGCGACACCCCAGTAGTGCACATGACCTATAAGGAAGCTGGCGGATACACCGAGCGCCTTCATTCGCTCGATCTGGTCGTCATGCAGGATGGAGCAATGTTCTATACGGGCGCGGACTTTAGCCATATCGACACGTGCATCGCGCATCGCCTGACAGGCGTCCAGCACATTATCGATAGCGGCGTCGCCATTGCCATGGATGGCAAGATGCCATCCTTTAGTGGCACGCTCGATCGCGACTTCTTTCAAATCCTCTTTTGACATGTAGGCAAGGCCACGACTGTCAGAATTCAGGTACGGCTCTCGCTGCAAACCGGTGTATCCCTGATTGGAGCCATCCGCGACTAGCTTGTAACCGGCGATCCGCGCCATGGCGTTGCCTTCATTAGGCTTGACCCCCGCCTTGTCCCAGGCTTCTGCACCGATGGTGTAAAAAGGATAGGCCCGTATGCGCGCGGAAAGCCGTCCTGACTGAGCGGCGTTGAAAATTACAGATGCATCCGATGGACTCTGCGAAAGCCCGCCAAGAGCTAGCTCGCTGACCGTCGTGAGGCCAAACTGGCTCCACCTGGACAGCAAACCAATCAGAGATTCAACCGGTTCCGCTTCGGCAAGCGCCGGATATTTGCCTGAAACCTGCAGGTAAGCGAGATTGTTCTTCATCACGCCGGTGAGTTTGCCGTCTGCATCACGTACAAATTCGGCACCCGGCGGATTCTCGACATCAGCAGGGATTCCGGCGACCTTGAAAGCCATCGAGTTGGCATACGCCAGATGGCCGGATGCGTTGAGCACAAAGATCGGGTGCTCTGTCGACACAGCGTCAAGCTCATCAAACGTCAACGCTTCCGGACCCGTCTGCACCGACGGGTCGAAGTTGCGGACCACAATCCATTCACCCGCCGGTGCCTGGCTCGCCAGGGCGCTTAGATGTTCAAGCACTTGCGCAGTGGTCCCGAACCGAGCCATGCCAACGTACTCCATTGTGGCATCCACCACCGACCCGGCAACTACATGGGTATGCGGATCAACGAATCCCGGCAACAGCACCTTGCCTTCAAGATCGATCAGGTGAGCGGCTTTGCCGGCAGCGGCACGCACGTCAGCAGTTGATCCGACCGCCAGGATCTTATTACCACGGATGGCGATCGCTTCAGCTTCCGAAAACGCCTCGTCGACCGTAAGTATGGTTCCGCCATAGAAGACCGTAACGCGTTCCTCCCCGCTAGCTTGCGGCCTGGCCTCTGCAGCCACGCCCGCTTTCGCGAGCACCGGACCAGGCACAAGGCCGATGAAACCTGCGGCCGCCAAGGCTCCCTTGAGAAAGCCACGACGATCAACATCACCAGCGTTAGTACCTTCCGTTGCTACCGACGGTGGCTCGTGGGCGGATAGTTCTGCGACCTTTCGATTGCTCTGGAAGATCTTGCCAAACTCGGGGCTGCAACATGCGCACCCATAGACGTCTTTCTTCGCCACTTGAGCCTCAGGGTTGTTTGTTGGTGCACTCTGGCTTCAACGTAACCAGGACAGTCGATGTCCGGATTCTGGAGAGCTAATCACCAAATTCAATTCAAGTAAAGGGAACGCTTAAAATCATGAGTCGTCGCCTCCCTTGAGGAGGCATCCAGAGATAAACTCGAATGGGCCTACATCCAGCAAAGTAGACGACTGATGATACTCTACTGCGGAATCGACTTGCACAGCAACAACAGCGTGATCTCATTGATCGACGAGACTGGTCAGTCAATCAGCGAGAAGCGCCTGGACAACAACCTCGAGATCATTTCGCACCATCTACAGCCCTTAACGGCGAGTTGGTCGAGTCGACCGACCACCGTGTGGTCTTGCGGTACTTTGTTGTGGAAAAAGAAAGGGCATTTATTCCTCTAATCGCGGCCTGCGGCCACAACAAAATTTGCAGTAACTCGCTAACCCTGTGAAGATAGATACGTTATTCTAATCTTCTTCGAAAAATTCGTAGAAGTTACAAACAAAGAATCTAATCAACGAAACAGTTGGTTATGGAGATCGTTATTTGAGCGGTCTAATCTGGCCTCCGACGTGGACGATTGTGTGGGTTGCGGCACTGGCTTGCGCGTTAGGGGCGACGCTCATCCTGAGCCCGCGACTGATACGGTTCTACCGTGTCCTGACAATGTTCGATGAAGACGTGATCGTCGAAAACTCTCTGCACATCGAGAGGATCTTCAAACTAGCCACGATCACGGCATCGCCGAAGCCGTTCCGATTCGAATACGGTGATCCGATCTCGCTTCCCAGCGAATTCGACTATCAGGGTGAAATTATCAACACCCAGGCTCAATTTGCCGAGACCAATACCACCGGTCTGCTGGTTGTCCATGACGGAAAAATCGCCCTGGAGGAGTACTACCGCGGTCACCGGGCAGAGGGTCACCATATCTCGTGGTCGATGGTCAAGAGTTTCGTCTCCGCGCTGGTTGGAATCGCACTCGCGGAAGGTGCGTTCGAGTCTATTGAAGATCCGATCACGCGCTACGTCCCGAAGCTCAAGGGTTCGGGCTACGATGGTGTGCGGATCAAGGACATTCTGCAGATGTCATCGGGCGTCAAATTCAACGAGGACTACGGTGACTTCCATTCCGACATCAATCGTTATGGGCGGCTGCTCGCAATGGGCGGTTCTCTCGACGACTTTGCCGCAAGTTTAGAGCGGGAGGTGGAACCGGGCACACGCCATCACTACGTGAGCATGGACACCCAGGTGCTCGGCATGTTGTTGGTGCGCACGACCGGGCAGTCTCTGACCCGCTATATGGAGAGGAAGCTCTGGCATCCGCTGGGTATGGAGTATCCTGGGTATTTTGTGGTTGACAACGACGGTATGGAACTCGCTTTAGGAGGTCTCAGCGCCGCTCTGCGGGACTATGCAAAGTTGGGTTGTCTCTATCTGAACGGTGGCCGCTTGGATGGCAGGCAGGTCGTGCCCGAACAATGGGTCAAAGATTCTGTGACACCGGACGCGTCCCATCTGGTACCCGGGGCGGACAATCCGCTATCGGCTACACCCTGGGGCTACGGTTACCAGTGGTGGATCCCAACAGATCCTGACGGTGAGTTTATGGCTGTTGGCATCCGCAACCAGTTTATCTATGTATACCCAGGAAAAAGCCTGGTGATCGTCAAGAACTCGGCTAATCATCACTACAATGAAGACAGAGATCGTTACAAAGGTATCGATCTCGCTTTGTTTCGCGCCATCGCCTCCTCGTTACAGTAGTTAAGGCGGGAAATCCGGATTTAGCGTGGGAAATAGGTATACTGTCCCCGGATTTCGGATTTACAGATGGCCCCGGCTCCGCTGAGCTGAAACGTTGTGATAATAAAACGATGAGGGGGAATGATGGATTTCTATAATAATCCAGCAAGCGTTGATGAATACGAAGAAATGTGTGCTGAATATAACGGTTCTGCACTGTATAACGTTTTAGATAAACATCTCGCAGACAATTCAACTCTGTTAGAGCTAGGAAGCGGCCCTGGTAATGATATAGCGCATTTACAGTCGAAATATGCCGTTACGGGTTCAGATCTATCCGATGAATTTCTTCGTAGATGCAAGAAAAGATATATCGATGTTCCTTTTATAAAATTAGATGCTGTTTCAATCAAGACAGACAAGGTATTTGACTGTGCATTTTCAAACAAGGTTTTGCATCATTTGAGCGAGGTAGATCTGAAAAAATCATTAAAGCGCCAACAACAAATCCTGACACCAAATGGCTTGTTTGCACATACCTTTTGGTTAGGAGATAAAGAATTCACAATGGAAGGGATGTTGTTCGTTTTTTACAATCGGGATCATCTAATCAAATTGGTCTCAGAATATTTTACTATTCTTGAAGCCTTTGACTACAACGAATTCGAAGAAGGTGATTCAATATTTATTGTTGCAAAAAATGACCAGTATGCATAACAAGTGCTGTTGGTCTTTCACATTGCTCAATATGACGCACCTCGTATTTCAATTGATGAGGTTTCCGGTTTTGGTGAGGTTTCTCTAGACACCAACAAGGTAATCAACAAAAAGAGTAATCGCCAGAAACATCAGAACATAGATTGCAAAGTGCTCGCTGATATCCGTGAACGCTTTGTTGATATATTTCATGTTTCACCTCCTATTGTTCATGAATTGACATTCTGAATAACATCACCGCTACATTCGATGAATCGACGTAAGCACAGCGTATATACCGCATTGACAAGCCAGGCGGCCTCCCCCCACCCCGATGAGCCCGCCTGTCATAGCGCGAGCAGCCGTTTTAATACACTCATTCTGACTGCATTCAAACTCTAAATTATTCATGCGATAGCTACGCTGGTGGGTACACTAGCGCGACGTTCGGTGCTCATGCATCATGGCATTGGAATCATTAATACGATCGTTTATCGTTGACAGTATCATGACCATTGCTGTCAAAATCAGTGCGAACAAGGCAAATCCCAGTACAAAGCCTGGCAAACCACTCAAGCCGGTCGCTTGCATTACCCGGTACACGGTGATTTCTGCTAACGCAAACACGCCGATAATAAACAAGAAACTGGCACTCGCTCGAAACATCGTATACTCCTGAGTTTTTTCGTCCCTTAAATGTTACCGAGACCGGCGCTCTAATGATTGACATAATGCGCCATTTCGTTGAGTGGCACTTAAGCAGAAAACGATCGGCGTAGCGTCTTTGCGAGGAGCGACAGCGACGTGGCAATCTGGCTGAGGCGCGCGAATCGGTGGATTGCTTCGTACCTCGCAATGACAGCACGAATCCAGTATGTCTTGAGTAAATACCATGACGCCATTCGGTTGGATTGACTGATTATAAGGATCGCTCGTCAATTACACGTTTTTTTTTGTAAAGCTGAATACCATTCCGCAAGCTTTTATTGCAGCAGCCTCGACTTTAGGTTGTGATTGGATAGCGGGTTAGCCGCTGAAAAACAGCCGTCACATTGCCTGGAGCTGTTCACTACGGTGCTGTTTCTTCTTTGCTTTGATAAATTGCGGGATACCAGTCTGAGTTTGTTATACCTTCATGCCTTTTGCCATAACGAGACGATACGTCCTGGGTCCAATCACTGGGGATCACCAGCGGTAAAATCAGCAGTACCCTTAAAATGAATCTTCGGGCTCTTGTTGCCTTCCTGATATCGATATTAAGTCCTTTACGCACTGCATTATCGGCCAGCGGGTTAACTCTGGGTTGTTGTTTTTTGATTGACCAAAAGATAAGTGCTAAACCAACAACACTCATACCAATATTGAATTCCTGTCCTGGTGGCAGGCCCCACAAATCCATCCGATACTCTCTGAAGAAATCGATGATGATGCGGAGCAGACCATAGCCTGAAAGAAACGTGCCGAGCATAAAACCGCGCGGTGGTCGTAAACGCCGAATCAGCAATAGAACAGGCACGAGCATGAGGTTCTTGAGGCCGTCATACAACACGACCGGATGGCGGAACCCTTCAGCGTCCGGAAACTTGACCGCCCACCAAACATCAGTCACGCTACCGACGATCTGTCCGTCAATAAAATTACCCAGCCGCCCCAGCCCCATGATTAATGCGGTTGGAATGACCAGTTCATCTGCAAGAGAGAGAAAGCTTTTCTGGTTGAGGCGGCAGAACAACCAGGTCCCCAGCGTGCCACCGAGCAAAATCCCGTGCGTTGACATGCCACCCAGCCAGATCCAGAGAATGTGCGCCGGGTGCTCGCCATAGTATGCCCACTCATAAAACACCACCTCGACCGTACGCCCACCGATCAGCACCCCGGCGGCAATCATTATCGTCAGATCATAAACCTGCGGAACATCGAGCCCAATGGACTCACGGACAGTTCGCAACCAGTGAAACAACGCCAGGAAACCCAGCGTGTAACTCAATCCATACCACCATAAATAGATCCCTCCGATCTGCCCAAAGATCGGGTCGATGTCGTGTATAAAAGGTCCCATGTTTACTTCGGTAATGTTACTTTTCAAAAATTAAAAGATTAGTGATGCAAGCTTTGTAAATCAGATGATAAAGTATTTATAGAAAGATTCACTAACTAAGGGCCTGTTAACACTATGCGGATACCCATCGACGGCGGCCATTTTTTTGCAGGACAAGGCGCACTGAGCGCGGTGTACCTGGTGTACATAAGCGAAAGTGCAACGCGGTCATGCGGAAAAATGGCCCCGTCCCTGCGGGTTGGCCCTCCAATGTGGCCAGGCAAGGCGCGCAGAGCGCGGTTTGTTCGGCATATCCCTATGCCTCACCCCTGCGGGGCTTGCGCGCAAAAACGCTCCAGGCGTTTTTGGGATTGTTCCAAATAAGCGATGCGCAACGCCGCCTGGCCCCATTGGAGGGCCAATCCGTAGGGACGGGGCCATTTTTCCGCATGACCGCGTTGCACTTT
>JAAUYJ010025855.1_pt1 | contig 14300 bp, 15 predicted proteins | sample 7278031 | NCBI WGS metagenome assembly JAAUYJ01 (sample SAMN14350222, study PRJNA611818) | marine sediment metagenome | isolation source: surface marine sediment (1.8m) | place: French Polynesia: Moorea | collected 2018-08 | reverse complement strand
TCGTTTTTTGAATCTCGCGCAATGCACAAGAAACACAAAAAGTGGCACATTTTAGGAATTTTGAAATTTTATGTAGTAAAATTTAATAAAATTAAAACTTCAATAACTATTTTAAAAAACTCCAAAAGTAAACCACCCCTGAAACGTCCAAAAAAGGGATTTTTTTTTGACATTTTAGGCTGGCGCATTTTTTTGCGCATTTTGAGCAATATCTTGCGCATTTTCAAGAAAAAAATCTGGACACACTGCCAGTAGTTGGCTGCGCAAATTAAAATTATTGGTTCTTGCCTGGTATTTTTGTACAATGTTTTTCTTTCGCTTCCAGCCGGAGGGCGCTTCGAGGTGGACCAGCGGTCGGGAGTCGTGCGCACCCGCGGCACGGAGGCCTTCCAGCTAGACATGGAGTACGTCCTCTACGTCAAGGCGGAAGACCAGAACGGCCGCAGCGGAAGGAAGTTCCAGTCAACACCGGAGGAGAGGCTGTCCATCGTGGGCGGAAAGCGGCCGCCGCAGTTCTACATGCCCTCCTACGAGGCGGAGATAAGAGAGGACCAGAAAAAGGATTCCGATATCATTTCCGTCAAGGCCAAGAGCTTCGCTGATCGGGAGATCCGATACACGCTCAAGGCGCAGGGACAAGGAGCAGGTACTTTCAACATCGGGCCCTCTTCCGGCATTGTCAAGCTGGCCAAGGACCTGGACTTTGAGGATCTGAGACAGCCCCACATCTACCAGCTCGTGGTGACGGCCACGGAGGACTCTGGCGGGTTCTCCACCCACGTGGAACTGATGATCAGAGTGTCGGACGTCAACGACAACGCCCCCAAGTTCGAACTACCGGACTATCAAGCCCACAACGTGGACGAGGACATCCCCATCGGCTCCTCCATCCTTAAGGTGAAGGCCACCGACGCCGACTCGGGCAACAACGCCGAGATAGAGTACTACGTCAGCAACGACCACTTCGCCGTCAACTCCAAGGGCGTCATCTCCAACAACCGGAGGCTGGACGCGGACAGCAACAACGCTTACTACGAGTTCATAGTGACGGCCAAGGACCGAGGCGACCCGCCGCGGACAGGGACCGCTACCGTGCGCGTCTACACGGAGAATAAGAACGACGAGGAGCCCAAGTTCTCGCAGCAGGTGTACACGCCCAACGTGGACGAAAACGCCGGCCCCAACACCCTGGTGACGACCGTGGTGGCCTCGGACAAGGACGGCGACGGCGTCACCTTCGGCTTCGTGGGCGGCACCACCCAGTCGGGGCTCTTCCGCATCGAGGAGAACACCGGCGTCATCCGACTCGTGTCAGGACCCATAAACCTAGACAAGGACAAGTACGAGCTGAACGTGACCGCCATGGACGACGGAAAGTGCTGCCTTGAGAACGCCAAGGGCCCGCCCAAGCCCTCCTCCCTCCACACCTCCACCGCCGTGGTGGTCGTCTTCATCACCGACGTCAACGACAACAAGCCCGTCTTCAAGGACTGCTCCTCGTACGCGCCCAAGATCGAGGAGGGCGCCCCCAACGGGAGCCCCGTCATCAAGGTGGCGGCTTACGACAAGGACAAGGGCGTCAACGGCCAGGTGCGATACTCCATCGTGCAGCAGCCGAATCAGAAGGGCACAAAGTTCAACGTGGACGAGGAGACAGGGGAGGTCTTCACCAACAAGGTGTTTGACCGCGAGGGCGAGGACGGGAAGTTTGTCAGCGTGACGGTCAAGGCGGTGGACTCCGGAGAGCCCTCGCTGGAAGGGGTGTGCTCCTTCACCGTGGAGATCACCGACGTCAACGACAATCCTCCGCTCTTTGACAGACAGGTGAGGAAATCAAGACTTTTCACAAAGTGGACATTGGAAGTTGACAATTTAATTTCCTCTCTTTTTAGCGGTACGTGGAGAACGTGAAGCAGGACACCAACATAGGTTCCAACATCCTCCGCGTCTCGGCCTCGGACGAAGACGCAGACAACAACGGCGCCATCCGCTACAGCCTGACTGCCCCGTTTGACCCGTCGGACCTCGACTACTTCGACATACACCCGGAGTCTGGATGGATTTTCCTTAGAAAGGCGCTCGACGTAAGTACCAGACCAACTTTGGCTTCTTTCCCCTTAGGCCGCATTGGTAAAAAATATTTATAAAAACATATTCCTTTTCCAGCAATTCTTTGTGTTTGGCATACCCATACATTTGCTACATACTTGAAAGAGGGTCTTGTGCAATTTAGGGGCAGTTAGAAGGCTGAATTATTGTCATGACAAAATCGCGGTCGTTTCCAGCCTAAATCTTCCGAGAGCTAGGCCCCGTCTGCTAATCCCAGTTTTGCTTGCCATCACGTCTCCAAAGCAGCTAAAGAAGAGAACTTTTGTTTCTGCTTCCTCTACGTTTTGTTCCTTGCTCTTGCCAGTCCCTTCTTACTTGTTTCCCATTCGTTCTATTTGTCCTTTATTTACAACAATGCAACAACTGCACCTTTCAAACGAATTTCCTGTTTACTTTTTGTCCAAAGTAATTTCTATTGCCCCACCACCCACCATCATGCCTAATACGTGGACCTCCAGGACGGACACCCCCGCTTCTTCTGTCTGAATCCTACCCCGGAAACAGTTTATGTTGCTTTTCTTTTCTTTAAGTTCACCTTCAACTTTTGACAGCCCTTTGGGAGTTTTTGACCCACGATGTTCTCTCTCTTTTTCTCCCCCACCAACGAACTGTCTTCGTGCAGAAAGAGAAGTTCAGGTTCAGCGTTCGCGCCACGGACAGCGGCGGCCCCGCGCTCCACGCCGATGTTGATGTTGAACTCGATGTCGTTGACCGAAATAATAAGCCGCCCATCTGGGAGCGGAAGACCTACGGGCCCATGTACGTTAAAGAGAACGCCCAGCCGGGCTCCAAGGTCGTCAGTGTGCGAGCAAGGTTTGTGCAAGACGAAAAAAAAAAACAAGAAATGGCAGGAGCGCCAGAACTTGAACGCCTTTTGTTAACTTTTGTATCATTCGTTTCACTACGGGAGTAAGGCCATTTTTCTTTCTTTTTCTAACGTGTATTCCGTTTCTCGGGCACTAACAGTTTCCCTGCTGGGAAGAAAAATTCGGAGAGTCACGATAACCTTAGCTCATTAAGGCGTTCAACTTTTTACAGTCTCCAGCTCCCCCCACTCTTAGTCAGTAAGGCCCGGTATACAAATATTTCTCGAACAAACCGGCTGCGGCCCGTTTGGGTTGTAACGGAGTAAAATAATAACATCTCGCACATATCTACAAGTATACTAACGACGAACTATGTCGCACCAGAATATCTATCGCCTATATATTGGTATGCAGCATAACCTCACACCCCTTCTCGGAAACGCGCCGCCGCCGCGGCCGCCTCAGGGCAGCCGCGGCCGGCCGCGCGGGTATCAAGTTTTTCCCCACTCACTTCTCACGTTTCTCGCCTGCCTCTCCTCTTTCCACACCACCGACCACCAGCGCGAGTCTTACAAGCTGGAGGCCATAGCGGAGGACATGGGCGCCTCGCCGCTCTCTCGAACAGTCGAGGTCCAGATCGACGTGGTGGACCGGTCCAACAAGCCGCCGGTCTGGGACCAGGTGGTCTACGGGCCCATTTACGTCAAGGAGAACACGGCCGTGGGACAGACGGTCACCACGGTCAAAGCCAGGTCTGTTTTTCGTTTCGGGGATGGAATAGGAAGAAAAGACAGGAAGAGAAAGAACCTCTTCTTCGCAAAAACCAACAGTCAAGTCCCTCCATTTTTCAACGCAGACACTCACATTGGTGTGCAATTTCTTTTACACTTTTTGCTGTGGGTTGAGTATTTGTGTCAGTGTTTTACACATTTTGGGAGTTGAAAACAAACACGAGAAGAAAAGACAGACAACACAAAATTTTGGGACATCATTTTTTGAGGGTTTTTCTTGGCATTTCGCACACTGTTGGTTTTTGATGCCTTGTGTTCTCGGATGATGGCCACAGCATTTTTGAGATGTCGTCCTCTTTGACAGTTTTGGTGTCGTGTTCGTCCAGTTGTTTGCTACGTATTTTTGCAGACCCCAGTATTCCGATTTCCCTTCATCCTCCCCATTTTTAACGAATGAGGAATGAGCCTGCTGTATTGCTTCCAATTAGATTTTACTATCGAAAAAACGAAAGATGATGTTGATCGAACTCGAAAAGATACAGAAGCCGTATTTTTTAGCAGACAAATATTTTTTTCTCATATTGAGAACTTTTTGCCAAGCAAGACTTTTTTACCGCAATTTTTGTGGCGGCTAACGAATATTTGCAACCCCTCTCTTCCCTCTCTCCGTACACAATGTAGTAGTCTGCAGTTATAGGTAGATCGACGAAGCAGTAGACAAAATAACCATCATCACACTCCTCGTCCCTTCCAGACTGTTTTAGAAGAACCTAGCCTCATACAATGTCCTCCCCAGTCATTGTCGTAGCGTGAAGCAGCCCCCAATTTTTGTGTCGGGGCTGCGCGGTTTACCTCTATCTCATCATAGTGTTCTCCTCTCTAAAGACCGTCCTATCCGTCCTCCTCCTTCCCCATCCTCTGTTTTAGAGTGGTGTTTTTTCCCACTTCCCACTTGCACTCTTCGGAAACCGTAGTTGAGCGTGTTTTTCGTCAAGTGACCGGTGTTTTAGTAAGTAAATAATCGCAATTCGACTGGAACTTCTTTTTTTACTAACCGTTGTTGCATGCTTATTAATCGGTTCAACTAACCGTAGGGCGATGGGTTTTGTTGTTTTGTGTTTCCTTCTTAGTTTTAAGAGCCGACTCCCACAATTTTTGTGAGGGAGCGGCACCGAAACATTTTCCCCATAATTGTGACGTCTTGCAACTCTTGCATTCCGGGGGGGGGGATTCAGGAAGTCTCGTAACTCACTTTTGTGCTGTACAGCACAGCAATACAAAAGCTTCCCGACTTCTTCCTGCATCCCCTCTCCTCCTTTTCCTTAGGAGCATACAGGAGTGAAACAGTTTCCCCCCTCCAAATAAAGGATCCCCTCCGTAATCCCCTTTCCTCCTCCTAGACAGACGTCTAGACTGGAGGTGTAAAAAGAACGAAAGAAAAAAGTGCTGGCGTGATACCAGATTGCCCTTTGCATAAGACTTGCCCGGGGAAATTACTGCAATAAAGTTCGGTATCCGGAGTAGAAAAACTGTTTCGATCCTCCTGCTTGCTCCCAAGAATAAACCGTGTCGTCCCCGTCTCATGCCACCATGAACGAATGTACCTCCTCCTACTCCTCCTCCATCTACCCAATTGCATATCTTTCACTTTTTGCTGTATGCGAATGAGAAGAAAAGACGGTGGGGGAAGAACAAAAAGGAGCTTCTATTTTTGTCGCCCGCCGACCCGCGGGCAATGCCAAGCACCTCTTTACTTCTTCCTCCCCTTCTTTTCTTCTCATCCTTCGAGCATTTTTTCCATCCGCCACTTCTCGCGAAACTAACGTCGCAAAAACGAATCTTGACAGCTCGGGGATAGAGGACAACCCTACGGTGTTCTACCAGCTGATCCGCGGCTCCACCGACCAGACCAACAAGTACGACACCTTCTACCTGCAGCAGCGGCAGAAGGACGGCTGGACCTACGCGGACGTCAAGGTCAACCACCCGCTGGACTACGAGAGGATCAAGGAGTACAACTTGACAATCAGGGTGGAGGTAGGCGAAAAACCCATTGATTTTCTTTTTTCTTTTTATGGGGTCTGCGTTTTCTATTGGGGGTAGTACTACGGTGTCTTACCTGGAAAAAGTGGGCAGGTAGAAGAAGTGCGGAGCGTTGGGAGGGGAAAAGGGAATGATGTATTATGCATAAAATTTTGATGAAGTGGCACCGCGCCGGCTAGAGGAATAGGAGGAGGCGACAGCAAAAAGGAGGCAAAAGAAAAATTGGCAGCAATCGCAAAAAAGATAGCCCAAGCCGAATAGGGGGGGATGTGTGAGGAATCGACAAACGCATGACTTATTCTCTTTTCCAGAATAATGGCGCCCAACAACTTGCTAGCGAGGCGACCATCTTCATCGTGCTTGAGGACGTCAACGACGAGATCCCGCTCTTCACCGAGCGGGAGCAGGAGCGGGTGCTGGAGGGGGAGCCGCCGGGCACCGTCGTCACCAGGGCGAACGCCATTGACAAGGACGGCACTTTCCCAAACAATCAGGTACTTAATTTGGATTCCAAATCTGTTTTGCCTATTAATATCTCAGACCATGGGGATGATTTTTTTGACATAACTTGGAAAAATGGTAAATATACTTCCATTTTACGTTGCTCGCAGGTGTACTACTACATCAAGGAGGGGACTGAGGGCCAGGACTACTTCAAGGTGAACAGCCAGACGGGCGAGATCAGCACCAAGGTGACCTTCGACAGGGAGACCAAGGGTGCCTACGCCCTGGAGATCGAGGCCCGCGACGGCGCACCCTCCGCCCGCCCTCACTCCGGTGGCAAGCCCAACTCCGTGACCAAGTTCATCCGCATCGGCATCGCCGACAAGAACGACAACCCTCCGTACTTCGACAAGAGTTTGTACGAGGCCGAGGTGGACGAGAACGAGGACATACAGCACACCGTGCTCACCGTCACCGCAAATGACAAGGACGAATGTTAGTTTTTACTAATTTTCCGTTAAATATTTACATTTCCCACATGTTCCGATATTTCCCCCCGTCTTCAGCCTCCCGCATCCGTTACGAGATCACCCGCGGCAACTTCGGCGGCGCCTTCGCCGTCAAGAACATGACCGGGGCCATCTACGTTGCGGGGCCGCTCGATTACGAGACAAGGAAAAGGGTAAGCGGACTGCTAATTATCTCCCCACCTACAAAATCTATCATCCAAAAACAGTAGCGCAAAAAAAGAAACTTCAAAATGTCAAAGAATCACCCACCATTCCCCCACAAATTTAAAAACTATTTCGCAACTCTCTAAAAAAAAGTACGAGCTCCGCCTCGTGGCCTCGGACAACCTGAACGAGAACTACACGACCATCGTCATCCACGTCAAAGACGTCAACGACAACCCTCCCGTGTTCGACCGCCCCACCTACGAGACGCAGATCACAGAGGAGGACGACAGGAACCTGCCAAAGAGGGTCCTCAGGGTAAACAAAGAAACCACCGTGGTTCTTCCTTCGAAGCAGCCGAGACGTCGCTTCGTCGCGTTACAGTCGTTGTCCTCCACTTCAGTTTTCATTTTCAGCATGTTCGTTTTTGGGCTATTTCGTTTTCCCATTTGTTTTCAGGTCACCCTTTTCCTCCCCCCTTAATTTGTTTTTTTCCCCACCTTTTTTGATTTTTGTTTTCGTTTTCGTTTTGTTTCTAAGCATATTTTTTGCATGGTTTTCTTTTGTTCTCAGTTTTGGTTTTTTTTTTGTTTTTGCACCGTGCTCGCTACAGTACAACCTGACGGTGGTGGCGTCGGACGCCCTTAACGAGTCCGAGTGCACCGTGGTGGTCTACCTGCGGGACCTCAACGACCTGGCGCCGGTCTTCAACCAGGAGTCCTACCTGGCCAACATCACCGAGGAGACCGTGTTCAGGAACAGGCCGCTGCTGCAGGTAGTGCCGAGGAGGAGAGGGACCCGGTGGTGGAGGAAGCTGCATTTCGCTACTTGCACGTTCTTCTTTTAGTTCGCTTCTTCATCCTCTCTCTAGTAGAGCATGTATCATAGTTGATTAGACGGCTTTCGTTTCTGTCTCCTAATGAATTATGTCCTCCAGGTGACTGCCACCGACGGCGACAAGGACCGAGAGCACAACATCGTCTACTTCCTGACCGGCCAGGGCATCGACTCCGACAACCCCGACCAGTCCAAGTTCGACATCAACCGCACCTCGGGCGAGATCCACGTACTCAAGCCTCTTGACCGGGACGAGCCCAACGGCCGCCCGCAGTGGAGGTTCACCGTCTTCGCGCAGGACGACGGGGGCAACGGGCTCGTCGGCTACGCAGACGTGCAGGTCAACCTCAAGGACATCAACGACAACGCGCCGCTCTTCCCGCAGGTAAGCTACCACTTAGCACTTACCACTTGAGCACTTGAAAATAGAAAAACTTTTTTTAAAAAAAGCACGGAAAATCATCAAAAACATGTTTAATAAAATTTCATGCGCAGGGCGTTTACTACGGCAACGTGACTGAGAACGGCACCGCCGGCATGATGGTGATGACGATGACGGCGATCGACTACGACGACGTGGAGGAGGGCACCAACGCCAAGCTGCGCTACTCCATCGAGAAGAACGTCATCGACGAGAACACGGGCACCCCCATCTTCGAGATCGAGGAGGAGACGGGAGTCATCAAGACGGCCGTCTGCTGCCTCGACAGGGAGAAGACCCCGGACTACTCCATACAGGTGGTGGCCATGGACGGAGGCGGGCTCAAGGGCACCGGGACGGCCTCCATCAGGGTCAAGGACATTAACGACATGCCGCCAAGGTTTGTTCCTCACTATTTCAAATGTATAAATGGGAAACAAAGTCTTATTCTTACTTTCACCCATGTGTAGCTTTACGAAGGACGAGTGGGTGACGGAGGTTGACGAGACGGACGGCAACATCCTCCCCGACGCCCCGATCCTGACGGTGACCGTGCACGACGAGGACGAAAGCAACAAGTTCCACTACAAGGTGATCGAGTCCAGCGGCTTCGGCGCCGACAAGTTCACCATGGTGCGCAACAACGACGGCACCGGCTCGCTCAAGGTGGTCCAGCCGCTCGACTACGAGGACCAGCTGCAGCGGCAGGGTTTCCGCTTCCGCATCCAGGTCAACGACAGGGGCGAGGACAACGACAACGACAAGTACCACGTGGCATACTCCTGGGTGGTGGTCAAGCTGAGGGACATCAACGACAACAAGCCAGTCTTTGAAAAGTCCAACATCGAGACCCTGGTGAGGGAGAACGCTCGAGTTGGCAAGGCGCTGGAGCGGTTCCGAGCGTCCGACCCGGACCAGGGCGGCCTCAGCCAGGTCACCTACGCCATCGACCGCAGCTCGGACCGCCGCCGTCAGTTCGCCATCTCACCCGACGGCACCGTCAGCATCCAGCGGCGCCTGGACCGGGAGACCCTGCCCTCGCACCAGGTCAAGATCCTGGCGGTGGACGACGGCGACCCTCCCAAGACGGCCACGGCCACGCTCACCGTCACCGTGCAGGACATCAACGACAACGCCCCTCGCTTCCTCAAGAACTACCGGCCGGTGCTGCCCGAGCACAGCCCGCCGAGAAAGGTGGTGGAGGTGCTGGCCACCGACGATGACGACAGGTCCAAGGGCAACGGGCCGTCATTCGAGTTCAGGATGGACCCCAACGCGGAGGACGCCATCAGGGCATCCTTTAAAGTGGAGCACGATCCGAGTAAGATTTAGCCTTTTTTTGTTTTCCATTTTTAAAGAAATGAAATTTAATCATCATTTCCCTTTTGCAGAGGGTGCCAACGGCGACGGCATGGCCGTGGTCTCTTCGCTCCGCTCCTTTGACCGCGAGCAGCAGAAGGAGTACCTTGTGCCCATCGTCATCAAGGATAGCGGCTCCCCGGCCATGTCCGGCACCTCCACCCTCACGGTCGTCATCGGCGACTCCAACGACAACAAGATGCAGCCCGGCTCCAAGGAGGTCCTCGTCTACAACTACATGGGCAACGCCCCCTCCAGCGAGATCGGCCGCGTCTACGTGTACGACCGGGACGATTGGGACCTGCCGGACAAGACCTTCAGCTGGGGCGGGCCGCAGTCGAAGCCGCAGTTCCCCTACTTCTCGCTCAACAAGGACACCGGTGCCATCACCATGAAGCACGGCACCCCGGAGGGCCGCTACGTCCTCCAGTTCCGCGTGTACGACCGCAAGCACACTCAGACTGACGTTCCGGCCAATGTCACTGTTGTGGTCAAGAAGATCCCTCACGAGGCTGTCGTCAACTCTGGCTCCTTCCGCATGGTGGGCGTCACAGCTGAGGAGTTCATCCGAGTGTGGGACTATGCTGAGGAGCGTGTCAGGAAGTCCAAGATGCAGCTCTTCCGCGAGAAGTTCGCTGCTGTGCTCCCTGAGCAGATCCCAGTGGACAATGTGGACGTCTTCTCTGTCATGCTGCACTCTCGCCGCACCCGCACCACTGATGTCAGGTTCTCTGTCCATGGATCACCCTACTACAAGCCTGTTAAGCTCAACGGCATCCTGCTGAGGCACAGAGAAGACTTTGAACGGGAGCTTGGCGTCAACATCACCATGGTGGGAATCGACGAGTGCCTGTACGAGAATGAGAACTGCGACGGCAGCTGCACCAACACCCTGGATATCTCCCCTATCCCATACACGGTCAATGCCAACAAGACCTCATTGGTAAGTGTACATGTGGAGGTCATCCCCGAATGTGTGTGTGGCGCCCGATCCTTCGACAAGCCTGAGTCATGTGAGACCCATGTCTGCTACAATGGTGGCCGTTGCCTGGAGGGCCGCTGGGGGGTGCGCTGCCAGTGTCCTCGCGGTTATGACGGCCCACGCTGCCAGCAGACCACACGCACCTTCAACGGAAAAGGCTGGGCTTGGTATCCACCCCTTGAGCTCTGTGATGACTCCCACCTCTCAGTTGAGTTCATGACTCGCAAGCCTGATGGAGTCCTCCTCTACAACGGTCCGATTGTGCCACCAGAGAAGGATGAAATGCTCATCTCTGACTTCATCTCCCTGGAACTGGTTCGTGCTCACCCACGGCTACTCATCGACTTTGGCTCTGGCACCCAGGAGCTGCGCATTCAGACCAAGAATGGCCTGGATGATGGTGACTGGCACCGTGTTGATGTATTCTGGACACGTGAGGAGGTGCGGATGGTGGTGGACTTCTGCCGTGAGGCTGCTGTCATGGAACATGAGGACGGCACGCCCACAGAGTTCGATGATTCAGCCTGCCAAGTCACTGGGCGCATTCCACCTTTCAATGAGTACCTCAACGTCAACACACCACTACAGATTGGCGGCATGGCTGCTGAGCAGTTTGATCCTCTTGACTATAAGTGGTCACATACTCCGCTTGGGAAGCCCTTCGACGGCTGCATCAGGAACATTGTGCACAACTCCAAGCTGTACGACCTGGCCGAGCCGGGGCTCTTCCGCTACTCCAAGCCCGGCTGCACCCCGGTGGAAGAGGCCTGCAACGCCGGCATCGGCAGCTTCAGCTCCTCTCTGGGCGGCGGAGGAGGCTCCTCGAGCGGCGGCGGAGGCCGGTGCGGTGAACACGGCACCTGCGTGGGTTCCCTGCGTGCCCCCACCTGCGAGTGCAACCCAGGCTGGACAGGACAGGACTGCTCCCACGAGACCATGCCCTCCACCTTCGACTCGCAGAGCTACGTCAAGTACGCCCTCAGCTTCGAGCCCGACAGGTTCACCACCAAGATACAGCTCAGGTACGGTTCATACTTTTGCAAGAATAGTGTTGGAAATGGAAAGTTTTTCGGAAGCTGTTTTCTTTTCATTGGTTTCGAAAAAAGGGACGTCGGCGTGAAGTATTCAATCTTATCGCCTACTGTAGAGTCTAGAGAGGATAGTCGAATCGATAGAATTCCCAAGCCGAAAACTTTTTCGTTTGGTATCAGAAATCGAGAACTCTTAAAGCATCTCTTGTTTCTCTTATATCAGGTTCCGCACCCGCGAGGAGCACGGCGAACTATTCCGCGTCTCCGACCAGCACAACCGCGAGTACGGCATCCTGGAGATCCAGGAGTCTCGCCTGCGCTTCCGCTACAACCTGAACTCGCTGCGCACCGAGGAGAAGGAGATCTGGCTCAGCGCCATCTACGTGGACGACGGGCAGTGGCACACGGCCAAGGTCCAGCGCTACGGCTCGGCCGCCATCCTCACCGTCGACGGCGGCGAGGGGAGGAGGTACAACGACTCCTTCGCCTTCTCCGGACACCAGATGATGACGGTGGACAAGCAGGAGGGCGTGTACGCCGGCGGCAAGGCCGAGTACACCGGGGTGAGGACCTTTGAGGTCTACTCCGACTACACCAAGGGCTGCATGGATGACATTCGCCTGGAGGGCAAGCACCTCCCGCTGCCGCCTGCGCTCAACGGGACTCAGTGGGGCCAGGCCACCATGGCAAGGAACCTCAAGCGCAACTGCCCGTCCAACAACCCCTGCGCCAACGTCATCTGCCCTAACCCCTTCGTTTGCGTAGACCTGTGGATGGAGTACGAGTGCAGGTAAGGAATTATTCCAGCACATTTGCGAGAAAAAATCGTTTGGAAGAAGGAAATAAAAAAACTTTTTGAAAGGCTCAGGCTCTAGTCTGAACTAATGCCATCCTGTCCTGTCCACTATTATCATACTAAAAACGATAACACCTAAAACAATTCTTTCCCACTAACTCTTCCCCCTCCCTCACCCTTTCAAAAACGCAAAACTAACCTCCATCACCCAGCTGCCCTCGCGGCCAGCGCGTGACCCCGGACGGCAAGAGCTGCGTGGACCGCAACGAGTGCCTGGACAACCCCTGCCACAACGGCGGGCAGTGCGTCAACCGGGAGACGGCCGAGAGATACAACTGCCTGTGCCCGTCCGGCTACTCCGGCAACAACTGCGAGCTCATGCAGGAGGAGCAGATACTCAGGCTCAGCATGGGGGCGCTCGCCATCATACTCATCTGCCTGCTCAGCATCCTGGGTGAGTCGGATGCTAGGCAGCGCGGGAGGCGTCGTCGCGGAGTCTTAAGTATTTTGCCGGAGACGAGAGATCCGGGATTTTTTCTTTCTGCACGTTCTCTCCGTTGATTTCTTTTCTCCTTTTCTCTCTCTCGCCTCACTCTGCTAACTTTTCCCTAACCCCTCGGAGCCAATTAAGCCTTTGTTGACACATTTGATTTTTTCATCATTTCATTTAAATTCCGAATCTACCGTAGAGTTTTCCGTTTCCTCACTTCCGTTTTATTTTTTTGCGGGAAATCGTCCAGCTGCCCCCTCGGCTACGAGCGCATCGGCGACGTCTGCGCCCGCTCCCCCACTCCGTGCCCGCCCGGCCGCCGCCCGTGCGGATCCCGCTGCCTGGCGCCCGGCGAGAGCTGCCCGTGCTCAGAGTCCGGAGACGACGACGTCGACTGCACCAGGACCGTTATCGTCGCTGGCAGGAACTTCATCATCGTCGTGTTCCTCTCTTTCGTTATCCTGTTTTGTAAGTTTTGTGTTTTTTTGCTTATTTTTTTCTCATTATTTTTTCCCCGGGTGGGGGTGGGAAAGGGAGTCTTCTCATTTTTCAAAAGTGCTGCCTTGGAAATGAGAGAAAAAAGGTGCCTGGAGGGTGATCCCTTGAAAGGGGGGACAAAGGATCTCCCAGTCCCCTACCAACCTTTCCCTCCACGTTTACTTCCCCGAATATTCCTTTTCACCTCTTCTTGCCACCACCAAAAATTAACATTTTTCTTTCTTGTGGAAACCCTCAGTCCTGGTGCTGGTGTTCGTGGTGTACAACCGGCGGCGCGAGAACCAGATCAAGTACCCCAATCCGGACGACGACGTCAGGGAGAACATCATCAACTACGAGGACGAGGGCGGCGGAGAGGACGACATGACGGCGTTCGACATCACGCCGCTGCAGGTGGGGGAAGCGTTGTAGTTGACCCACTTTGGGAAAAAAACTGATAAATTAAATTTTGAATTTGAACAGATCCCCGTGGGAGACGGCACTGGCATGCCGCCCAGCGCCCAGGCACTGGCCAACATGTCAACGTTACAGCGGGCCAAGTACCAAAAGTCATGTAAGTGTTTCCCTCGTAAAACAATAATGATGCAGGTTATTCACAGACGGCGTTTCTGGAGATGCACTTCTTCTCCTTGTTTAATGACCCGTTAGCAGAAAGGCGTTCATCAGTGCGTGAAATCGAAATTGCGTTATGTGCATAATATACGGCAGGCAGAAGATATGGCCCCTTCGGGAATAAATGATAACACCTATCTGCATCTGCATTCCCTCCATTTTCAGATCCCCACGGGCACAGCACGTTACCGCCGGGCAGCACGATGCAGGGCGCGATCCCGCCCGGCGGCGCGCCCGGCGGCGTCATGGCGCCCGGCGCCAGCGGCACCCTCCCGGCCGGCGCCACCATGATGGGCGCCGTGCCCCCCGTGGCGGCGGCGCCCGGCGGCGCGCCTGTGGGCGCGGGCGGCGACATGAGCGTGGAGCACTTCATCGAGGAGCACAAGCGGCGGGCGGACAACGACCCGTCCGCGCCGCCCTTCGACGACCTGCGCAACTACGCCTACGAGGGCGGCGGAAGCACGGCG
>JAAUYJ010161394.1_pt1 | contig 14313 bp, 10 predicted proteins | sample 7278031 | NCBI WGS metagenome assembly JAAUYJ01 (sample SAMN14350222, study PRJNA611818) | marine sediment metagenome | isolation source: surface marine sediment (1.8m) | place: French Polynesia: Moorea | collected 2018-08 | reverse complement strand
CCCGCCTTGCCCATCTCGGCCATGGCGTAATTGCGCGCCGCCGGCACCTTGGCGAGGTTCTGCTGCGCCGTGATCTCAGAGGCGAACTCGATGCCTTCCTGCACATCGGCGGGCATGGAATTGAACCATTCCAGATTGCAGGAATAGACCTGGCTATCGGGCACCGCTTGGGAAAAAGTCACCCAAGAGAGGATGTCCTTGAAGCCGAAAACGTGCAGCGCGCCGACTGCCGGGTCGAGCGCGTCGGCGACTCCCTGCTTGATCGCCGAGGGCGTCTCGCCCCAGGCCACCGGCGTCGGGTTCGCGCCGATCATTCGGTAGTACTGCTGCAGCATCTTCGAGCCGGGTACGCGGAACTTCACCCCGCCCAGGTCGGCCGGCGTCTTGACCGGTCCCCCGCCGCCCTTGCGCATGGCGACCACGCGCGGGTCGATGACCACATACCACAGCGCCTTGAAGCCCTTGGCCTCGACCAGCGGATGGACCTCGGACCTCCAGGCGTCGGAATTGACCAGGTTGACGAACTTCTGATTGGCGCCGCAGAAGTAAGGCAGGTTGATCAGGTCGACCACCGGCGCGAAAGGCGCGAAGTTGGACAGCGAGTGCTGGGCGGCCTGGATCGTGCCGTTCTGCACCTTCTGGGCCAGCGCGCCGCCGGCACCGAGCTGCCCGCCTGGGGCGAGCTTGACGTAGACCTTGCCGCCGGTCGCGTTCTGGACGTTCTCCTTGAAGTCCAGCTGCATGATCGGATAGCTGCGCGAGGCCCCGAGAATGTAGGCCGTGGCGACGGTCATGGCGTGCTCGGCCGCGCGCTCGCGCTCCTTTTCCTCCTTGGCGGTCTGAGCCGCGGCCTCGGAGCTGGCCAGGGTGCCGGCGGCACCGGCGACCACGGCGGCGGTGAATCCGTATTTGGCGGAGATCTCCAGAAAGCGACGGCGCTCCTGCGATTTCGGGCCATCGTGTTCACGGTTATCCGGCATGTTTGCCTCCCTTGCTCTGGATTCCGTTGTTTGCATTCTATTTTCGTGAGTCTTCGGCACGCTCGCGGGTCAGGCAGGCGGCGATGAACAGGACGACCGCGGCAAAGAGGACGAGGAACTCGCCAACGTCGCCCAAGCCCGGCACAACCGTGGCTCCGCCGAGGACGGCGATTTTGCCGATCACGATGTTGGCGACGAAAATCAGAAACAGAATCGCGGCGGCCAGCAGCGCCCCTCGCCCGGTCCTGCTCAACGCTGGCGGCTTTTTGTTGCCTTCACTCATTTCAGAATCTGCCTGCAAGCGTTTGCATAAAGTTAGTATATCAACGATTGGCACCGAGTCAATGGGGCGATGCAAAACTTGCGATGACCTCAGAAAAATTGCACAATTTCAGAATGTAATGTGCTTGTCTTTGGCGCGAAAAGCCGCCGCAAAGCCGTGGTCAGGATGCGAAAACGATTGCAGACTCAGTCTCGCCCACGCCCGACGCTGCACGACGTGGCACGGCGGGCGGAGGTATCGGCCTCGACCGTGTCACGCTGCCTAACCGTCCCCGAGAAGGTCCGGCCAGCGGTCCGCGCGCGCGTGCGCGAAGCCATCGCCGAGCTCGGCTACACGCCCGACGGTGCCGCGCGGGCCCTGGTCTCGCGGCGGACCGACACCATCGGCGCGATCATCCCGACCCTGGACAACGCCATATTCGCCACCGTCATCCAAACCCTTCAGAACGGTTTGACCCGGAATGGGCGGACACTGCTTCTCGCCGCCTCGGACTATCAGCCGGCTCAGGAATACGACCAGATCGAGAAGCTCCTAGTACGCGGAATCGATGGCCTCATGCTGACGGGCGAAGCGCGCGACCCGACGGTCTATCGTCTGCTGGAGCAGCACCGCATTCGCTATGTCTGCACCTACGTTCACCACCCGGCTTCGCCGCATCCCACCATCGGCTTCGCCAATCGCCGCGCCATGGCCAAGGTTGTCGGCTATCTGCACGATCTCGGGCATCGCTCTTTCGGCATGATCGCGGGCATCACAAAGGGCAACGACCGGGCAGCCGAACGCGTTGCCGGTGTGCAGGAGGGATTGAGCCAAAGAGGGCTTGCCCTGGACCCAGGCCGAGTGCTGGAACAGCCCTATTCCATCGCCGCGGGCCGCGAGGCCTTGCGCAGGCTCTGCTCGAAGGCTGGACGACCCACGGCAATCCTGTGTGGCAACGATGTCCTGGCACTTGGGGCGCTGTTGGAGGCCACGGCGCTCGGCCTGCGGGTGCCGGAGGACGTCTCAATCACCGGCTTCGACGACTTGGATCTTGCCCGAGAGATCGGCCCGGGCCTTACCACCGTCCACGCGCCATTAGTGGAAATGGGTCGCCTGACGGCGGAGTATCTCCTCAACATCCGGGAAACGGACGATCCACCTCTCCACCACGAGCTTCCCGCCGAACTGGTCGTGAGAGGGTCGACAGGTCCTGTGCCGGATCACGAATCGGCTTGATAGAGTGAGTATCGCAGTTGTCCCACTGACGCCATGGCACGGTCAACTAAGAGCGCGGTGAGACGAAAGACAAACCCAGGGAGGCCGGCATGACGGCATTGAAAACCATCGGCTTCATCGGGCTCGGCGCGATGGGCAGCGGCATGGCGCGCAACTTGCTGAAGGGCGGCTTCGCGGTGCGCGGCTTCGACCTTTCGCGCGAGGCGCTCGACGGGCTCGCGGCGGCGGGGGCAACGGCCGCCGGCTCGCCGCGCGAGGCGGCGGAGGGCGCCGACCTGGTGATCGCCATGCTGCCCAACGCGCCGCACGTCGAGGGCGCCATGACCGGCGACGACGGCATCATGGCCGCCGACTCGCCCGGGCGCCGCATCATGAACTGCAGCACCATCGACCCGGCCGAGGCCGTGCGCTTGGCCGGCGTCGCCGAGGCCGGTGGCTGGCGCTACATCGACTGCCCGGTCGGCCGCACACAGGTCGAGGCGGCCGAGGGCAAGAGCCTGTTCATGCTGGCCGGCGCCGCCGCGGACAAGGAGGCGGTGCGGCCCGCGCTCGAGGCCATGGGCACGACGATCGTCGACTGCGGCGACGTCGGCCAGGGCAGCACGATCAAGATCGTCAACAACTACGTCTCGATCATCGCCTCGGTGGCGACCGCCGAGTGCCTGCGCCTGGCCGAAGCCGGCGGCGTCACGCCCGAGGCCGCGAGCGAGGTGATCAACCAGACCGTGGCGGTCAACGGCCACGTCAAGATCCACTATCCGCGCAAGGTGCTGGCTGGCGACCTCGAGCCCGGCTTCGCGGTCGACCACGCTTACAAGGACCTGGGCATCGGCGTTGCCGCCTTCGAACGCGAGGGCATCCCCTGCTTCATGGGCGCGGGCGCGATGAAGGCCTACGAGACCGCGCGCGAGCAGGGCCGCGGCGCGAACGACTGGAGCGACCTCTTCAACATGGTCGGCGACTTGTGGCGGGGGAAGGGTGGCGGGTGAGCGATGGTTTCTTTGACACGGATAAACACTGATCTACAGTATCTTAGAGCCTTGAGAGATTCTCAGGACCCGTCGTCGCGAGGCCGCGCAAGCGGCCGCTACGATCGCCGCCGAAGCCTATCGCCGCTATAAACCGAAAGAAACCGCGAGCACGACGAGCAGCGTCACGGGGTAGACGATCCGCGACCGGCGATCCAGCCTTTGCACCAAGGCTATCCGTTGCGCCTTCACCAGGGTGGTGGTCGCAACCGTCTGCAGCAGGCTGGCGAAGACCATCAGCGTGGATAGGAAGATGAAGCGGTCCAGGCGGGTGATGTAGGAGACCGGTGGCAGCAGTAAGTTGATCGCGAAGAGATAGGCCACCAGCGTTAGGAAGGCGGTGGCGGAGATTCCCATGCTCGTGCCGACCTGAGCGGGATCGATCCAGCGCGGCGCCCAGGACATAATCACGATCAGGCAGAGCGGGATGATGATCTTCATCACGAAGTAGGGCATGCGCCGGCCGACCTCGATCTGCATGTGGAAGCCCGCCGTCCCCACTTCTCCCTCAGTGACGACGTAGGGCGCCGGCTCGGCCTTCCAGGATAGAATGTCGAAGTCAGGCACCGAAAAGCGCGTGGCGATACCGGATGCTCTTCCGTGCTCTACCTCCAGCGGGACCATGGTGACCTCGTCCTCCATGAGCCCAGCGGCGACGATTTGCACGGTCAGGGTCTGTCGGTCCAGTGGGAAGTCGTGCAGGTCCATGGGCTGCGAAAAACGTCCCCAGACCTTCTGGCGAAGGAGGACCTCGCCGTCGGGTCGGATCTCCACGGCTGCGGGGAAGGCGGACCAGGCCTGCTGCTGGTTGACGATCACCAGGCGCGGAGTCCAGACCTCGGTCAATGGCCGGAACCTGGGGCCTGGCCCCTCGTGACGGAGGTAGGGGCTGTTCCAGCGGGCCTCATAGAACACGCTCGCGGCAAAGTTTTGATCGGCGGAGTTCACCTCGTCCACGTCGATCATGTAGATCTTGATCTGCACCCGCGTCGGTTCGCCCCAGACCGTCGGACGCGCCATCTCGGGCCTCATTTGCTCCGCGGTACCGGCGTTTTTGGGCGACTCGGTCACCGGTTGCTCCGCAGCCGGCTGAGCCAGAGCTGGACCAGACGCGATCAGAAGGGTTATGAGCGCTAACGCCGTCGGCCGCAGCCACTTCATGCCTTCTCCCCCCGTCTTCCGAAACCTTTCCCCTGCGACAATTCGCGCAGTTCCTCATAGAGCTGGCGTTCCTTGGCCGAGAGCTTCTCGGGCACACGGACGTTGATGCGCAGGTAGAGATCGCCGCGGCGGCCGCCGCCGAAGGCGGGCAGGCCCTTGCCGCGCAGGCGCAGCACCGAGTCCGGTTGGGTGCCGGGCGGGATCTTTACGCTGATCTCGCCGTCGAGCGTCGGCGCGGTCCGCCGCGTGCCGAGCACGGCGTTCGTGAGCTCGATGGTCTCGGCGCGCCAGAGGTTCGCGCCGTGGCGCTCGAAGCACGGGTCGGGTGCGGTGCGGACGATGACGTGGAGGTCGCCCGCCGCGCCGCCCGGCTCCGGGCTCGGCATGCCGTGGCCCGGCACGCGCAAGGCCGTGCCCTCCTCGACGCCGACCGGCACCTTGACCTTGAGGGTCTGATGGCTCGTGGTCTCGCCGCGGCCGTGGCATTGCGGGCAGGGATGGTCGATGAAATGACCCTTGCCGCGGCAGTCGGGACAGGTGTTGATCTGCTGGATGCCGACGCTGCCCTCGCGCCGCGTCTTGATCAGCCGGCCGCTGCCGCCGCACTCGTTGCAGTTGCGCGGCTGGGTGCCCGCCTCGGCCCCGCTGCCGTTGCAGGCCGAACAGGTCATCGGCCGGCCGATGCGCACTTCCTCCTCGCCGCCCGTCACGACCCGTTCGAGCGGCACGCGAAGCAAGACCTCGATGTTGGCGCCGCGGCGCGGGCCCGCGTGGCGCCGGAAAAGACGCTCGAACAGACCGCCGCCGCCAACATCGAAACCCGGCGCGAAGCCCGCGAAGATGTCCTCGAAGTTGATGCCGCCGAAGAGGTCCTCGGCCGAGAAGCCGGCGACGCCGGCATGGCCGTGCGCGTCGTAGTCGGCGCGCTTCTTGGGATCGGAGAGAATCGCGTAGGCCTCGGCGATCTGCTTGAACTTCTCCTCTGCGCCCGGCGCCTTGTTCTTGTCGGGATGGTACTTGAGGGCGAGCTTGCGGAAGGCCCTCTTGATCGCCTTCTGGTTGGCGTCGCGCGGGACGCCCAAGAGCTCGTAGTAATCGCGTTGCTCTGCCAAGGCCCCGTATCATCCTCAAAGCGCGCCACGTCCCCGATTCCAACTCATTCCGCGTCGCGGGCGCGGCGGTCGCACTGATTCACGTCAAAGCCTGAACATGCCCGGGAACCGGATGATTTGTCCCGGTGACGGCAGGAGCCGACTGAGGTTCTGCTATGGTCCGCTGATCCGGGCCAGGAACGTACATGACCCCGCTCATCCATCCACAGCTCGTCAACGACGTCTTCGGCGATCCCGCGCTCTACGTCGAGTTCAAGTTCGAGAAGCGGGCCCTGCTGATCGATCTGGGCGAGATCCAAGCCCTGGAGCCGCGCAAGATCCTGCGACTGAGCGACGTATTCGTGTCGCACGCGCATATGGACCACTTCGTGGGATTCGATCGGCTGCTGCGGGTCTTGCTGGGGCGCGACAAGCATCTTCGGCTCTACGGACCCGAGGGCTTTGTCGACCGTGTCGCACACAAGCTGCAGGGTTACACCTGGAACCTGGCACATCGCTTCACGAACGATTTGCGGCTCGCGGTGACCGAGATCCACAGCGGATCGGCTGGAGCCCGTTCCGACTTCCACCTTCGCGATGGCTTCCAGCGTGGCCCCGTGCGGCCGGTCGAACTCCGGAATGGCGTCATAATGGACGAGGAGACCTTCCGCGTGCGGACCGCCGTGCTCGACCATCAGATCCCCTCGCTCGCCTTTGCGGTCGAGGAGAAGGTTCACGTCAACGTCTGGAAAGACCGCTTGGAGAGGATGGAGCTGCCCATTGGACCCTGGCTGCGCGAGCTCAAGCGTGCCGTGGTGCGCGGTGACCCGGACGATCGCGTGTTCGCGGTCCCATTGGAGTGCGGCGCGGGTGAGTGCCGGATGTCCCTGGGCCAACTCAAGAGCGAGATCCTGCGCATCGTGCCCGGACAGAAGATCGCGTATGTCGTCGACGTGGTCTTCACCGAGGAGAACGCACGGCGGATCGTCGCGCTCGTTCGAGACGCGGATACGCTGTTCATCGAGGCGACCTTCGCCCGTGACGAGGCGGCGCGGGCCGCCGAACGCTTGCACCTGACCACGGCGCAGGCTGGCGAGCTCGCGCGGCGCGCCGGCGTGCGGCGCTTGGAGCCGTTCCACTTCTCGCCGCGCTACGCCGGCGAGGAGGCACGCCTGCGCCGGGAGGTGGGGGAAGCCTTCAGCGGAGCTTCGCTCGTTTCGTCCGGTAGCTAGGGCTTGGCAGGCTCGGTCGCGATCGCCGCGGCGCCGGCGGCCTCGGCCACTTGCTTCCTCTCCTCGTCCGAAAGCTTGAGGTCCGGCGGCAGTTCCACGGTCACCTTGCGGTGGGCGAACTGGATGCCGTTTTCCTGGAAGATCTTCTGAACCCGGTTGTAGAGCTCCTTGCGCAACACGAACTGCTTGCCCGGCCGGCTCATGAACTTGCCGCGCACGATGATCGCCGAATCCTCGATCGACTTGACGCCCTGGCTCTTGAAGGGCTCCAGAAAGTCCGGCCCGAACTCGGGATGCTCCAGCATGTCGGCGCCGATCTGCTTGAAGAGCTTCTTGACCTTGTTGATGTCGGTGTCCGTCGGCACGCGGAACTCCATCTTCATGATGACCCAGTCGCGGCTGAAGTTCGTCAGATGCTGGATCTCGCCGTAGGGCACGGTGTGCAACGGCCCGAGATGGTGGCGCAGCACCCGCGAGCGCACGTGGATCGCCTCGACCGTGCCCTTGACCGAGCCGATGTCGACGTACTCGCCCTTGCGGAAGGCGTCGTCGAGCAGGAAGAAGAGGCCCGAGACCACGTCGCGCACCAGGGTCTGGGCGCCGAAGCCGACCGCCAGGCCGACCACGCCGGCCCCGGCCAGCAGCGGGCCGATGTCGACGCCGAGCGAGGACAGCAGGATCATCACCACGATCGCCGCCAGCGTGACCTGAATGAAGCGCATGATCAGCGGCATGACCGTCTCCAGCCGCGTGGCGCCGCCCGCCCCGCCCTCGTCGCCGCCGTGGCCCTCGCCCTCCTCCTGCGCCGGCATGTAGCGGGCCAGGGCCGCCTTGATGACGCCCCAGGCCACGTAGGCCGCGAGCAGAGTCAGGGCGATATCGACGACGGCGCGCATCAGGTCCTCGCCGATGCCGGCCTGGCCCATGGCGAAGAAGTCCACCCCCCAAACCCGGCCGATCAGGAACACGGCCAGGACCACGAGCAGAATGCGCGCGGCACGTTTGAAGACTGGCAAGGCGTCGGTGTCACTCCGGGACCCTTCGGCCCGTTTGGCGGGAAAGAAATCGTCGAGCAGGCAGCGCAGAAAGAAATCTGCGGCCGGCAGCAGGAGCAAGATGACCAGGCTCAGCAGGGCCGGATAAGACGACATCTCCTGTCCGATCAGACTTCTGTAGACCGACAGGATGTAGAGAACCAGGACGTAGCCGATAAAGCCGACGTGCCAGAACGACGCCAGTATGCGCATGAGGCGATTCCCATGACCCTCGCCTTCGATTTGCGCGAGCAAGGCATCGGCCACGGACCTGCGCAGCTTTAGGACGCCCACGACGATCGTGCTGACAAGAACGATCCCGACCAATTCTTCGATAAGATCGTGCTGAACCTGGGAAAGGCCGAGATTCAACATCAGCGCGCAGATCAGTAGTCCGAATGCGGTGATGCTGGTAATGGCGAGGATCCATTGGTGAATGCTCCTAGCGACATCGTCGGCGAAGGGCGCAATTCTCAGGTTGCTTGCGAAGGGCGCGAAGAAAAACCGCGAAACGACGGACGTCGCACGCACGATCAGCATGGCCGTCAGCAGGCTCATGACCGTCAAGCGCGTGGGCCCGTGGCCCTGATAAAGCAGAAAGAAAACGCTCAGGATGGCCGCCGCGAAGACCACCAAGCCAACCAAATCCAAGAACAGCCGGGCCAGCAAACGCCCGAGGCGCTGCAGCGGTTCGGCGTCCTTTGGAAGCTCCAGGCTCAGATACGCGCGCCTGGCGATCCAGCGATACCCGCGTTCGGCCGCGAAGGCCAGGAGCGTGATGCCGATGAACAGGGCGAGAACGATGAGCGGGTGATAGGGCCCCTTACCCTCTGCCAGCTTGGCGTAGACGAAACTTGGAATGGAAGGCAGGTCGCGGAAATGGGAGAGCAGTGCGCCGAGGTTCTCCCGGAACAGCGTGATGTCCTGATGGAACTCCTCGATCATAGGGGTGGACTTTGCCTCTGCGGCGGCTTGCTGCAGCAGATAGCCGTGCATGAGCTCGCGCACCTGCTCGTCGGACAGGCGCGAGAGCAGATCCGCCCGCTCCTCCGCGGTGAGCGCGGAGATATCGACCTGGGGCGCGGCTTCCGCCACCGGGACTGGATACTGCGCCAGCGCGCGCGGCGGCGCCGCCGCCAAGAGCGCGACCAACAAGACGGCCAAGGCAAGGAACCGGGCCTGCGGCGCGTCGAGAAGGCGGGGAGCAATGTCGCTCGGGCGAGGTGCCAGGCACGGCATAGCGATCTCCTCTCCTCGATGAGGGAGTGGGCTGCGGTGTTGCAACCCAGAACTCAATTGGCCCGGCGCGCACGGCGCCGAATCCGCGCCGGGGAGAGAATCAGTAATGGCTGTACCGGATTCTAGACCAAATCTCTTTAAAGGGAGATGGCTCACGCCCGCTCGAAGTTACGGATCAGCTCCCAGTCGGTGACTCGGCGGTCGTACTCGGCCTGCTCCCACTCGCCGCAGTGCACGTAGTGGTCGACCACCTTGTCGCCCAGGGCCGCGCGCATGACCTCGGAGCCGTCGAGCGCCGCGACTGCCGCGCGCAGGGTTCTGGGCACGTCGGGCACCTCCTCGGCCTCGTAGACGTTGCCCCGGTAGGGCGGGGCGAGCTCCAGCTCGTTGTCGATGCCGTGCAGGCCGGCGGCGATGGTCGCGGCATAGGCCAGATAGGGATTGGCGTCGGCGCCGGGGATGCGGCACTCGATGCGCGTACCGGCGCCGGGGCCGAGCAGGCGGAAGCCCGCGGTGCGGTTGTCGATGCTCCAGCCCGCCTTGGTCGGCGCGAAGGAGCCGGCTTGGAAGCGCTTGTAGGAGTTGATGAAAGGCGCCAGGAAATAGGTGATCTCCGAGGCGCAGGCCAGCAGGCCGGCCAGATAGTGCTGGAACAGCTGCGACATGCCGTGGGCGTCGCTCTCGTCGACGAACAGCGGCTGGTCGTTCGCCTTGTCCCAGAGCGACGAGTGCAGATGGAAGGAGTTGCCGGCCAGGTCGTAGCCCAGCTTGGCCATGAAGGTGATGGCCTTGCCCTGCAGGAAGGCGATCTCCTTGGCGCCGTTCTTGTAGATCACGTGGCGATCGGCCATCTCGAGCGCCTCGGCGTATTTCAGGTTGATCTCCTCCTGGCCCGGGCCCCACTCGCCCTTGGAGACCTCGACCGGCACGCCGGCGCCGTCCATGCCGTTGCGGATGGCGCGGATCAGGCTCTCCTCCTTGGTGGTCTGGAAGACGTGGTAGTCCTCGATGTACCAGCCGGCGTGCTTGAGATCGCGGTAACGCTTCTCGCGCGCGGCTTCGTAGCTCTCGTCGATGACGTAGCACTCGAGCTCCGAGCCCATCTTGGCGACCCAGCCCCTCTCGGCCAGGCGGGCGATCTGTTTCTTGAGCATCGAGCGGGGCGCGTGCGGCACCGGCTCGTGGCTGTGGTGGTCGAGCAGGTCGCAGAGCACCAGGGCCGTGCCTTCGAGCCAGGGGATGCGGCGCAGGGTGGCGAGGTCCGGCTTGAAGACGAAATCGCCGTAGCCCTGGTCCCAGGACGCGGCCTCGTAGCCCGGCACCGGCTCGTTGTCCATGTCCATGGCGAGCAGGTAGTCGCAGCCGTGGGTCTCCTCGACGATGCTGTCGAGGAAGAAGTGGCCGGTGACCCGCTTGCCCATGAGCCGGCCCTGCATGTCGGTCATGGCGGTGACCACGGTGTCGATCTCGCCCGCCTGCACCAGGCGCCTCAGGCCCTCCAGCTCGAGATTTCCGGTCATATCGCCCCCCTGTTTCCTTACGGCGTGTTCGTTATGGCTGGCGGCAAACCTAACCCGGGCGGCGTTGACGGCAAAGACCAGGCAGCCACCATTCGGTCAAGAAGGCGGGATCCCCATCACCCGGCTCCGACCGGAACGCTGCTTGCGCAGCACCAAGTCCTTACAACCTCCCTCGGGCTTCCCAGCACCCCGGCTAGAACGGAAACAACCGCGGGATCAAGATGTCGGCGACGATCAACACGAGAATGGTCATGGGCACGCCGACCTTGGCGAAGTCCGCGAAGCTGTAACCGCCGGGCGCGACCACCAGGGTGTTCACGGGCGTCGACACGGGCGTCATGAAGGCGGCCGAGGCGGCGACGGCAATCGTCATCGCGAAGGGATAGGGCGACACCCCCATGTCGCCGGCGATGCCGATGGCGATCGGCGCCAGGAGCACGGCGGTTGCGGTATTGGAGATGAACAGGCCGAGGACGGCCGTCAGGGCGAACAAGCCGGTCATCATGGTGGTCGGACCCAACCCGCCGAATTGGCCGACGAGGACATCGACGATCAGATCGGTGGCGCCGCTCTTTTGCAGCGCCGTGGCCATGGGCATCATGCCGGCGACCAGGACCAGGCTCGGCCAGTTGATCACCTTGTAGGCGGTCTCCATGGTGAGGCAGCGGGCCGCGACCATCGCCAGCGCCGCGATCAGCACGGCGATGGCATTGGGAATCAGATCGAAGGTCATGGTCGCGATCATCGCGATCAGGATTCCGAGCGCCCAGGGCGCCTGGCGCCGGGCCGGCGCAACATCCTCGAGCTCGACCGGCAGGTTGAGCACGATCAGATCCTTGCGCGCGCCCTGCAGGAGTCTCAGGTCCTTCCAGCCGCCGCTCACCAGCAGCGTGTCTGCGAATTTCAGCTTTTCTTCCGGGAGGTCGGCTTCGAGCGGCTCGCCGTCGCGACGGATCGCCAGGGCGCTGACGTGGTGCCGGGAGCGGAAGCTCGCCTCGATCAGATTCCGGCCGATCAGACCCGACTCCGGTGCAATCATCACTTCGGCCACGCCCATCTCCTGATGGATGCGCGTGACCGGTGCATTTTCGATGGGCAGTTGCTCCAGGCGCTGGTCCTCGATCAGCCGTGCCTCGGCTTCCTCCGTGCCCACGGCGTAGAACACGTCCCCGGCTCTGAACTCCGTGTGCGGCAGAGCCGGGAAGATCTCGAGCCTGCGGCCCGCAGGGCGTTCGACGCCGACCGCGGCGACACCAAATTCGGAGCGAAGCTTCAGAGCGGCGATCGAGTGTCCGACCATGGGAGAGCCGGCTGGTATCCGCAAACGCCGAAAGCGACCTCTCAGACCGTAAGAATCGATCAGTTGGTCGATGGTCAAGCGAGATTTCGGTCCCCCGTCTACGGCATCGCCGGGCGACAGCAGGCGCCGTCCGATGAGCAGCATGTAGAGGGTGCCGACGACCAGGACGGCGGCGCCGATCGGCGTGAACTCGAAGAAGCCGAAGGGCTCCAGGCCTTGGTCGGCGAGCTCGCTGTTGACGACCAGGTTCGGCGGCGTGGCGATTAGGGTCATCATGCCGCTGATCAGCGCGGCGAAGGAGAGCGGCATCAGGAGCCGCGTCTTTGCGAAGCCAGTCTTCGCGGAGATGCTGAGCACGATCGGCAGGAACAGGGCGACGATCCCGGTCGAGCTCATGAAGGCGCCGACGCTGCCGACGACGAGCATGAGCAGCACGAGCAGGCGTTTTTCGCTGGCACCGCCGACGCGCATCATCCACTCGCCGACCGCGAAGGCGATGCCCGTGGTCACCAGGGCCTCGCCGACCACGAAGAGCCCGGCGATCATGAGGATCACGGAGTCGCTGAAGCCGGCGAGCGCCTCGCGCGGAGTCACGGCGTCGCCCAGGACGAGGGCGAAGACGACCAGGAGGGCGGTCACGTCGAGGCGCACTTTGCCGCTCGCGAAGAGCACGATCGCGACGGCGAGAACCGCGAAAACGTAGGCCATCTCGGCTGTCATATGGCGGGTCCCCTATATGCGCCAGGGCCTCATGCGCGTCGTTTCTCGTGGCGGCACTCGGGCGGCCACGGGGCGATCGACGATCGTCTCCGTTTTCATCTGCGTTGGTCTCGGCGAGGGCGAGGAAACAGTCCACTGCTCCAAAGCGGAAGGGCCGGCCGGGCGCGTCAGACGCCCGCGCCGGCCCCTCAGGATAGCCCCAAGGCTGGCTCAGCCGTAGCGGTAAGGCCGGCCGGCCTTCTGCATGTCGGCATTGTACTGACGGAAGATCTCGACGACCTTTGCCTTGGTCTCCGACTCGGCGGCGATCTCGTCCCAGAACTTGACCGCGGCCGCCTCGACCTGGGCCCACTCCTCGTCCGGAATCGAGGTCAGCTTCATCTTTGTGCCGTTGACGCGCAGGCTGGCCTCGCCGCCCCAGTACCACCACTGGCGATAGTAGTGAGACTGCTCCATGGCCATCTTGAGCATGACCTTGAGATGCTCGGGCAGCTCGTTCCAGCGGTCCATGTTGGCGAAGAAGTGGCCGATCCAGGCGCCCGAGATGTTGTTGGTGAGGAAGTAGTCGGTCACGTCCGCCCAGCCGACCGTGTAGTCCTCGGTGATGCCCGACCAGGCAACGCCGTCGAGCTCGCCGGTCTGCACGGCGACCTCGATGTCCTCCCAGGGCAGCGTCACCGGCACGACGCCGAACTGGGAGAGGAAGCGGCCGGCGGTCGGGAAGGTGAAGACCCGCTTGCCCTTCAGGTCCTCCAGGCTGTTGATCGGCTCCTTTGTGGCGAAGTGGCAGGGATCCCATGCGCCCGCCGAGATGTGCTTGACCCCGACGGCCGAGTACTCGGCGTCCCAGATCTCGTTCAGGCCGTACTGATTGAACAGCACGGGCACGTCGAGCGAGTAGCGCGAGGCGAAGGGGAAGTAGCCGCCGAACACGGTCACCTCGGTGGGCGAGGCCATGGAGTCGTCGTCCGACTGCACCGCGTCGATCGTGCCCTTCTGCATGGCACGGAACAACTCACCCGTCGGCACGAGCTGATCCGAGAAGAACAGCTCGATCTCCATCTGACCGGCCGCCGCCTGGTTGAACATGTCGATGGCGGGTTTGATCACATGCTCGGCCAGAGCCGGGCCGGCATAGGTCTGCATCCGCCATTTGATCGTCGACTGGGCGATCGCGGGGGCAGCAAGTCCGGCTGCTGCCGCGGGCGCCGCGGCGGCGGCGGTCAGGAATTTACGTCTCGTAGTCATGTCGTCCTCCTTCTTGGAATGTTGTTTTGCTTGGTGGAGTTGATCCGCTCGTTTGTTGAGTTCTGCCTATTTTCCGTAAACGTATTTCGGCAACCAGAGTGCGATCTCGGGAAAGGCCATGATCAGCGCCAGGGCCCCGGCCATGACGAAGACGAAGGGTATGATCGAGCTGTAGATGTCGCGCAGCGTCACTTCCGGCGGTGCCATGGCGCGCATGAGGAACAGATTGTAGCCGAAGGGCGGCGTCATGTAGGCGATCTGG
>JAAUYJ010124677.1_pt1 | contig 14324 bp, 12 predicted proteins | sample 7278031 | NCBI WGS metagenome assembly JAAUYJ01 (sample SAMN14350222, study PRJNA611818) | marine sediment metagenome | isolation source: surface marine sediment (1.8m) | place: French Polynesia: Moorea | collected 2018-08 | reverse complement strand
TCACTACTGAACTGACTTATATCCTACTTGGATGACAAAGGGCCCCCAGAGTCCAGACTACCGCGTGGGAAAAGATGCAGTCATGCCGAAAAGAGCTCAATGTGGGAAAATAACACATTCTGCCCCCGCAAGTAACTATGACGACCAGTATGACGAGAACTCGCTCCCTCGCCAAAGTGCAATAGCGCCTCTCCTCCCTCCTTTCCAAGAAAGATACTCCAAGAACCTCTTTCTTAGAAAGCCAGGACCAGCATCTTGGTACAAGAAAACGTAAGAGATGCCCAGTTGCCTACGCCAACTCTCAAGTGCAAAGCCAACAGCGGTACCCTCGGTATCTTGTTCTTTCCGTCTAAAGATCACCCACGCGAATACATTAGGATAACAAGCATCCCCTTGGAATAATAAATAACTTTGCTGTGTACGTCATACTCTTAGATAACTGCACACATTGCGCGCACCCTTTTGTCTGCTAAATCGAGTCGTCTCCTATAATCCTACCTTGAGATGCTCGACCAGGTTAGCGACGAAGGCGAGCCTGCACTCGCAGAAGTGGCACTTTCTCGGGGAGTGCGTGTGCGTGGCCTCGTGCCGGACCTTGGTCTCCATGCTGGTGAACTCGAGGCGGCAGCCGTGGGCGTAGTCCACGCACTTGTACTTTGGCTGGAAGAGGGCGACGAGGGCGCCCCTGCCCGTAGGGTCCAGCTGATCATTGATCTCGTCCTCGGAGGTCACCTCGCCGTCCTTTTTACGCTTCGGGGGATACCGGCTCGGGGGCCTGGAATACAAAGAATTAATTTCAAGTACTTCAGAAGGGGGGTAAAACGTTATGCATTTTTTGTTTTTTTGCTTGTGGCGGAAGGCTATGAGGGATAATTGAAAAAGGTCAATTTTCCTGATGGTACTCACCTGATCCCCTCGTACATTCCTCGGTTTTCCCCCTTCTCCAGCCCGCTGTGCTCCCTCTCCTGGTGGTAGAGCAGCGCCCCCAGACTGACCCCGATGAAGGTGCAGTGGTGGCAGACCAGCTTGGGGGGCCGCTCCGAAAGGGCGTCCGGAGGCATATCATTGCCAACCACGTCGAGATAGTTCCTAAGTAGGAGTGGAACGTAGACGTGCGTTTGACGGAAGTCAAGCCGGGAAAAGGTACATGCAGAAAGACTTCAAAAAAAATTCAATGAAAAGTCCGTCAAACTAACTTTGCGTAGACCTCCGGGCTGGCGATGTGGTCCGGCACCATCAGCGGGTTGGTCTGCACGGGCACGGTGAAGGTCTCCTCGAAGCGGAACACGTCCGCGTAGGTTGCCGTCACGCGGGACAGCATCTGCGCCTGGTAGACAAAGTCAGAGTGCTGCCGGCGAACGTGAGGGTCCATAAAGTTCTCGGCGTCGGAGACAAAGTTGCAGTACTTGCAGCCGATGTGCACCTGGGAAGAAGGGGCGTATTAAAATTAATAAAACAGAGTTCATTGTGTATTTTATACGCGCACCTGTGGTATGTGCTGAGCTACAAGGGCGGGAGAAAGCGAAACGAAGGCGCAGATTGGGCAGCGGAAGTATTGTAGACCCTTGACGTGGTCGTCCAAGACGTGCTTGGCCATGGAGCGCATCGAGTTGGTGTGCACAGGGCAGTTGGGCTCAAGGCAAGCTGGGATTAAACCAAGGCACGGTTTGAGAACCAATTATAAACGTTAATGCAACAATATAAGTATTATTATATAAGATACCTATGAGAATGACGGTGTTCTGCCCGCCCCCGGCAGCCTGCGCCCTGCGAGCGGCCGCCACAGAGTAGTTGAGCCTTTTCCTCTTTCCGGCGACGGAGGTGGCAGCCATGATGGCGGCGGTGGAGATGGCGGAGGCGCCCCCGCCGCCAGGGCTCTGACCGCTGTTGGCGTACATAACTGTCTGGGGCTTCCTGCTCTGCAGGCGGATGGTGTTGAGCTCAGAGGAGCCGGCTGAGAGGGGAACATTGCCCACTGCTATCAAGCCTAAGAAAAGAAAATTTGTTATTTTATGATAAGAATACCTCTAAAATGCTCGATGTCGAATTTTGCAACATACCCGGTCCTCTAGGAGGACCCGCCTTCTTAGTAGCAGCTGGAGGAGCGGCGAGGAGAGGAAATATGGGCACAGCAGTTTTGGGCAGAGTAGTCTTCACCAGCTTGGTCTTTGGCAAAGAAGATCTCGGCAGCGGGGCGGTGGGTATGGCCACCTTTTTGATGGGCTGCGGCGGCATGTTGCTTGACTTGGAAAAGAGGTGGCTGTCGAGGTGGTCCATGAGGCGGTAGGCGTTTTGGAAGAAAAACCGGCAGTCCGGGCATTTCCTGCAAGAGAAGGAGCATCTGAGAGAGAATACCCATACAGGGTCAACTAAAGTTTCCCCGTACCTTGATGCCCTTGCCTGAACTGGCCGCTCATTTGCGCACACTTCGAGGTGATTCTTGAGTCCCTTGATGCCCTGGTAGCCGTCCTTGGAGCAATAGGGGCAGGTTCGAGGGGCATCCTTGGCAGGGGGAGGGACGTTGTCGGCCTCTACGCGCCCGTAGGAGGCCTGAGGAAATAAAACTTGACTAGGAGAACCTTTACAATATTAATCGTAAGTTTGTAATTGTTACAATCTTGTGCTTGCGGAACTTGTGGTCGAAGAGGTGTCGGCGGAACTTGGTCGAGAAATCGCAGTGGGAGCACCTGAAAGCGGCGGACGAAAGGTAAAACGCGTTCAACATTTGTATTCTTTCAGACTCACTGCTTCTCGTCCGAGTGCCTGGCCTCCTGGTGCTCCTTGAGCTTGTCCTTGTCCGGGATCTCGAAGCTGCACCCGTAGTAGTAGTCCGGGCAGAAGAATGGCCCGTCGCCGCCCAAGGGCCTGGGGGGGAAGGCCGCCGGCAGAGGGACGGTCACGCGGCTAGGGCCCTCATTCTGTGCCGGCTTGGAAGTGTGAGTTGTGGAGATGATTGTCTCCTGCGCCACCTCCTGCGTGCTCACTTGGCCATTTCCCGTCTGCGCATGCTCTTCCCTCTCCCCCTCCTCCTCTCGTTGTTCCTGTGGCTCCATCTTTGCCCTCTTGGCGGGGGGGATCTCATCTTGTGCCTCTTCATCCTCCCCGACCTCACCATCCCTTGAAACAGAAGCACATCTGGAGTACCGCATAAGATTGATACTTCAGCATATTCTCTCACCCTTCCTCCCTTTGTTCCTGCTTGAGGAAGACCGCCTCCGGTGCCTCCGGTTGCCCCGGGTCATCCGGGTCCATCGGTTCTTCCTCGATGTCCCCGTGATCTTCTTCCGTCCTTTTCTGGGCTGGCTGGCAGGGAGGGGATTTTTGCTCTTGTTGTTCCTCCTCCATGATGACAAATTCCTGTTCCAGGAGACCTTGACACTGACAGGACTTGTCCAACTGCAGCAAGAACAACTTCGTGTCGTTCGTCTTCACCACCGCCTCCCGCTTTTTCTTGTCGACATTTTCACGCTATTGTTTTTTCAGCTGTTCCTGGCTGCGGCTGCTTGGAAACGGAAAAGGCGCCAAATTTGAAATATCCGGGAAAAGACGGAGGAGGAAAATGAGAGGGCAAAAGTTGCAAGGGAATTGAGCTCCCATTAAGCCCGATACAGTTTCTTCGTATCCCGCCGTGAAACAAGCACCAAACATGAACATTCATAGCTATGGAAACTCGCGATGCAAAAGTTACGATTATTGTAGGGAGTATTATTTCTCGTCACGGTCACGGTCCATTAAAATCATGCCCGCTGATGCATCCAATTCCAATGGCAACAATCACATAGAGAAGGGGAGGTAGGAATATCCCTCCTGGGGGGAATATTGTCCTTATAGACTGACAGAACTTCGTCCAAGGCGCAATCCCCATCATCGCCCTCGGCCGTGAAATACGCTTCTCACGAGAATATTGTCTAAAGATGCCGCATCGATTTCTTGTCGGAGGTATTGGTGTACGTTGAGTTGTTGTTGTAGCTTTTAATTGCAGAATTGGTCTTCCATGAAAAAACGATAATTGCGTTTATTGATACAGCAACTGGTTGAAAATCTAGAAATGTTTTTTCTCACTCTTTTATTCCTTCTGCAATCGTCCGTGCACGTATTAGAAGTAAAAGAGGTATCGTTAGCGACCCTTCTCCCCCTCCACTGCTGCGGCATGCCAAGTGTAACAACGCTTCTCCACATCCTAAAGTCGTTAAAAACTTATTTCGATGCCAAATCCCAAGTGGGGCGGGAGAGTGACGCTTTTGGCAAGGACCCCTTTCACCCCTCTCTTCTTCAGTGCCCGTAATTGGCAGACAAATCCGTGGAGGGGGCCGTTCACTATTTCGCGAGAACAACGCCAGCAACGAAAAATTTATTCCATGTTTATTTTTTCCAGCTCCGTTGCGGTGCAAAAGAAGTGGGGCGTCCAAAGGGGGGAATCCCATTTCGCACTATTTTTCGGTTTGACAAACGAGAAACCATTACCGCTTCTTGGAAGTTAAAAGGGGGTCTTCTTCTTCTCTTTCTTTTATCACTTCCCCAAAACCATAAGAGCGTACTTATGCACTGAATGGTTCGGCAAAAAAAGCGCTCTGATGTGTTTCCCCCCGCTCCTTCTCCTAGGGACCCCCCACGCGCGTGAAAAAAAAATATCTCGCCTACAACAACTACGCCAACTACTATACTGTGCTGTGAGAAGCCATCCACGTAATCTGCATTATTCCCTCCCTACAACAACAACCCATCCACCGCGCTGAGTTGTGTTGAGGCGGACGTAGAAACAGTCCAGGAATATTTCGTTTTATTGTCTGGCCATCCAGCCGAGGAGGAGGAGGAAGCAGGAATGGCCATTTCCATCCCGCGCACCTCTTTCCCTCGCTTCTCGTCTTCTTATTCGAGAATGTGGAGAAGAACTCGTTCCTTGATCCGTAGCGTCCGTCTCGCGTCGTGTAGTATCGCACCGTGCGAGCCATGAATAAATTTATTTATGACAAGAGGAGGAGGAGGAGGAGGAGAGGAGATCTTATGGGAAATTGGTTGCACTTGGACAAGTTAATTACGCATCAAGTCGCCTCCTCCCCTCCGGCTTTCAGGGTGAAGGGAGGAGGGTAACTTATTGCCTTATTGCTGACGGGGGTCTGTATGAGGCTCGTACTTTTTCCCTTTCTGCGGTCCTCTCTCGTCTCCGTTGGCGGTTGGGGCATTTTTTCAAGGTTGTGCGTTGCTACTCGCTCTCTTCTCTCCAATCATCGTTACGGTCGTCTGGGTTTCCTTCTTCGGATCAGGGCTGGATTTCATGGAACTCTACCATCTTCTTAAAACCAACTTTGGTTGTCCTATATCGTTGGAATGCTGATGTACGAACAATCACACTGCCTTTAATGTGCTTTTTTTGGGGGGTTCTGGAAGGTCGGTGCCATATGAAATTAATCCTTCCTGGACGGTCGGATGAAACATTGCCGGTGCCGAGGGGGGTTCTCCCGAATAATCGCTCAGTCATACATTCGAAGCATGCTGCTTCCCAGAACAAGAAAGGAGATAAAATTATCAAGTCCGGATAATTTTCGAATTATGCAACAAGCGGCCTGTAGGGGAGAAACATCGGGCATTTAAGAGAAAGGGTCCACTGCTGCTGCTTGCCAAGTATGTAAAAGTCATCATTGACGGATAAGTGAATAAAATTTTCCCGCTCGTCATATTCGAAGATGCGCCGCGTTTTTATCGGCTGACAAATCTGCGAAATTCGCCTCAGCCAATTTCTATGAATTGCCAACGTTGCCTTGCCTTACGCTTCTAAAAAGAGTCGAGTTACTCCTATACCGTGTTTGAAAAGTTCCAGTCAAGAAGAGCGAAAGAGGTGGCTTTGGAGTTGGCTGATGTGTTGCCACTACAGGTGAGGTGAGAAATTGGCATCCATCAAAGTCCATCCGTCCGTCCAAACGCCTTATCCGCCACGAGCAGTAGGAGCTTCGAACGCTGGATGGATGGCTTATCTACTCGAAGCATCTGGAAAAGTTCTCCTTCGTCTTCTTCTCCTCCTATGTACTTTGCATTTCCAAGTTCAATGTCTCCTCATCTGAAAAAATGTTGCTGCTTTTCTATATCTGAACGTATTTTGTTTTTGTATCCGGGGTTTCTACGAAGACTCGCCAATATTTTATCGATACAAAGGGTCTGGCTGTCAGTGGCAGTCAAAAGGCCGCCAAGGGGTCATCTTGCATGAAAGAACCATATCCTCCCACGGTCATCCAAAGGCATGCAATATGTTGGACGTACGTTGCAGAACGCCCTTGTATTGCCCCAGCAATCTCGTGTGTGCATGGATGTACGTAAAAATTGAACGCCAAGTCTGGCCCGATTCTCTCGTCCGATGAGTAACCGCCGGCACAAAAAAAAGAAGTCATTGATGACTTACTGTATCTCTTCCCCTTGGCATGGGACAAGCAAAGGAAAACCGCCTCTGGTGACAACGGAAACCAAAAGTGGGAAAGGGGAGGAGGAGGAGGAGACATGAATCATGAGGAGCAATTGTGGAAATGGAAGAAGATTGGTTCGGACAACAGTTGGCTGCTCCACTTTTAATTGCCTTTATTTTTTCTCTCCGAAGCCCTGGAACGGTTGGAGTTACGAACTCTTGCGTTTTTTATCCTCCATTCCTATCCCGCGGCGACAGTGGCACGTCTCTCCACTACAAAATAATAATTCCACGCTTCGGCCCTGAATATCTCTCTTACCCCACATAATTTTTTGCCTCCCACCGTCGTCACCGCCCATATTTCTCCTTTTTCCCTTTTCAGGCCCCACCGCCGAGGTACCTACATGCTACGAACGAAGAGGGAGAAGAAGGGGCATTCTTTAAAAGTGATTAATGGAAAAAAAGGAGAAGGGGGAAACCTTTGCTTGGTATGCCTACAGGCTCTGGAACAACTCGCCCCCCCTCAGGTCAGCCCTCACGTTGCCCAACGCGCGCAGGGCCGCAAAAGAGTTAGCCGCGACCGCCCCTATTTAGTTTCAACCCCTGTTGACAAAATGATTGTACTCCGCGAGTATAATTGTTGCATACTGTGATACTCCATAATTATTTATACATCGCAGCCCGCTGTGTAATTATTGCCAATTAATTAATTACCGACTGCCCGCTCGCTAACTACCACATGTAATTAATTGTAATTACCGGTACGAGCTCATATACGGCAATAAACTTGGATACAACAACAACAACAACACTTTTCCCAAAAACTTTTCGTTTCCCATAAAAGGTTTGTATTCTTCCTACCTGTTCGCATTTCTTGACATTTCCCGAAAAGAAACCCGCCTTCAGCTTCTTTTTCATTTCTTTCTATCCATGACTCTTCCTGCAAGGCATTTAGCGGGGAAATAAAAATGTTTATTTCAAACATTTAGGAATCGGCGGCGGCGGCGTGTGTTGCCGAGGGGAGGGGGAGAAACCGTGGTCGTAAACAATGACGGTGGGGGGCTTCGTAAAAAAGTGTTTCCCCCCACGCCACTCCACCACACGAGGGAAGGGACTCAACGGAGCAGAAAACCCCCTCCCCTCTCTCTCCCTTTTCCCGCCCGCCCAGAGCCAAAACGCGCGCGCCTAAAATATTTGGGAATGCAGGTGTTTTGTCGCGCCGCCCTCCCTCCCTCCGTCCGCCTTCCCGTCCGTCAAGTCAGTTTCCCCCCTTCTATCTCAGCGCAAGGGGAGGAGGAGGCGGAGGCGGAGAGAGAAGGAAGGAATGGGAAATTAGGAGGTGTTTCTCTCATTTTACCATCTCGGTTGGTCCCTCCCACTCCATCTCCACCTCAGAGAATTTTTTTGGTGTGTGGTGGAATTAAAAGTGCAGTGAAGACAGCCCGAGAGATAGCGAGGGAGGAGGAAGAGGAAGGAGGGCGGAGAACGGAGGAGGAGAGAAGCGGAAGCCAAATTTGGATTTCTTCCTCGCCGCCGTCTTAATTTCCCCCCCTTCCGCCTTCTCAGCTCACTTCACTTCCCGAGAGTTTAATTCCGAATTGCGGGAAGTAGGGAGTGTCTCGGACGGCAGTTTTCAGGTCAGAAGTGTGACAGACTCGGATCGATCTGCGTGGTGACTTCGACGCTAGCTCTTGCTCCGAACAGTGAAAAAAAGAAGCAAACATCATTCAGGTGCTGCAGTTTAGTGTTGGCATGACAAAGAGCCGGAGGACGACGACGACGATGGCAGCAACAGCATCGGTCATCTTCTTTCTCCTCCTGGTGAGATTTCCAGTTAGAGAGTCGATCGAACCGATAGGAAAATAATTCCAGCCTCCCCCGGGCACAGAACTCCACCGCTGTCGTCAACAAACCCTCCTCCTCTTCCCTCCCACTTCCCACCAAAATTCCAAAAAGCCACGATCGAAATTTTCGAAGCGGTTCTTGATGGAAATTCTTTTTTCTGGGTCATCAATCGGCCGAATTTTCCTAGAAAAAACTAATCCTGTTTCACCGTGCTTTTTTAGCAGATCCCATGTGCACCAAATTTATTTCAGATCCCATATATTTTCCTCCTTTTTTGCCTGCTGTTACATTATGCGAAATGCCATGCCTGCAATAAGGGCCGGCGCCGTTCGGTTCCTCACCGCCGATTATATCATCTGATAAAAGTGCAAGGGAGAAAGAGGCACTGTAAAAAACATTCCGGTATAAACGGGAGGAGAGGCTCCCATTACGCGCAAGAACAGATCGGCCTAAGTGATTTACTTTTTATTCTTCATCTTGTTCTCCTTTTCTCCCCTCCTGCACTTTTCTGCTTTGTAGACCTACCAACCGGTTGCTGAGTGCATTTTTGTCTCATTTTAGTCTTTTCACACGCCCCCTCGATACTCCTCCTATTCTCCCCCCACGCAACAAATACAGCTATCCGAAGCTCCGCCTCTGAAAGAGCCTCCTCCTCAGACTTGGCAAAAGGCCCTTTTATTCCTTCTTCGCTGGATCTCTTGGCTGATCAAGAGAGAAAGGCGCGTCCGTCGGCTTCGGTTTGGCCGCCTCCTCCTCTCCATCAAAAGGAGAAGTGACAGCGGCGCTCGGCCCGTCCACAAACCAGCAACAAAACACGCACGGATTAGGCACACTTCAACACTAAAGAAGGGGAAAAAGTCAAGGGAAAAAGCGGGAAATCGGGGGAGGTTGTTGATCCTTTCTTCCTCCTCCAAAGGGGAAAAAACTTATGGGCCGTGCGAAGTAAAAACTGTTTAGAAGACGGCCGACGACCGACGACCTGCGGTCGGACCGGCCGAGAAACAAAAAAGTGACCCTAAAACATCCTCCCGCTAACCTATACCCTTCTTCCTTTCCCCTTTTGTTAATCGAGTTGATGGTTATCTTTTATGGGAGAATGCGTTGAGTGTGTGCCTGCCTCTCGACTCTCGAGACAGGTAAGCCACCACCACGGTGTGTCTCGCACACAGCCGCCGACGGAACGAACGAAGATGATGCACTTTGGACAAACGAACATTGCAGCAATTTTTGGAGGGGGAAGAGTCAAAGGCACTCACCCCTATGTATCTGGAGCCAAAGGTATTGGACCATTCGCGAGAAGATAGCCCTCCAGAAGAACGAAAAAAGACTTTTTCAAGTCAGAAAAGCGGTTGTTGCACGCACAATGCCGGACGAGTGCAACAACGCGAGGGCACTTGACTTGACAGAAATTATCCACAATCCTCGAAAAACCCGCTGTTGTATTTAAGTTGCTTTTTTTCTGGCATTGAACACAGGCCTCCTCATCCTCTGGCCAGCGGGTGTTCCCCGTGGACCCACAGGACCTCACCCCAGCCTCCAACAACCACCAACACCACCAGCAGCAACATGGGAGGCCCTACCTGGACAAGGGAAGGATCTGCCAGGAGAGGATGGAAATAATGCAGGTGGGTTCATAAAAATTATCATTTTTTAAAGAAAATCGATATTGAATTTTCTCTCATTTTCAGGAGGTTGAGTTTGAGAAGCAGATCCACTGCGACATCGAAATGCAGGAGAAGTGAGTCTTAATTTATTTTCCACGAATACCCCCTTGAAATTTATGGCAAATTGATTTTTTACCCCTTCGAAATTAATTAGGTGCGAGGAGGTGACCGAGGCTTGCCACACTGTGTACGAGCGGGAGTGCGAGGTCAGCTACCGCCCGCAGATGACCAAGGTCAAGGTCAAGGTCTGCCCGGACGAGGAGAGCCACGAGGTGGAGGAGGACGAACAGGACACGGACGAGTCCAACAGCGTCGTCATCGACGTCAGGCCCGCACCAAGGACTCTCAAAGAGACTAGGTAAGAGAACGTCAGTCGCACTTAATTGGATTGCCCATAAAGTATCATCATTAAATCAATTTTGAATTTTTCGTAGGGGGGACTGCGTGGACGGGCGGCGCCGCGTCTGCAGCGAGAAGATGGAGACCGAGTGCAACACCGAGATGGTCTCGCGGCAGATGGAGGAGGACAGGCCAAACTGCAGGGTACACCTGGTGGAGTCGTGCAAGCCAAAGTAAGAAAACTTGACGGAAATTCCCCATAAAAACGCAAAAAAATGTTTTTAATTTAAACCAGGACCAAGGAGGAGCTGGAGGAGGAGGCCGGCGACGTGTTCGCTTTCTTTAAGCGTGTGAAGGAGGGCGCGGAGGGAAAGACCTCCTCCAGGGACCCCCGGATGAGGTGCGAGAAGGTGAGGGCGGTGCGGTGCAGGATCGAGAAGAAGACGGTGACCAAGACGAAGCCGGAGACAAAGTGCCAGAGGGTGCCAAGGCAGTTCTGCAGGGAGGTGGAGTGCCAGGAAGAAAGGACGGTAAGACAATTAATTAACAAATACAAACTGGAGTAAAAGAGTTTTTTATTGTCTCTTCTTTTTTAGGAGGAGGCCCAGCAACAGCAGTCGACCCGTGACCCCTGCTATTTCAGGATGCAAGTGGTGAGTGAGAAAGAAAAGAATGTGAATTTGCGTCAAATGAGAAGCGTCAAGCGGGCGGGCGAGAGAGTGACGCTTCTTTTTCTTATTACTCCCAAGTTGGGATTAGGACCCGGTTGCATTTCCATCTTCTTCTTCTGATTGTCCATCTCTTTTCTCTACCCCTTCCTTGTCCACTTAGAGGCGGGCTGCAAATATTCCCTTTTTCGGAGTCGACTAGCCAAGACGTTTCCTTATTGCACTCTCGGCACAAAAAAAGAGTTGGAAGAAACGTGGTGGGAGATCGGACATCGGTTTGTCTTGCTGCAGTAGGAAGAGTTGAGTTCGGTAGCAGGCGAGTGTGTCTTCTTACTACAGTCTTCCTCCTCCCCCATTTGAGGCAACAAAAGGTCACCAAAGGGAGTCCTTTTTAAAATATGTTACCTGCTACTGGTGCAAGACGTTTTCGGAATGCAGTTCACAACCTATTCAGAGCAAATAGGGGAAGGGTTACCGTGGCAACACAAAGTGGGTAGTTGAAAATTACGTTTTCCTCCCTTCCCTATTTTTAGCGTGGTTGATGAGCTTTTCAACCCCCCCGCCACCCCCACCCAAATCTCTGGGAACGGGGTTGGCGCAGAAAATAATAATCAAGATTTGGTTTATAACGGGAATATGTTTGGCGTCAAAAAATGACTGACCGCTGCGAGAATTTGCGTAGATCGAGTTGACGTGACCCCGTCAAATTTTGGACTTTTTTTTAAATGTTGGCGTATCTGATACTTTTTTCTTTTCCCACTCCGTTCTGCCCCGCCGGGTCCCTCTCCCACACACATCTCAAAAAGGGGGCCACAGTGTACACGCAACAGGAAGTCTCACACTGCGAACTCCCTTATCTAATCTTTCTCTTTTTTTCTTGTTTCGGCCAAACTACTACCACTGCCATCGCTCTCCCCAATGCCTCAGAACTGCAACCCCCCCCAAAAAAAAAATCCGCGAAAAAGGTCGCTAAAAAATTGAGCTTCCTTCTCTTCTTTTTTGTCCCCCCCATTTCAAAGAGACGGAATTGATAAGGGGCCTGCTGCTGCACAACATGTGGAGACGAAAAGGAGGCGGAAAAAATGAGGCTCTTAATCTTTTCGTGAAAAACGGACTAGGGCGGGCAGTGCAAATTCTCAAAGCATCCTTCTTTTTCGCAAATGACTTGTTGTCGGAAGACGAGAGAGACGGAGAAGAACTGACACCCAGCAATTAGTTCAATTCGCCAAAAATCAACGTACTGTCGCCTCTACGCCTCGTTTCTTTTTTCCGAACGGAAAAAGTAAAAGAATAGGAGATCCCGTTTCCACGTCTCTTAAATTTGTTAGTCGTGCGGCGTAGGAAGAATCCTCCTCCGCCCATGCAGCCGAGACGAGGAGGGGAGATCAAGATAAGAGGAATCCCCCCCCCCCATTTCCCTCTTCTTTTCGAGCGATATGACACCGCGGAGCATCATGCTCTTCCTCTCCCAACCAACCGAGTTTGACATTTGGTTTTGCGGTCACGCGTGCGGGTCTTCCGCCGTCAAACCCATATCCGACGGCTGCGTGAGCAGACACAAAAAACCCTCCTCCCGGCACCCATATAGGGGAAACTAGACGGACCCCCTTTTATGGGCTACTTCTGAAAATTTGTGACTTTTCGTGTTTGGAAGCCCTTGGTGGAAAAGGAGGAGGAGCATCCCATGTCCAATTGAGACGTGGATGGACGGAGGAGTCGAATTTTGAGCTGCAACAACACAACATATTTAGCCTCTCCTACAGGTGGAGGTATTGAGCGAAGGAGCCGCCATAACTTATGGCGGCTCCATGTTCTAAAGAGTGCAGCTGAAGCTTCGAAGCAGATCAGTTCTTTTGAGAAAAAGCTAATTCTCGGACGAATTATTGTTGCGTTGAAATGGAACGGGAATGTAATGGTGGAATTGGAAGTAGGAGCAAAAAATGAGTTTTTCTCACCCTTCCCTCCACTTGCGGGGGTAAAAAAAAAAGAGTTCCTACGGAGATTGTAGTCACGAGAGCCTATAGGGGAGAAACGGAGAGAAGTGGAGGGTGGAATAATAATGTACATTTCCTACCGGACGACTGTCCGTCCGTCTATAGAGAACCCACCCATGTCTCATCGATATAAAACGGCCGGAGGATGAAACGAGACGGATTCTTCTGAGATCGAGAAGGAGACTTGAGGAGGCGGATTCAGGAGGCAATTGCAATTTAGATAAGGGGTGGGTTTGTTAGTCTCGCATGTCTGTCTGTCGTCCCTTTTCTATCTTGTTGACTGTTTCTCTAATTTATGCCGCGGCTGATGTACACATACATACTTGCCCTGTTGTACCTGGGGCGGGCGGGGTCGCCCAACAGAGGGGCATGTTGTTGTTGTTGTAGGCAAAAAACCTTCTCTCATGCTTGCTTCTATGTCGGCACTTTTTCTCCGAATCTCTCAGGGAACGAGGAGGGAGAGGAAAAAAAGCCGGCTCCTCGAGGATGGGGTAAAAAGACCGAGGGATCGAGGTAAAGCGAACGGGAACTATCTCAGACTGATTCATTCTTCGATAAGGAGCGAGGAGGAACCGTCTGACTAACCCGACTGATGATACACCCACTACTACAATGCAATTATTTTCCACTCTCGAACAAGCTAGCGAGCAGGCACCACCAAACCATCTCTCATATTTGCCCCCTTCCCCCTCCCCAGGACCAACAAACTGTCCAAATGGGCCCCGAAAGATCATCACTACACCGAGATTAATGACGGTGACGAGGAAGAAGCGGGGGGAGTATTTTTGGGCCCTCCTCCTCGATCCGATACAAGGCCCACCACCGTTTTTCGAAGCATCAATAGCGCATTCAAATATGACGCCTCAATATAGGAAGGGATGGGCGGAGCTTGGTGTAGTTTGTCGGTGTGTGAAAAAAATGGGCTCTTTATCTCTTTATCGGCCACAGACATTATCGAACCCCGTTCGTTCAGTTCTCAAGCTTATAAACGGTTTTGGATTTACGAGAATGGGCCGATCCTCTTATGTTTCTTTTTCTTGGGCATCCACCCGGTCATTAGCTGCCCACACTGCTTCACATTGCGCTGCAATCCAGCATTGGCTACAAGAGATGAGAGAGAGCCCAGGGGGAGGTTCAATTTCCATGACATAATGCCCCATCATGATCCGCCCGGGGCGCAGACATATTGGTAAAAAAATTCAGACAATCCCAACTTGGACACATTGGTAAAGCTCAAGTTGGACATATTGGTAAAAAATAAAAATCTATTTTGGTCACTTTGGTACGGGTCACGAAACTTCTCCCAAACCGTAAACACTCGTGTTTGACGGCAGGGAGGACAAGTTCGGCACCAGCGTCTGGGAAGGCGGCTTCGGCGTCGAAGAGGCCTGTGGAGGTGGCGTAGAGCCTTTCTCTGACT
>JAAUYJ010222372.1_pt1 | contig 14325 bp, 8 predicted proteins | sample 7278031 | NCBI WGS metagenome assembly JAAUYJ01 (sample SAMN14350222, study PRJNA611818) | marine sediment metagenome | isolation source: surface marine sediment (1.8m) | place: French Polynesia: Moorea | collected 2018-08 | reverse complement strand
GATTTGTAGCTAATTCTTTAACTGGTGGATTTTCCTCAAGTTTAGAAATAAATTTCTTACCTATCTCTGGATTTTTAGATTTAAACCAATTATTAGCAAAATTGTTTATTTGCTCATCATCAAAGTCAGCGACTTCTACATCTGTAAATTTCTCAAAGTTATATTCCCATGCAGCGATGCGACAACTTATCACAAATTGGTTGTGAGAGTATCGAGTAGAAATATCGCGAATTTGTTTTAATACACGATTATAATCTGCTTCTCTAACTTCATCTAAACCATCAAGTAAAATTAATGCTCTGCCATTTTTGAAAATGCTATCTATTTCTAGAGCAGAAACAGTATCATCAGAAAAAAATTGAGTTATATATTCTAGTAAATTAGGTTGGTTTTCTGCTTCTGCAAATTGTCTGAGAGTAATAAAAATTGGCACAATATGTGTAAGTAAATCTCCGTCAATACATTGAATAGCTAAATATTTTAAAAATGTAGTTTTTCCTGCTCCTGGTTTACCTAAAACCATCAATTTTGAATAACGTTTAACAATTTCTATTCCGGGTATTCTTTCCTGACTAATTTTGCCAATTTCAAAACGTTCAAAATTTTCAGCATTGTACTCGTTCTGAATTTGAGAAATATCTTTTCTTGTCCGACTGGTGATTTTTTCCAAGATATTAACGTTTGTATAAATATCATTTAAGCCGATAGATTGAGTCATATCTAATACTTTCATAGCGCCACAGTTGTCTAAAATAATTTCTCGACTATTTAGACGTACTTTGGCAACTAAATCATTAATATTTTCTGGGGAAAGCTCAACTTGATTAGATTCAGAGAAATTACTGCGACGATATTTATCTAGCAAAAAGTTTAGTAGTTTAGCCCGTTTACCAGGTCCTTTACCTTTGATACTAAATCGTTTGTAAACATGGCTCATTCTAGTACGAACTGCTGAATCAGATATATAGAGTTCTTCTGCTATTTGTAAGTCTGAGTTTTCACTGCTAAAAATTTCTACAAATACTTCTTCTTGGTCTGGGGAAAGTTCATATTTTAGGGCAATGTCAGTTAAAAAATCTTTTGGAAAAAGCATCAGCTAATTAATTTTGGAATTTCAATACTATCTTAAACTTGATTATAAATTACAGATATTCAAAAAAATGGGTTGAGCCAAGAATTAGAGATATGTCAGTCTATGTCAGTCTATGTCAGGCTATGTTTGAAAGATATCTCTTAAGAACAACTGCAATAGTATATTTAGACATTCAAATTAGGAGATATTCAAATGTTTCTAACCACTAATTCCCATTGGGAAAATACTGACCCTTTTAACTGTCAAGGAGTTATTCTTGGCAAATATCAACATCGTTATTTACTCCTCAAAACCCTACGCCAAGCTCAAGAAAAAATCATTATTGTTTGCCCTTGGTTAACCCGTCATAGTCTCGACAATAATCTGATTCAAGAATTCAAAAATACCCTGAACCGCCAAGTCAAAATAGAGATTGGTTGGGGATGGCAAAAAGATATTGGTAATATAATTATTCCTGGTAATGGTTGGTGGGAATTAACACCTGCTAATACTTGGAAATATAATGCTATGTTTAAACTACAAGAACTTAAACGACTTTACCCTGAATATTTTCAACTCAAATTAATGGGAACCCACTCTAAATATTGGGTATGTGATGATAAATTGGCTGTAGTAACTAGCGCGAATATTCTCTGTTCAAAACCAGGAAATACTGATAACTCTTATGAAGAAACCGGACTCTGGACTAATAATTTTAATGACATTCAAAAATTAATCAACTTTTTTACTGAAGCACCAAACTTAGCAACTTAGCAGCAAAAAAATTTATTTAACCGTTCCAAAGTAGAGTAAAAATGTAAAAATTTAAGATGCTATTATGCTGTCTATTGCTTAGGAATATGGCTGCTCAAACACTATTGAAAAAGTCATCACATCCATTGACTTTTTAGTACAAAAAAGCTTCAAATCTACCTAAATTGGTTGTAATATTTTACCCTAGTAGCGTGCCTAAACTAAAATCGTGGGTTAAAAAACCTAACCTCCCAACCCCCTTCCTATCCCCCCTAGCCCCCCTTTGAAAGGGGGGAAGAAGGGAAGGGGGTGAAGATGGCCCCTCTCCTTGCAGGAGAGGGGTCGGGGGAGAGGTCATCAGGAAATTATTCTATTACCCACATTTTCAAACTTGACGTGCCAGTAGTTGATTAACACATATTCAATGGTGCGTTACGACGGATTTTTAAATCTCTTTCATAGTCTAAATTTTAGCCGTCTAACGCACCCTACAATTTTGCTTTTCAAGGAGAGGTAATTATTAATTATTAATTATTAATTATTAATTGTTGAACTACGCCTTAAATACGATCGCCGGGTCAATACGAGTCACTTTCTGAATGGCAAAGAAACCTGAACCTACACACATAATAACTGTTACACCCAAAACCCCAAGAGCAGACCAAGGCGTAATCAAAATAATAATTCCCTTACTCGCTACCCAACCACTTAATCCCCAACACAGTAACATCCCTGGAATATAACCTAACACTGCCATCCATATTGCCTGTTCGATAATAACTGCGTATAATTCTTTATCTGATGCACCCATTGCTTTGAGAGTACCAAACTCTTTAATATGGTCAGACACAGATGAATACAAAATCTGAGCTACCACGACTATTCCTACGATTACACCTACTATTGCACCCATTCCCAAAACTAAACCGATATTTGTTCGCGCTAACCAAAAATATCTAGTTTTCTCAGATAGCTCTTGAGTAGTATAAGCACTCGTACCGGGAATAGCTTCTTCTATTCTTTGTTTCAGTGCTTGTAAATCTTCTCCTGGTTGAGCTTTAACTAATATATATGCGATCGGATCTGCTACTTCTAATTCTTTTGGTGGGGGTACTTCCTCTAACTGTTCATTAGGATCTTTTTTGTCTATAACTTTCGTACATTGGAGATTTCCACCTCCTACTACTTTGCAATCAACTTTAGCATTAATCCCGGCAGTAATATAACTGGTAGCATTTTCTAGGGATGTAAATAATAGGGTACTCGATACGATAGACTGAGTACCCTTGGTAATGGCAACTAATTTTGCTGGCAAAGACCCTGCTATCGCTGTCATTCCCACTCCTTCTGCTTGCATACTGCCTAACCTACTTTGGTCAGCCATAATTGCATAGGGTTGTTTCAGGTCGCTGATGTTGCCCTCGATGACATTTCCGGGATTAAATAGTTGGCCATCTGGATTAAATCCAACTATCATTAATGGACTCATTTCTCCGCCTTGAGGTCGCCATCTGACTGACCCTAAGATTAGAGCTTCTGCTTGCTGTACGCCTTTTATGGTTCTCGCTTGGTTCATTTGACCATAAAGTAGGGGGTCTGTTAGTTCAAAGTTGACCATTTCATCTGAGGCTACCCAAATATCTGCTTCGGATTGATCTATTAATAGGGTGGTGGAGCGAGCAAACCCGTTTAATATACCTGTTTGAATTGTCACCAAACTAACAGCAAACAAAATCCCAGCCTGGGCTACGATAAACCGGGGAATATCTTCTAATAAGTTTTTGCGAGCTATAGAAGCCATGTTTTCTCAGTGAAAAGTACAGTAGGGGTGGTTCGCGTTTGCGGAGCATTCCGGAGGAAACCACCCGTACAGGTGAGCCACCCGTACAGAAGTAATCTCTAACGCTCGGAAAGAGTATTGAGTAATATCTTAAGCTTTGCCTATACTGCTATATAATTAGCAGCATTCATTGCAGTTATTAGTACCGCTAACTTTAGCAAAAGGCTTGAGATTTTATTTTTTTGTTAAAAGTAATTTGAATTTTGTGTTATTCCTGTTGAGTTACTTTTTTTGCTAACTCCTGTTGATGCAGTTCTTTGTCTTTTATGGTTAACAGTTCTGGTATGGTGACAAACTCATAACCTTGCTTTTTTAACTTGGAAATAATAGTGGGTAGAGCTTGAACTACATGGTCTCGTGGGCCACCTCCATCATGTAGTAATATTATCCCACCATTGCTAGCTTTATCCATTACTTTTTTAGTAATTTTTTGAGGGGATTTATAATACCAGTCCACAGAATCAGCAGACCACAAAACTATAGTATGCTTCCGTTCTTTCGCATAGTCGGCTAAACCATTAGTGAGGACTCCACCAGGAGGACGAAATAGGGTAGTCGTCCTACCTGTTATTTTATATATAAGTTCTGCTGTACGTCCAATTTCACTTTTAATTCGGTCTTCGCTCATTTTACCGCTTTGGTCGGGATGGTTCCATGTGTGGTTCCCGATAACGTGACCTGCTTCTGTAATTTTTTTACCTATTTCTTGGCGTCTGTTTAAGTGTTGACCGACTACAAAAAATGTTGCTTTAATGTTATTCTCGTCGAGAATTTCTAATACTTTTTCTGTTATTTCATCCCAGGGACCATCATCAAAGGTTAAGGCAATAACTTTGTCTTTTCTTTTCAGAGCAGCTTCTTTAATTGTTTCTCCTTCAAATCTTTTGGGAATGTTGAAGTTGAAGGTTTGTAACTCTAGACTTCTCAGTTTTTGTTTGGCTTTATTAACTCTTTTAGCAACTACAGATTTGATTTTGATTACTTCTAAGTTTTCTGGGTTTTTGCTATTTTTGCTAGTTGGTATATTAACTGTATTATTTGTGGTTTGATTAACTGTGGCGATGCTAGTATTTGTTTGCTTTGACCAAATATCTAGTGGTAATATCATCCCGATTAAAAAACTGCCACTAGCAGCTATGAGAGTTGCCAAGGATTTCCCTTGCCTAGCTAATATTCCAAAGTTTGTCATCTATTTCTCCTACCCACCATTTGATTTTTATGGAATTGTAATTAATTTTGAAAGGTTAATTTTTTCTAGATTTGAGAGTGGCTTCTAGTTGCGATCGCTAAAATTGCTAAATATTAACCACAATATTTTTGGGGAATTATGAATCAAATTTTATTGCTGATTTTTTCTCTAAATTATTTCTCTAAATTATTTGTCTAAATTAATTTTCCTCCTGACTATTACTATAAATTTAAAAATCATATATATACAATAGTTTCTGGATGACTTTAAGTTTTTTATGGGCTTCCTTCTTGGTATAAATCTACAATTTTTTGAGTCACTTCAGCAATGCTCAAATAATCGGTGCTAATTTCGATGGCATCGTCAGCTTTGCGTAAGGGAGAAAGGTCGCGGTTGCTATCTTTTTGGTCACGGCTGATAATATCTTTTTCGATCTTTTCTAAACTGATGTTTGTTTGACCTTTTTGTTGTAACTCTTTGAGTCGTCGTCGTGATCGCTCTGTTACGGAAGCTGTTAAAAAAATCTTAAGTTCGGCATTCGGAAATACATGAGTACCAATATCTCGTCCTTCTGCTACTATCCCTCCTTCAATTCCAAATTTTTGTTGCTGTTCTACCATAAAATACCTGACAGTAGCCTGGGCTGCAATAGCTGAAACATAATCTGTAACTTCTAAACTTCTAATGGCCTCTGTTACATCCTGGTCATTAATCAAGATATTGGCATTATCTGGGCTTTGAAAGTTGATTTGGCATTGGCTGACCAACTCTGCTACTTGGGACTCGTCTTCTACAGGGATTCCAGATTGTAAAACCATCCATGTTACGGCCCGGTACATCGCCCCTGTATCCAAATATAAAAGTCCTAATTTTGCGGCTACTTGCTTTGTTACAGTTGATTTACCTGCTCCGGCCGGCCCATCTATGGCAATAATTGGTTTGCGTTTCTTGAGAAGTATATTGTCTATTAATCGACAAGGGCCAATCCAAGCAGCGATCGCTAATAATCCTATACTCTGAATAGTTTCTAATGGCTGCAAACTTTCCGGGTCAACCATTTCTAGATACTCTAGTTTCAAGGTTGGCACGGTGGCAATTTTGGCTTTTACAGTATTTTTGACTTTTTCGACAATGTTTGATGCATCTCTGTTTGCTAAAAATACTTCTCTACCCTGACAAAGAGAACTATACAATATAGCAGCTTGCTGTTTTTGTGCAGCAGTTAAATATTGATTTCGGGAACTAATAGCAAGTCCAGAAGACTCCCGGACTATTGGGCAGGGAATTATATTAACTGGTAAACTTAGGTCTTTAACTAATCGCTGGATAATAGCTAATTGTTGAGCATCTTTTTGTCCAAAATAAGCATTTGTCGGTTGAACTAAACTCAATAATTTAGTCACAATAGTTGCCACTCCCTGAAAAAAACCAGGGCGAGAAACACCACACATAATTGATGTCATAGTGGGTGGAGGAACTACTGTAGTTCTGAAATTTTGAGCATTAGTAGATAACTCATTTTTGATTCCCATTGTTTCAGGAGTGGGAGAAAAAATTATATCTACTCCTTCTTGTTCGCACAATTTTTTGTCTGCTTTTAATTGCCGAGGATATTGTTGAAAATCTTCGGTGGGAGCAAACTGCAAAGGATTGACAAAAATACTGACAATTGTGATGTTATTTTCCTGTTTTGCACGTTTAATTAAGCTTAAGTGCCCGGCGTGTAAAGCTCCCATTGTTGGTACTAAACCAATATTCACAGGAGAATTTATTTGCTCTTTTTTTAGCAGATTTAAGTAACATTGCAAACCTGCAATAGTAGTAAATAGACGCATTGATTGAGTATAGGTGGTAGGTTTTAGGTGGTAGGTGGTAGGTATTAATAGAACAAGTTTCAGTAATTAACAATTAATTATTAATTATTAATTATTAACAATTAATTATTGGGTAAATATTCCGAGCCGAATGGTAGATGATTTTACTGTAACAATCCCCCGCCTCCGCGAGGGCATGGCTTTTTTGAATTTAGTATAATTAGTTTTCGTAAACATAAAAATAAAGGAGGAAAATCACAATTTTTCCTCCAAACTGGTTTTGAAAATTTCAGGTATTAGGTGATTTCAGTTATCAGTTGTAAAAAAGAGGCTTTTGGTATTGGTAGTAGAGTGTCTAGTTGAAAAATGTAGGTATTTTATAAGTTAAAAGACCTCTCCCCCGACTCCTCTCCTGCAAGGATAGGAAGGGGGTTGGGGGGTTAGGTTTTTCACCTTTTCAAGCTAGACACCCTAGCAGTTTTGAATTGATAATGCTAAATCAAACTACTAAATAAAAGGTTAGAAATTGTCAAAAAAAGCAAAGTCTAGAATCAGAAATTAAAATCCAAGGTTAGTTAGCTCCGCGAGAGTCAATTACTTCAACCTTCACAGGGGCTACTCCACTATTAATCATACCCAAAACCCTAGCTGCTGCAGCGGATACATCAATCACCCTACCTCGAATAAATGGACCTCGGTCATTAATCCGCACTATTGCTGAACGACCATTATTTAGATTAGTCACTCTGACTTTCGTCCCAAAAGGTAGAGTTTTATGGGCAGCAGTCATAGCATACTGATTAAAACGTTCGCCACTGGCACTCAAATTACCATGAAATCCTGGCCCATACCAAGAGGCTCCACCTTGGAATTGTAAAGTAACTGGGCCGACAGCAATTTGTTGTGGTTCTGATTTTGGTTTTGGTTTTGGTTTGCCTGCTATTTCTTTGAGAGGAGGAGCGTTATTAACTTGTCGGCGTAAGCGGTTTGTAGCCTGTAAAGTATCAGTGGCTTTGTCGTTGGTAGTATCTGGTAGTATGGTTTGCTCATTAATTTCTACCAACTTTTGGTCATTGAGCAAAATCATGTAGCGTTGTTTTTCTGTGTCCCACTTAGCAGTAATATTCATCTCAGTATTCTGTTCGATGAGCTGATTTAATTGGGAGGCTACTGCTGATGCTCGCCATACAGGATCTTTTTCTGGATCTGCTTCGACAGATTGAATAGTACCTACTTTCACCGGAGAGTCTGAGTTAGGGGCGGAACTGTTATTTGCACTCTTGTCAGTATTTTCAGAGTCAAGAAAAGTCAAAACTGGAATATTCCGGACATATAGAGTTGCTGCTTGGCGACCCACTAATTCATGGGCCATAATTTCAGTAACTGTATTTTCCCCTAATTGTTCATCTAACTGATATTCTCCCACTTTCAAAACTTCTGCCCTTTTTGTCACATCAGGCTGTTGCAAATTATCAGTTTCTTCTGAACCTATATCTATAGATTGCTTCTTCTGATAACTTTCGCCTTCGTTAAGAGCTTGAGCATAACAAGAAGCTATCCCTACAGTAGAAAAAATCAGGAAGGCAGTTAGACTAGTCCAAAGTTTGTGCTTCATAAACCTATATATTTTGTATGTTAATTAGCACTCGTTGAGTTGAAGTTGTCTAGGTAATAGTCGAATTTGGCCTATTCCGGACTAATCAGACTCTTCGATGTTTAAGTATTGTTGACGGACTGCAACAGAGTATCACAAACTTGTGATTATGGCAATCAAAAAAAATTTTTTTTGATGAATAATATTAATTAATCAAGTTTGACTCTATATGTAGTTGGTCAAAACTATAGTGCTATATATATGTAGCGTTGAACCTGGATAGATGGGTAAATTTTGCTGATTTAGTTTTGAGATTGATCAGACGGAGAACTATGGAGATAATGGAGATATAGAATTAGATAAATTCAACTGGGTAGAGTTGTACGAATTAGAGATTATTAAAACAATCTTCAAAAGTAGCTTTATTGTTAAATTTTAAATTAAAGAAAATGGATTACAAAGAAGCTGGTGTTGATGTTGAAGCTGGTCGTGAATTTGTTGATCATATTCGCAATTTGGTAATTAGTACACACCGACCAGAAGTTTTAGGTGGGTTTGGTGGTTTTAGTAGTTTTTTTGCTGTTCCTGATGGCTATCAGGAACCTGTTTTGGTTTCTGGTACTGATGGTGTGGGTACAAAATTGAAACTGGCAAATAGTCTTGATTTTCATCATACTGTTGGTATTGATTTGGTTGCTATGTGTGTGAATGATGTGTTGACTTCGGGGGCGGAACCTTTGTTTTTTTTGGATTATTTAGCCACAGGAAAACTTAATAAAAAACAGTTAACTGAAGTGGTTTATGGTATTGCTGAAGGTTGTCGTTTGGCTGGTTGTGCTTTGGTGGGTGGAGAAACTGCAGAAATGCCTGGTTTTTATGGTTCTGGTGAGTATGATTTGGCGGGTTTTTGTGTGGGAGTTGTGGAGAAAAGTTTGATTTTAGATGGTTCTCAGGTGCAGGTTGGTGATGTGGCTATTGGCTTAGAAAGTAGTGGAATTCATAGTAATGGTTTTAGTTTGGTTCGGAAAATTATTAGTGATGGTAATATTTCTCTTGCAGATTCTCCTGATTTTCTGGTTTCAAAAATGGGGGAAAAAAATTTAGGAGAGATTTTATTAACTCCGACAAAAATTTATGTTAAACCAATTTTAGATGCGGAAAAAGAGGGTTTAGAAATTCACGGTATGGCTCATATTACTGGTGGCGGAATTCCGGAAAATTTACCTCGTTGTTTGCCATCAGGAATGTCTATTGATGTGGATAGGAATAGTTGGGAAGTGTTGCCAATTTTTCAGTGGATAGCTGCAGTTGGTAATGTGGAGGAGGAGGCGATGTTTAATACTTTTAATATGGGGATTGGTTTTGTGGTTTTGGTGTCCCCTAGTCAAGCAGAAATGGCCATTGATTGGTTCGCTGCTCAGAAAATTAGGGCCTATAAAATTGGTGAGGTTCGTTAGATTTTGCCTAAAATTTGGGTTTGTTGCGGCGATCGGTAGCTATAGGTGGAAAAGGGTAAATAATTAATAATTAATTATTAATTATTAATTATTGAAGTAGCACTCAGCAGTCAGCACTCAACTATCAGCTTTTCAAGGTGTATAATGGGGGTTTTAATCCCCGATTAACACACGCCACTAATTTTTTCGGCGTTGCTGAATCAAGGTATGAAAATAAAAATTGAACAATCTGAAATAGTTATTATTTAATAGTCCAGCAATTACCAAAAAATACAAATCATACCCACGCATCAGCAACGCCATTTTTTCCAATATAGTGGGGGACTTAAACCCTTGGATTTTTAGCGCTCCAGCTAAATACTGAAAGCTAATAGTATTAACTCCCTACTCCCTACTCCCTACTCCCTACTCCCTACTCCCTACCTCAATCAAAAGACTTATTTAGCAAACCCTAATTATTATAAATAACTGGTAATTCAATCACAAATTCTGTACCTTGATTAACTACAGAATTACAGTAAAACTTTCCCTGATGTTTTTCAACTATAATTTGATAACTTATAGATAATCCTAAACCAGTACCTTTTCCCACAGACTTTGTTGTATAAAAAGGGTCAAATATTCGCTTCTTTACCGCTTCCGGCATTCCTTGTCCATTATCAGTAATGTAAATACCTATCCAATCTTTACTAATATTTTTGGTCTGAATTTTAATCAAAGGTTGAATATTACAAAATCTAGAATTAGATTTTTCCCAGGACATTTCTAAAACATCAATAGCATTAGCTAAAATATTCATCACAACTTGATTAATTTGACCTGCTAAACATTCTATTAATGGCAATTTGCTATATTCTTTAATTATCTGAATTTCTGGATATCCGTCTTTAGGTTTGAGCCGACTTTGCAAAATCAGTAGGGTACTATCTATACCATGGTGAATATTAACTTGTTTTTGGCGAGGTTCATGGTGACGGGAAAAGTTCCGTAAGGATAAAACTATTTCTTTGATTCTGATAGCACCTTCTTCCATAGAACTCAGCAAACTAGGAAAATCTGCTTTGATAAAATCTAGGTCTATAGTTATTTGTTTGTCTCTAATTTCATTTATTGGTTCTGGATAATATTGTTGATATAGATTGAGTAAATCTAATAAATCTTTTCCATAATCTCTGGCAGGTTTAATGTTGCCATAGATAAAGTTAATCGGGTTATTAATTTCATGGGCAACTCCGGCTACTAACTGACCTAAACTTACCATTTTTTCATTTTGAATTAGTTGGGCTTGGGTTTGTTTTAATTTGTGAAGAGTCTGTTCCAGATCTAAATTTTTTTCTGTTAATTCTTGAGTTCTTTCATCAACTTTGACTTCTAAAATATGACTATAATCAGCTAATTTATGATAAGATATTTGCAGCTGGGAAATCATCTGATTAAAAGTATGGGCAAGTACGCCAATTTCGTTTTGAGTTAAGACTGGTACTTTTTGAGTTAGATCCCCTCCACTTACTAACTTAGCTGTACGAGCGATTTCTAAAATTGGCCCTACAATTTGACGACCTAATAAAAACATTCCCATTGCCATGATGAGAGCTAGCATCAACCCCACTTGCAAAATTGAAATAGCAAGATGACGAGCTGGTGCAAATGCTTCTTTTTGATGTATTTCTGCTAATAATGCTAAGTCGTGTTGTTTGAGCCACCGATAAACACCAATGACTGGCACACCTTGATAATTTTTGTACAAACCTTGACCATTATTGCCATCAATAGCTGCATTAATAGCTTCACTTTTAATACCATTAGGAAATTCCTGAGAACCAAATTTTGTTGCGGAAACAAAGACATTTCTCCTCGACAAGCTACTACCAATATTTCCTACTAAATAAGTTTCAACTGTTTCTCCTAAACCTGCTTGTTCGCGAATAATAGTATCAATTCTTTCTAAGTCGAGATGGGTAGCTAATAGCCCTAGTTGCTTACCATTTTTATTAATAATAGGGGTGGCAAAGGTAATCATCGGTTGAGCTGTTTCAGCAGAGGGGTAAAAATTTGATATTAAGTTATCTGTGGGAGCTTTTGTTACTTCGCTATATTGTAATAGGGGTTGATATTTACCTAGTTTATTGCTATTACTGGAAACTAAAATTCTGCCACTTCTACTTAAAATAAAAATTTCTTTTAAGCTGGGAAGATTAGTTGCAAAAGATGTTAAGGAATTTTGCAGTGAGGTTTGAGCTGATTCATATTCTGGTGTAGATTTTTCAGTTATTAAGAGGATTTTTGCTTGGTTATTTATTTCTGGTAATTCAGCTATAGCTAAGATATTTTTACGTTGATCTGATATCCAACGTTTGAGTTCATTTTCTTTAAGTTCTGCAGCAAAGTTAAGACGTTCAAATACTGATTCTTTTAAAGATTCTCGTGCTTGACTAAAGGTTGTATATCCGACAATTGATATTGTGATTAGTGACAGTATTAAAAAAGAACCGACAATCTGAATTAGGAGACTTTTTTTCCAAAAAGACATAATTAAATTTCCTTATTTTTAGCTTTGCTACATCATCTTTTATTTTTTATTCGGAATTTGCCACTGATTAAATATTTCTTTAATTCGGTTAATAGCGATATCGGTTGCTTGAGTTGGTGATAAATTTTCAATTAATACTGCTAGCATCGCTTTTCCCCAAATATTTTCTGAGTGTACTTGAGAATAAGCAGGGTTAATAGAATTATCAAATGAACGAGTTTTATGTTTAGTAAACTGTTGAGATGCTAGGGAAATATGAGGGTCTTTTTTATCGCTCCAAAAAGGGTTTTGCCAAAGTTGAGACATCACAGGAAAATAACGACCATTCGCACCTTGAATGTAAGGTCCTAAATTTTCTGGCTGTACTAAATATAATAAAAATTCTTTTGCTAAGTCGGGATGAGCTACAGTTTTAAAAATTACAGGTTGTTTTACAGATACTAAATATGTTGGTTTAGTTCCATTAGGATTATTTGGAAATTCGATAGTTTTTATTTTATTAAAGTAAATTTCTGCATCTTCTCTTTGAGAGCCTGGAATTGACATGGTAGGATTAATTGTCATTAATACATTACGGTTAAGGAAATTAGTATTATTGTCAGAATTAAACCAGTTAATTGCTATTGGTGCTACATACCCATTTTTATAAAGGTTAGTATACCATTCTAAAGTTTCAATAATTGTTTGTCTGATTTCTGGTTTATCTACTTGTAGGTTTCCCTCTTTATCTGCTATTTGGATATTTTTAGCCTCTAAAATTTGTTCAAATATAGCATAGGTATCTGAAGCATCAATAGACATAGGCAAACCCAAGCCATAAATATCATTTTCATTTTTTTGGCGCAAAACTGTTTGAGCATTTTGCCAAAACTGCCAAAATTTATCCCAGTCTTTAGGTATTTCGTCATCTAAACCAGCTTCACTAATTAAATCTTGCCAGTAGTGAATATGTAAACTTTGCTGCATTATTGGCACACCATAATAGGAGCGTTTTGACTTTGTTTGATTATAAAAAGAAACAGATTTTAAAGCACTATCACTGTATAAGTTTTTTACTGGTTCAATTACATCAGAAACGTCTACTAATTTTCCTTCCCACGCCCATTTAGGAATCAAAGTATATTCTGCTCTTTCAGAGAAAAAAATATCAGGTGTTTTGTCTTTTGCTAAAGCATCTATAGCTTCATGCAAAATATTATCCTCACTAAAAAATAATACTTTAACTTTATTGTCAGTTTTTTCTTCCCAGTCACTAATAACTTTTTGCAGAGCCTCATCTTGTTCTGGGTAATATCCCCGACTCCACCAAATTGTTAAAGATGTCTCCAAGTCAGATTTCTGGGAATAATTTTGTGGTCTATCTATACTACAAGTAACTAATATTAAACCTAGTAGAAATAGCAAAATTATAGGAAATAATTTACGTCTCATTGTCATAATTATAATCTCGATCTAAATTTATTTAGTTTAAATGTTGACTTATGCCAAATTCAATAAGGATTGTTACAGTAAAATCCAGACACCAGAGGAGCGGAATATTTACCGAATAATTAAGGTTTAAAGCCTCTCCTTTAAAGGAGAAACAAGAAAAAATTTTCATGATTAGTCAATCCTCTGCTTGAAAAGCAGAGGTAATTATTAATTATTAATTATTAATTGTTGAAGCCTCCTGGGACGAATTCCTAAAGGTAGCTTCAGTCATTTTATTGACATAGGTATCGTCATCTCTGTAAAGCATAGAATGACTATTTTGTCAATTTGTTAATTGATGACACACCCTAGCTAAAATATGCTTTTTTGGGCATCCCACCTACCTCGATTATTTTTAATTGTTACTTATTATGTTATAATAAAAATGCAGTTTAGTTAGATTTCGATCAATTTAATTATGGCAACTATTATCGGTACAAATACTGGTGAAACCCTTAGAGGAAGTGCTTTTGGTGATGACATTTCAGGCAGAGGTGGAAATGACAACATCAGAGGCCGAGCAGGTGACGATCTGGTTAAAGGAAATGGCGGCAATGACACCTTAGCTGGGAACGGAGGAAGTGATACCCTGCGAGGTGGAAACGG
>JAAUYJ010157665.1_pt1 | contig 14328 bp, 12 predicted proteins | sample 7278031 | NCBI WGS metagenome assembly JAAUYJ01 (sample SAMN14350222, study PRJNA611818) | marine sediment metagenome | isolation source: surface marine sediment (1.8m) | place: French Polynesia: Moorea | collected 2018-08 | reverse complement strand
GTAAGGTGAGGGGGGCTTCCGCAAGCGATGAAATGTTGGGGTAAATGAACAGAACCGGCGGCCTCGAAAAGCCGATGCGAGATCAGCGCTGGCCGGCGACCCTGTACCTCGGCATCGGCGCCATCCTTGTCATCGAGGTTCTGCTGTTCACCGACGTCTCGCTCCGCGGCGGCGCCATCGTGCCGAATGACACGCTCGTCGCCCCCGATGGCTTCCTCGCGGAGATCGCGCGCTGGACCGCGGTCAACATGGCCGCGCTCTGCTGGGTCGCCTATCTGGTGACGTTGGACGGCCTGCTCGCCCTGATCGCCGCGCGGCGTGGGCGCAACGGCGCCAGCGACGGCTCGCCGATCCGCAAGCGGCCGCGGCGCTTCGTCCTGTGCTTTCTGGTAAGCGTGCCGATCTGGCTGTTCTTCGACTGGATCAACTTCTCGTTCATCCACGCCTGGGACTACCACGGCCTGGCCGAGAATCTCGTGGCGCGCTGGACCGGTTACTTCTTCGCCTTCGGCGCCATCTGCCCGGCCATGTTCCTGACCGCCGAGGTCATTCGCCAACTGGGCCTCGACCCGAAGCGGGGAGCGGTCCTGATCATCCCCGGCTGGCTAGAAATCGGTTTCGTCGCGCTCGGGCTCGCGCTGCTCGCCCTGCCCTTCGCGCTGCGCGATCCCCTGGGCAACTTCGGCCTCTGGCTCGCGCTGTGCTTCCTGCTCGATCCCATCAACCGCCGGCTCGGCGCGCCGAGCCTGATCGCCGACTGGGCCGCCGGCCGCTGGGGCCGCACACTGTCCCTCATGGCGGCGGGATTCGCCTGCGGATTGCTGTGGGAGTTCTGGAACTACTGGGCGGTCGCCAAGTGGACCTACAGCCTGCCCTTCCTGGGCGCGCTGGAGGAGATCCGCTATTTCGAGATGCCGGTCCTGGGCCTCACCGGCTTCCTGCCCTTCGCGCTGGAATGCTGGATCATGTTTCAGACGGCGCTCCTGATCCTGGAGAAAGCGGGTCTACGTCTGGCCGAGCCCTTGCCCAGAGGCAGTGACCTGCTCTAGCGGACGTCGGCAAAGCCACCGCTTGCCCAGGCTGGCCTTCGAGACTCGGGGTGGGGGCCCTAATTGACCACGAAGGGGACCGCCGCGCCCGCGCAGCCGCCGGGCCCCCAGCATCGGCCGACGCCCTCGCAAGTGCCCGGACCTTCGCATTCCGCAAACCCCTCACAGGTCCCACTCGCGCTCGGCTGGCATGCGATGGAGCCATCGCAGGTGCCAACGCCTTCGCAACGGATGCTGCCTTCACATTTGCCGATTCCCGCGCAGAGGCCGCCCTCGAGTCCTCCAATACCTTCGCAGATGCCATCTCCCTCGCAGGTGCTGATGCCCTCACAGGTTCCGGTTCCATCACATGTGCTCATGCCTTCGCACACGCCGGTGCCGTCGCAAGTGAACTCGCCGGTGCAGGAGCCACTGCCCTCGCAAGTGCCCCGGCTCTGGCAGTAGCCCGCCCCCGCGCAAGTGCCGCCCCAAGGAGAGCAGGCCTGCAGCAACAGCAGTGCGGCGGTGAAGCCAATCGCAAGTCGGGATGCTCGGCACGAAGGTCTCATCGATTGCTGTGTCCTTGAAGCCTCATGCAGCGCGCCGCCACGGCTGCGCGGTCCGCCGAGATCACTCGCGCGCGGCTTTGATCGGACCCTGCCAACAGGCGCCCGGAGAGGGCTTCCACTGTGTGTGCAGCCTTTCGGCCTCGGTGATCTGCTCCGCTGTCATCTCTTCGGCCAAGGCAATCAGCGCGCGCTCGGCAGCCGCGTCTCCGTTCGATGCGGCGAGGCTGTACCAGAGGTGGGCCTGCACATCGTCGCGCACTTTGGGTTCCAGCACGCCGGCCCGGTAGCGGGCGGCCATCCAGTGCTGGGCGCGGCTATCGCCGCCGTGGGCGGCCCGACACATCCACTTCCAGCGTTCAGCTTGCGCCTCGCTGCGTTCGGCCAGTATGTACTGCGCATTCGGATCGCCGCGCTCGGCGTCGAGGGGAAGCTGCGCTTCGCGCCACCTCTGGGCCTGCCGTTCCGCGAGGCGCTCGCGATACTCATCCAAGAGTCGCTTGAGCTCGTCTGGCTCTTGAATGATCTTTCGCCGCGCGTTTCCGACGGCGGACTCCGAATCGGATGCAAAGGTGTAGGTAATCACCCTGCCGCTCGATCCGTAGATGACCGAGAGCCATCCTCTCTGCTTCTCGTACTCGATGGGAAAGTCAATCAGGAACCAAGGCTCGTAGAACATCCAATACCCGCCGAGCTCCGCCAGCGGTATCATCACGCAGCTCTGCCGATTTGGATCGTCAATCGGACACGGCGGCGCTTTGCCGCGATTGTAGCGGTGCACCGCAACGGTATATCCGTCCTCGGTGACAACCGATACCGGTTCACCCAGGATGGACTCGACCGTCTGCCGGCTTGCGCCGGTCTCGACCCGACTCAGGTCGGTGCGCTCGATCCCCTTCCAGGCGTAGATCGTCGCGCAGCCGAGCACGGCAAGCAGCAGAACGAAGCAGGGCAGCACCACACGCCACGTCTTCACCGCCCGTGTGAAGCCGAACTTCCGGCCTGTCGCCGAGGGCCACCGAGCCGCAGGTGAAATCTGTCGCACCTTGGACACTGTGAGGAGCCCGTTGTCGTGTTGTGGTCTCCAGTCGAGCCGGGCCTGGCGCCTGCCACCGACAAGCATCGTCATCGATCGTCGGTTGCGCTGTCGGGAGCCTCTAGATGTCGGATCATTACCGCATGAGAACTCGCCGGACCGCTCGTCCGCGGAAATAACCTTACACGGCAGGCAAGAATTCGCGCTGATCCATGTCAACCGGCTAGCGCGGGCCAGCCGGTACCCGAGAGCCTTCGCGACGTCTTGTCAGGGAGTTCCGCGGGAGCCTGCGTTCAGAGCCCCGCCACGGACTCCTCGATCAGCAGGTCGACCACTTTGCGCAGCGCCTCCATCTTGTCGGCGCCGTCCTCGCAGGCCTGGTGGTAGACCTCGAGCTGCCGGTGCGCCGAGGTGCCGTTGCGCACGATGTTGCGGGCGTGCTTCACCTCGTCGAGACAGTCGAGCGCCAAAGCGTCGACCTCGATCAGCTCGATGATCTCCTCGAGCAGGTCTTCGTAGGGCACGATCTCGCCCTTGCCGAAATCGACCAGCCCCCTCTCGTAGCTGTAGCGCTGCGCGCGCCAGCGGTTCTCCTGAACCAGCATGTTGGAGTACTTGCGCCAGCGCTGGTTGGTGCGTTTGAGACGGTAGAGCATGCGCAGCAGGCAGTTATAGAGCGCAGCGATGGTGACGCTGTCCTGGATCCGGGTGCAGACGTCGGCGATGCGCATCTCCAGGGTCGGGAAGCGCGCCGAGGGGCGCACGTCCCACCAGATCTTGGTGCCGTCCTCGACCAGGCCGGCCTTGACCATGGTCGCCAGATGGCGCTCGTACTCGCCGTAGGAGTCGAAGTTCTCGGGCAGACCGGTGCGGGGCATCTCGTCGAAGACGGCGAGCCGGTAGCACTTGAGCCCGCTGTCCTCGCCGCGCCAGAACGGCGAGGAGGTCGTCAGCACCAAAAGGTGCGGCAGGAAGTAGGCGATCTGCCCCATCAGGTCGATGCGCAGCTCGTCGTCGTCCAGGCCGACGTGGACGTGCATGCCGCAGATCAAAAGCCGCCGCACCACGCCTTGCAGGTCGCGGGCGAGGTCGTCGTAACGCTGCTTCGGGGTATGCTTCTGCGCGTCCCATTGCGCGAAGGGATGGGTCGAGGCGGCGATCAGCGCGAGGCCGTGCTTGCCGGCGACCTCGGACACCGTGCGGCGCAACTCGGCCAGCTCTTCGGCGGCCTGTTTGACGTTGTCGCACTTGCTGGTGCCGATCTCGATCTGCGACTGCATGAACTCCGGGCTGACCCGCCCCTCGAGCCGCTTCTCGCATTCGGTCATCAGGCTGTCCGGCGGATCGACCACGAGGTCGCGGGTCTTGCGGTCGACCAGAAGGTACTCCTCCTCGATGCCGACCGTGAAGCTGGGCTCGGCCTTGATCATCAGAAGTGCTCGACGGTGAACATGGCGGGATCGGCCATGACCTCGTCCAGGACGTCAGCGATCAGGCCGGCCCACTGCTCGGCGCCGCGGTGGGTGTCGATCAGGTCCTGGCGCAGCTCGATCAGCGCGTTGGCCAGGCCGCGCGGCTCCGGATGGGTGTGCAGGGTGTAGCCGTGGCCGTGACGCCCGGAATAGGGCTCGTTGTCGCCGACCGTGATGCCCAGACCGCGCAGCTTGGCGAGCAGGGCCGCTGGTAAGCGCGGATCCCGGTTCCACAGCACGCCGACCTGCCAGGGCCGCTCGACGCCGTCCATGACCGGCGTGAAGCTGTGGATCGAAACCATGACGGGGACTCGGCCCGGCGGCTTGGAGCCCTCGCGCGCCATCAGAGCGTCAAGGGTCTGCACGAGCGCGGCGTGGTAGCCCTGATGGAAGGTCGCGATGCGGGCCTCGCGCGCCTCGGGCGTGAGGCCGCGGTTGCCGGGAACGACCACCCCGTCGCTCTCCTCCGGGATCAGGCTCGGCGCGTCGAAGGTGCGATTCGGGTCGATGATCAGCCGCGAGAAGCCGCCCAGCACGGCCGGTGCGTCGAGCCGGGCCGAGAGCCGCCGGGTGACGTCGCCGGCCCCGATGTCGAGCGCGATGTGGCGGGCCAGGTGCCCCTCGTCGAGGCCCAGGTTGTCGAAGGCGCGCGGGATGAAGGCGGAGGCGTGGTCGCAGATCAGCAGCAGCGGCGCACGGCCGGAGGGGTTCAGGATCTCCGCCGGTCCCGGCTCGTCGGGCGCCAGCAGACTTGGGGCTCTTTGCTCGAAGGTTAACGCGGCATCGGACATCACGCCCGACTATAGGGGTCCTGAGCCGCGTTGCAACATGGTGGGCGGCGTCCTAAAACAGGGGCTTCGAACCATCCCGGGAGAGCGCCCGGACGGCTAGGAGAGACGGCGCCACGAGCGGCTGGCCCATGAAACCCAACACCTTTTTCTGCATCGACGGCCACACCTGCGGCAATCCGGTGCGCCTGGTGGCGAGCGGCGGACCGCCGCTCGAAGGCGAGACCATGAGCGCGCGGCGCCAGGATTTCCTGGCCCGTTACGACTGGATTCGCACCGGCCTGATGTTCGAGCCGCGCGGCCACGACATGATGTCCGGCTCGATCCTCTACCCGCCGACCCGCGCGGACTGCGACGTGGCGGTGCTTTTCATCGAGACCAGCGGTTGCCTGCCCATGTGCGGCCACGGCACCATCGGCACCGTGACCTTCGCGCTGGAGCGCGGCCTGGTGCAGCCGCGCGAGCCGGGCGTGCTGCAGCTGGAGACCCCCGCGGGAAGGGTCGAGGCGCGCTATCGCCTGTCGAACGGTTCCGATAACGGTGGGGCCGGCCACGTCGAGGCGGTGCGGATCACCAACGTCGGCGCCTATCTCGCCGCAGAGGGTGTCACCGTCCAATGCCCGGAGCTGGACCGGGTCACCGTCGACATCGCCTACGGCGGCAACTTCTATGCCATCGTCGAGCGGCAGTCGGCCTACCGCGACCTCGAGGACCTCTCGGCCGGCGACATCCAGCGCCTGTCCCCGCTGCTGCGCAGGGCGATCAACGGGGCGATCGAGATCGTCCACCCGGAGGACCCGACCATTCGCGGCGTCAGCCACGTCCTCTGGACCGGCACGCCGAAGCACGCCGAGGCGCAGGCCCGCAACGCCGTGTTCTACGGCGACAAGGCGATCGACCGCAGCCCCTGCGGCACCGGAACCTCGGCGCGCATGGCGCAGCTCGCCGCGCGCGGCGAGCTCGGCGTCGGCGACGACTTCGTGCCCGAGAGCATCATTGGCTCGCTGTTCCGCGGCCGGGTCGAGGCCGAGACCCGGTTCGGCAACCACGAGGCCATCGTGCCCTCGATCGAGGGCTGGGCCCGCATCACCGGCTTCAATACCATCTTCATCGACGCGCGCGACCCTTACGCCCACGGCTTCCAGGTCGTTTGAACAAGCGGGCCGGTCCGGGATCACAATTGCACCGGTGACTGCCGAGTAATGCCTCAGCGCTGTGGTACTTTGGCGAATCGGGTTCGATCAGGCTCGACTCAACGAAGTCTAACGGTCGAGAAGCTTCTCAAACCGGTCGACCGATCTCTCGAGCGTGAAGTCTTTCGCACGTTCCTGGGCTCGACGCCCGAGTGCCTCACGGCCCGGTGCGTCTTCGATCAAGCTTCTGATCGACCTCACCCACAGATCCTGGTCTGTGGTCGGCAAGAGCAGCCCCGCATCCATGCCTTCGTCCCCGCGCAGGGTCTCCACCTGGGAAGGCGCGTCACTCGTGAGAATCGGCAGACCTTCGTGCATGGCTTCGAGCAGCGAATTGCTTTGGCCTTCGTAAATGGACGGCTGAACGAAAAGATCGGCGGCACGCAGGAGATCGGGGATGTCCGAACCGGGAACCAAGCCAAGCAGATCGAGTCGAGGCCGCAGTCCGATCGAGTCCGCCAAAGCCTCGAGCTCGCCGCGCAAAGGCCCATCCCCGGCGATCACCAGACGGGCCTCCTCGATCTCAGCCAGAATGCGAAACAGGAAAGCGTAGTTCTTTTGCCGGTGAAATCGTCCCACGGCGAGCACGACGAACGCGTCTTCATCGAACCCGAACCTCGCGCGTGCCTCCTCGACCGAGAGCCGAGAGCTTTGCCATTCGATCCCATTGTGTATGCAGGTCAGAAGCCGCCGGTAGCTAGCCGGATAGCGTTCGAAGCTGTCGAGGACCGAGTTGGAAACCGCGACGTTTGCCGTATAGAAGCCGGTCGATCCGATGATGGCCTCGGAGAGGCGCAGACTTGTCCGGCGAAATCCGGAGGGGTTTCTTTGGGAGGCGATCCGTTGGCGCACGCCGACCAGCCTCGCCACCACCTGGCCCAACAAACAGGCTGAAGGCATGAACGTGATGACGGCATCGGGCCGGTGGCGACGCAACAGACGGAAGAGGCGCACGACAATCATCAGATATGCAAGGGGCCATGCCCGTTCCACGGGCAGGATCACCCTTACGCCAGGTTCATCGTCGAACAGGTCAGAACGTCGATGGAACGCCCAAACTTCCATGTCATGGCCGCGCTGCACGAGCTGTCGCTTGAGCCGCACAAGCGCCTTTTGGGCGCCGCCGGGACCGAGATAAGCTAGGATTCCAACGATGCGTCGGGGCGCCACACGGCCGCTGCGCCCTTCCGAATCCGAGTCGGTCCGCGCCTCATCTCCTCTGTCTTGAGCAGCCATGGCCAGCGGAGCGTTCAACCTTCCTGTCGAACCAATAGACGCAACTTCAAAGCGAAGACTTTGCCACCACGGTCGGTTTGGCGATCACGATCGGATGTCTTCCATGACGTCTGCCGAGCGGCTGGATTCTGCCGACGACCGTCACCTCATCGTCCATCGCCGCAACGCTGTCAAGATCGAGAGCCGCCCGGGCGGCTCGGCAAACGGCTCGATTTCTCACCGTCAGGTGCCGAGAAGCGAATCTGCTGGTATCGTTCGCCGGCGTGTTTCTCCGATGCATCGCAGCCCTCGCGGTCGCCGGAGCCGTTGTACCCGGACTTGCTTCGGAACCGGTCTGGCCAATCGTCGCGGAACGAAAGGCACGGCTTCGGATCCACGCATTGACCGAAGCGCTTCAATTTGATCGGAATGACCTCAAACCATGTCGATCGCAGTCAAGATAGACTTGGACGATGCACGCCGAGCCTTCGTCGCTCTGGTCTCCATTCAGGCCCTGCTGCTCATGATGCACCTGACCGTCGCCGTGGTCGAAGCCGGTCTGGGCCAACCGCCGAAGGGTCATTTCTTCGTCGACATGGACCAGGAAGGCAACTTGCCCACTTGGTTCGCCGGCGCGCAGCTGTTCACGATCGGAATGCTGGCGATGCTCATCGCCAGGCTACGGGATTTCGAAGCGCCCCCTTCTCGAACGTTCTTCGTCGTCGCGGCTCTGCTCTTCTTCTTCCTGTCCATGGACGAGTCCGCCGGCTTCCATGAGAAGATCACGCTGGCGACCAGGCACGTCGAATGGGTCCCGCACTTCCCGGGGCATCGCGGGGTCTGGGCTTTTCTCTACCTGCCCTTCGGGCTGATCCTCGTCATCGCCGCGCGGCGAGACGTCTTGGCCCTGTGGCAGCGCTATCGGTCCGACTGCGTCCTCCTCTCGGCGGGCATCCTGACCTTTTTAGTCGGCGCCGCCGCGTTCGACATCTTTGCGATCTACGTGCTTCCGGGTCGCGAACCCTCGTTCCTCTATCAGCTGCAGGTCGCCTGTGAAGAGTCCCTGGAGATGCTCGGCGCAAATCTCGCGATCTGGGCCGGCCTGCGCCTGCTGGTGCGGATCTCCTCGAAGCGTGGGACGGCCGTGCCGTCGTCGTAGCCTCCGGCGGCCCGCGCAACCAGTCCGATCGAGGGGTCCGCCGAGCCGACATCGCGCCGCGAGGCGAGCCTTTAACCGCTTGCTATCCTTGACAAAGCGCGGATGATGGGGGTTTGCGATCACCTCATGCCCCGATCCGGGCCGATGACAAGGCGACAGACCCCATGACCGCCGGCGATCCCCGGGCCCTGCTGCACCAGCTGTTCCAGGCCGCCTTGGCGGCGGCCGACCCGGCCAAGGCGATCCCGGCCCATCTGCCGCAGGCGCTGGCCGACTGGAACCGGCGCGGCCGCGCCGTCGTCGTCGGCGCCGGCAAGGCCGCGGCCTCCATGGCCAAGGCGGTCGAGGACAATTGGGAGGCGATCACCGGCACCAGCGCGGCCAAGCTCGAGGGCCTGGTGGTGACCCGCTACGACCACGCCCTGCCGTGCCGGCACATCGAGGTGGTCGAGGCCTCGCATCCGGTGCCCGACGCCGCCGGGCGCCGGGCCGCCGAGTGCATCCTCGAAACCGTTCAAGGCCTGACGCCCGACGACCTGGTGCTCTGCCTGATCTCGGGCGGCGGCTCGGCGCTGCTCGCCCTGCCGGCGCCCGGCCTGACCCTGGAGCACAAGCAGCAGGTCAGCCGCGCGCTGCTGGCCTCGGGCGCCGACATCAGCCAGATGAACTGCGTGCGCAAGCACCTTTCGGCGATCAAGGGCGGACGCTTGGCCGCGGCCGCGGCGCCCGCGCGCGTCGTGACCCTGCTGATCTCCGACGTGCCCGGCGACGACCCGGCGGTGATCGCCTCGGGCCCGACCCTGGCCGACCCGACCACCTTCGCCGACGCCCGGAGTATCCTGGAATCCTATGGCATCAAACCGCCGCCGGCGGTGCGCGTGCACCTGGACAGCGCGCTCGAGGAGACGCCCAAACCCGGCGACCCCAAGCTCGCCCGCGCCCGGACCTTCGTCATCGGCGCGCCGCAGGCGGCCCTGGAGAGTGCGGCGGAGGCGGCGCGCGCGGCCGGCGTCACGCCGCTCATCCTGGGCGATTCGATCGAGGGCGAGGCGCGCGAGGTGGCCCGCGTCATGGCCGGGATCGCGCAGCAGAGCGTGCACCACGGCCAGCCGGCCGCGCCGCCCTGCGTGTTGCTGTCCGGCGGCGAGACCACGGTCACCCTGCGCGGCAAGGGCCGCGGCGGCCGCAACGTCGAGTTTCTCCTGGCCCTGGCCGTGGCGCTCGACGGCCAACCGCAGGTCCACGCCATCGCCTGCGACACCGACGGCATCGACGGCACCGAGGACAACGCCGGCGCGATCATCGGCCCCGACAGCCTGGCGAAGGCTCGGGCCAAGGGCATCGACCCGCGCGAGCGGCTCGCCGACAACGACGGCTACGGCTTCTTCACCGAGCTCGGCGACCTGGTGACCACCGGGCCGACCCTCACCAACGTCAACGACTTCCGCGCCATCCTGGTCCTGCCGCGCGCGGCGGCTTGAGGCCGCGCGGGAGAGTCATGGCTTCTTAACCTCTTCGTGACGGTATTCCCCGCTAGGTTCAGCTCATGCGCCGCAACCGCAAAGCCAAGATCATCGCTACGCTCGGCCCGAGCAGCTCGGACGAGGAGACGATCCGCGCCCTGTTCATGGCCGGCGCCGACGTCTTCCGGCTCAACTTCAGCCACGGCACCCACGAGGACCACCGCGAGCGGGTCTTCCTGATCCGCAAGCTGGAGCGCGAGCTGGAGCGGCCGATCGGCGTCCTGTTCGACCTGCAGGGACCGAAGCTGCGGGTCGGCAAGATGGCCGACGGCAAGGTCCTACTCGAGTCCGGGGCGACCTTCCGCCTCGACCTCGACAAGCAAGAGGGCAGCGCCCTGCGCGCGCCGCTGCCCCACCCCGAGATCTTCGCCGCGCTCCAGCCCGGCATGTGCGTGCTGCTCGACGACGGCAAGCTGCGGCTCGAGGTGCAGGACTGCGGACCCGATTTCGCCGAGACCGTGGTGGTCACCGGCGGGCCCTTGAGCGACCGCAAGGGCGTCAACGTGCCCGAGGCGATCCTGCCGATCTCCTCCCTGACCGAGAAGGACCGCGACGACCTGTCCTTTGGCCTCGACCTGGGCGCCGATTGGATCGGGCTGTCGTTCGTGCAGCGCCCGGAGGACGTGCACGAGGCGCGCGCGCTGATCGACGACCACGCGGCGATCATGACCAAGATCGAGAAGCCCTCGGCGCTGGACAGCCTGACGGAGCTGGTGCGGCTTTCCGACGGGATCATGGTGGCGCGCGGCGACCTGGGCGTGGAGATGCCGGCCGAGGAGGTGCCGGGCCGGCAGAAGGAGATCGTACGCGCTTGCCGCCTGGCCGGCCGGCCGGTCGTCGTGGCGACCCAGATGCTGGATTCCATGGTGCACAGCCCGACCCCGACGCGGGCCGAGGCCTCGGACGTGGCGACCGCGGTCTACGACGGCGCCGACTGCGTCATGCTATCGGCCGAGACCGCGTCGGGTGACTATCCGGTCGATTCCGTCACCATGATGAACCGGATCATCCAGAGCACCGAGCGCGACCCGACCTATCCGCACCTGGTGCACGCCCTGCACACCGCGCCGGAGCAGACGGTGGCCGACGCCATCTCCTTCGCGGTGGCGCAGATCGCCGCGACCATCCAGTCGGCCGGCATCGCCTGTTACACCATGTCGGGCTCGACCGCGCTCAGGGCCGCGCGCGAGCGGCCGCGCGCGCCGATCCTGGTGCTGACCAACTCCATGGATTCGGCCCGGCGCCTGGCCCTGCTGTGGGGCGCGCACTGCGTGCACACCGCCGACGTGCGCAGCACCCAGGAGATGGTCGACAAGGCGAGCCGGATCGCGCTCGAGGAAGGCATCGCCGAGCGCAACGAGACGCTGGTGATCACCGCCGGCATGCCCTTCGGCACGCCGCACACCACGAACCTGCTGCGCGTCGCGCACGTGGAGTAGCGGAAGTCACACGCCGATTTGGCTAGAGCGCCATTTTTCGTCCGCCGTATGCCGGCAGCCAAGAGGTTGCCTTCGACTAGGGCTACAACGGGGCCCGCGAGCGGACTTCGTCGAAGGTCAGCAACGCGGTTTACTTCCACCGACTCCGGTCAACGGAATTAGGCAGACTTTTCAGAAGCTTAGCTCAATTTCCCGCGCGCTCGCCCGGCCGATTTTGTGTACGCTATTAGCGCAGTTTTCATATTGCGTTGCTACGCTAATAGCGTATATATTTCTTCATGCGGGTCACGCTGAAGCGCACCAAGGTCTATGAGCGGAAAGTGCGGAAACTCCTGCCCGCCAAAGACATCACGGCCATGGAGGACGGCATCGCCGGCAACCCGCTTCATTGGCCGATCGTGCAGGGGACCGGCGGCGTCCGTAAGGCGCGTTTCCCGCGCCCCGGCGGCGGCAAGAGCGGCGGCCTGCGCAGCGCCTACTACTTTCATGCCCAGGGGCCGACGGTCTATATGCTGACCGTCTATGCGAAGAACGAGATGGACAATCTGAGCCACGCCGACAAGGCGGCGCTGAAAAAGCTGGTCAAGGCCATCAAGGCCGCGGCCGACGGAGAGTGAAGGATGGCGAAAGCGAAGATGACCAAGAACGGTCGGGAGCTTGCGGACGCCCTGACCGAAGTTCTGGGCGACGTCACAGGGCGCGCGCCGCTCAAGGGGCGGACGGTGAACGTGCCGGACCCGGTGGACGTCAAGGCGATCCGCAAGAGCGTCGGCATGTCTCAGCAGCAGTTCGCCGACACCTTCGGGCTCAAGGTCGCCACGCTCCGCAATTGGGAGCAAGGCCGCACCAAACCCGAGGGTCCGGCCAAGGTGCTGCTCACGATCATCGGCCGGAAGCCGAAGGACGCCCTCGAGGCGCTGTACCTCTCCTAAGCTCCGCACCTACGCTAAGAGGCCGCACGCCAATGGGCTGTCCGCCACGCCCCGCACGGACAGACCAGTCGAGAACCGGCGCCGAATTTAGAAAGCATGCGCCTTTCAGCGCGGGCTAAGAGATCACACAGCTACGGGATCAGGCGCCGCCAGTGACCGGCGCCGTCCTGCGCAGCTCGGCGAGCGACTGTGCGGTGTAGATCCCGACCGCCGTGCAGATCAGGGCCAAAGAGTTGGTCTGTCCCCTATTGTCCCCACCCGTCGCTCAGGGATTGTCTTGCACACTCTTGGCGGCCTCTTGATCGTCGAGGTCCAATGGGACACCGCTAACGATCTTCCGTCCAGTGAACATTGCGGAGACCAGAGTACCGCCCTCGCGCGTTTCGGTGATCACAACCGCAACAATGTGCACGACAATCATCGCTACGAGCAAATAGAAGGCATAGTAGTGGGTAGTGATAAAAGGACTTCTGAAGGCCCGCATCTCTTGATAAGCCTCCGGATCGTAGGTGTCTTTCGCGTAAGGCGCCAAGCTTGCTGGATCGACGCCTTCGGCGGCGATCCACTCTGCGATCCAGTTGCCTAGTGGCGGGTAGAAGATGTCGGTTCCGGCCAGGACTAGGCCCGTGACCGCTTGGACAATAAGCAGAACCAACAGGATGGCGATGCCGATCCGGCCCAGCGGGTTGTGCCCCAGGTAGTGTTTGGGCTGGCCGCCAAAGAAACCCACGACGTAGTTGCGCACTGAACTGAAATATCCGAACCCACCCGGTAGCATTCCGCCCCAACGCGTGTAACGGTTACCGAAGAAGCCCCAAAGCAGCCGAGCAACAAGATTGCAGACAAAAACATAGCCGACCCAAACGTGCGCTTCCTTGAGAAGGATCTTGCCTTGGGTCGAGACCCCCAGGGCTTTGCCGTTGAGCATGATAAGTCCAAGGCCGACGAGCCCCACGACAGCCAAGACGTTGATCCAGTGGAACCAGCGCGTCGGCTTGTCCCACACGTCGTAGACCTGCAACTGATTACTGGACATTGGTTGCGCCTTTCGCCGCGCGATCTTTATGTAGCCTTACCCGCCGGCCCTGTGCCCCGTGCCTCGGCAAATTAGTAGACCGATGCTCCCACACGCTCATTGGTGCAGACGGCCTAAGCCCGATAAACTCAGTTAAAATCGATGGATCGTATTCGGCCATGAACTTCGTGAACAGCCAGATTTCTCCTCCTGGTATTCTTGCCAGTCCGAGCTCTGCTAGGGGGTGATCGAACTACCCCCGAAAGCACACCGCTCGCGTCGGCATTCCAACCGAATCGGCCGTCACGCCACGTCGTTGGTCTTCGTGGACTGCACCCCGTGACTGAGTCGCACTAATTGGGGAATAGTACCTGGGAGTAGCGTCAGGCGCCTTCAGCAGCCGGTGCGGTCCTGCGCAGCTCGGCGAGCGACTGCGCAGTGTAGATCCCGACCGCCGTCCAGATCAGCACGAAGGTCACCAGGTGGGTCCAGGTGAAGGGCTCGCCGAAGGCGAAGACGGCCAGCCGGAAGTGGCAGGTCGGCGCGATGTACTGGAAGAAGCCGACCGTGGCCAGGCGCAGGCGCCGCGCGGCGCTGGTGCACCAGATCAGCGGCAGCATGGTGACCGCGCCGACCAGCATGAGCAGAACGTCGGTCGAGAGATCCACAGTGCCGAAGGCGCCGCCGCCGCGCAGCGCCAGGACGATCAGAAACACGAGCGCGATCGGCAGCATGAATGTGGTCTCGATCAAGAGACCCTCGATCGAGCCCACGGCCACGGTCTTGCGGATCAGGCCGTAGACGCCGAACGTGAGCGCGAGCGACAGCGCGACCCAGGGAAAGCCGCCGGCGCCGAGCGCCAGGTTGAGCACGCCGGCGGCTGCCAGCGCGACCGCGACGCCCTGCCAGAGCGACAGGCGCTCGCGCAACACGACCACGCCCAGCAACACGCTCACCAGTGG
>JAAUYJ010007572.1_pt1 | contig 14332 bp, 23 predicted proteins | sample 7278031 | NCBI WGS metagenome assembly JAAUYJ01 (sample SAMN14350222, study PRJNA611818) | marine sediment metagenome | isolation source: surface marine sediment (1.8m) | place: French Polynesia: Moorea | collected 2018-08 | reverse complement strand
CTCCGGAGGCGGGGGAGCCAGTTGGCCGAGAAGAGATGGGCCGGAAGGGGGGGAGGAGGAGGAGGACGGGAGCAAAGGCTTTCCCCAAAGTTGACAAACGTCCAGAAGATGACACAGTACAACGATATACGAGGGCAGCTTCCCCTCCTCCTCCTTCCTTCGCGGTGACTGTGCATGTGTACAAACCTCCGCCGCTAACATCCTCCTCCTCCTCCTCCTCCACTTCCTTCTTCACCCAAGGGAGCGAAAAAAAGAGGAGGAGGAAGAGCAATCAGCAGGGGTCCTGGAAATTGTAGTGGAGAGCGGGTGGAACAGAAACGGACGACTTTGATCAGCCAAACCTTGTCAATTTGTTTAACTGACTGTTGTATATTTAATAGTGCCATTAACTATGTATTTACAGTATAATCCTCCGTCTTCGTTGTTAAGGAAAGAAAGCTATTTCTTTTCAGCGTAAACGACCGCTAAAGGGGCGATACTTTGCAGCTTATAAATCCGGTGGAATCTATCTACCGCAAATTAAGTCGACCCCCCAAATGAGTTTTCCTTCTTCCGTCAGAGGAGGGGGAGGGGGTTAAAAATGAAGAACGCCACAGGCGCCCGGGAAACTCAATTGGGGAAAAGGGGATGCTCCATCCGTCCGGGGCCTGGTGTGTACAGTGGAGGAGGACAAGGCATGAAGAAGACATTCTTCTTTTCGGGCAAGGAAAGGAGGAGGAGGAAAGAAAAAGCAGGAAGGAAGTTGCAGACGGCGGCCGAGGGAAAAGCTCCGCATGGGAAAAGGAGGGGAGGGAGGGCCGACAAAGAACAAACAGCGGCGGAGGCCAGAGAGGGAGGGAGACACTGGCCTCTCTCTCGCAGGAGGAGGAGGAATTCACGGCCTCGCGCCTCAAAAAACCCTCGAAGAAGAACGACGGGAAATGAAGACCGACTTTCTCGCCAGCAGGAGGGGGAGGAGCAATTGACAGTACACAGAGACTTGTGGTTACTACTACGTAGTAATGTAGTGGAGAGGGAGCCGCCGCGTAACATATGTTCAACTTGGAAGCACAGCAATAATATTCGAATCATGCGTAGAATACTGCATACACCTGCAAATGTGGCACAACTCCTGGCTACTTGTTCATATTTGTTCTTCAGAGTTTTCCGCACCTAGACAAGTCTTCAGTTTGCAACGTCATTTTTCCCCTTGTGTTCCCACGGGAGAAATTCCTTAGGTCCCCGGTTGTCCGCCGCCCCTCCCGCCTCCTCCGCCCTCCGCCGCGCAACAAGCAAAACAACCCAGCGAAACATGACAGAGTTTGCTCGTTTGGGAAAAGAATTTCGCCCTGGCTCCCATCTCCGTCCACCTCCTCCTCCTCCTCCTCCTCCCTTCGGCCGCCGCCCAGCGAAGAAAGTGTCTCTTCCCCCCCAACTGTGGTCGGGCGCCTCTGAATGATTAATTACTGGAGGGGTGTGTGCAAAATTCTCCTCTCCTTTCTCCGTCGTCTTCGTCTTGGTCCACCCCAAGGATGACGCGCGCGCTGCGGGGGAGGGAGGAAGAAGGCAAGGGCGAGCCAGGAATTTTTTGTCTTTTCTTTCTTCCTGCAACTCCCCCTCCTTCTTCCCACCCAGACTTGACTACTGTACCCATCTCCCGAGGTACGAACGAACGGCGGTCGAGGTATGCAAGTATGAATGGGGCGGACGTGTAAAAAGAGACTTCTCCCTCTCTCCCCCTCACGTCGTCGCCTTCTCAAGAGCGCAATATCTCTTTCAACCGGCGGGAGGGATCGCTCGGTGGGTTGTCATTGCGACGGAGGCATGATTAAACGAGGCCCCGCTCCGCTGCACGTAAGGAGGAGGAATGCTGCTTCGGTCGGCAAATTTTTGCCTTTCTCTCTCTCTCTCTCCCCGGCGACAAAAAACCCTTCCGTGAGAGTAAGGTCGGGGGAGGAGGGAAAGATTTGCGAAAGGAGGAATGCGACGGCGGTCGTAATTATCCGTAGGGGGGAGCGCACGGCTGGTATACGTATACAGAGGCGGCGGCGACTCCGACTGAGAGAAAGGGCGGCGGGTTTTCGAAAGCAGAGAGTAGCAAAAAAGGGGGGGAGAGGGACAAGAAGATGCGGAGCTTTCCCTGCTTATACTTATGTAGAGTACTCTTCAATCCCGTAGGATGGCGAATGCCGCCGCCTCCGAGCCAGAAAGAAGAAGAAAGCGCTTTGCGGTCTCTTAAATAAGTCCCCCGATGTCAGGTCTGGATGGAGGAGAAAGGAGGAGGAACGCGGCGCATTGTTTGCCCGCGAGAAAGGCGGCGGCGGAGATCGAGAGATGAATTCTTTCCCACGAGGACGAAAAAAGGCAACAATTGCTAAGCTCTGAGATTCAATATCTGGCTCTATGTGTACTTCGTTCTGTGTATATGGTATACCGGTATATGCTTGTGTTGAACTTGCAGTATGCGCGCACAAGTTATTTTTTAAAACTGAATGTAATTCCTTGAAGAAGGCCGCTTGCCGCTCCTGCTCGACGCTGCTGACACTTTGGTGACTTTGACGGTGGTTGGAGAGAGATCTTCTAATGCCTAAGATAGACTAAACTCTGGGAGGCCGCGAGTCCGGCTCCCCTTCTGGTCTTCTTCCCTGTCCGCCCTCTGCGTCCGCAGGAGAGGCGTGAACTACAGCTACGACGGCCTCGGCCTCTGCTTCAGCCTCTTCTTCCTGCTGCTCCTCCGTAACAGCAGCAGCGGCAGCCCCGCGAGCGGCGGCTGCTGGACCCTGGTTGTTGAAAAGCAGCTGCCTGGCCTCCTCCTCTGCGACGACGATGTTTTGGTTGACGAGCTCGCTGTTTCCGTTGATGTCGCCGTTGTTGTTGTCCTCGTTGTTGTTGAGGAGTGCGTCGTTCTCGTCGTCGGAGTCGCGCGCACCACCTCCTCCTCCGTCGGCCCCCTGGGCAGCGGGAACGTTGCCAGCGGCTCCTCCTCCTCCTCCTGCCGGGGCAGCAGCTACCTGGGCTGCGCCGCCTCCGCTGTTTCCGCCGCTCGCCCCCGCTCCTCCCCCTTCGGCCTCATAGGGCGGGGGAGGGTCTAGATCGTAGGGCGGCGGAGGAGCGGGGGCGGCAACGAACTGAACGCCGTTGTTGATGTTGTACGTGATGCCGATGCTGTGTTGTTGCTGTTGAGGCTGTTGCTGCTGCTGCTGCTGCTGTCCCCTGCCACCGCCCCTGGCCCCTCTCCGACTGCCGCCGACCGATCCGCCCCTGCCCTGGAGCGAGGCAAAGTAAAGGTCCAAGTCATGCAGGCTGAGAATGGCCCTGGTTCTGGCCCCTGCCCCTCCTCCCCCGGCTACGGCGGCGGCACCTGGGGGAAGTCCCAGCATCTGCCGCCGCATGTGGAGACGGCAGATTATCGTAGTGACGATGACGATCAGACAGATGAGGCCGACGATGCATCCTGAAAATAATTTTAACGTTTTATTTTTTTTACCGAGAAACGAGACCACCTTTGCAGCAAGAGGCCCCCACCTATGACTGTGAAAATGGTAGAGTGTAGGAACTTTAGGTCCTCCTTGTTCCTGCTGTCCCTGCCCAGCTGGTAGAAGTGCCTGTTGGCCTCTAGCAGAGCGAGGCAGCAGGAGGGGACGTAGGTGCAGTTGGTGAAGAAGACGCCTGCCGAGGTTCCCCCGTCTCCCGCCCCGACCTGCGGGGCGCAGCAGAGCGCCGGGTCCATGCAGCGGCCGTCGGCGCACCTCAGCTTGGCGGCGCAGGGGTCCCCGCGGCCGCACCGCGCCTCGGACTCGTCTGCGCCGTCGGGGCAGTCAGGAACGCCGTCGCACAGGAAGCGGAGGCCGATGCAGTGGCGGGCGGCGGACGGGCACTGGAAGAACGAAGGGCCGCAAAAGCCGGAGGAAGCTGCAACGAGAGAGATAAGAAAGTACGGCGAGTGAATACGTGTGGGAACGGATATTTGAACTAAAGAAAATTTCCAGGCAAAAGTGCCTCGCCTCTAAGGCGGTGATCTCCAAAAACCTACATTTCCAAAAAGCCACAAACTCCTAGAACAGCAAAGCCAGCGGAGAATTATAATGATTGTTCCATGGTGTGATGCCCCTTCCTTACATTTGACTTTGAGCGTAATGGTCTGCTCTAGCGGCGGCTCCGGCGCGTTGTCCTCGTCCCTCTCCGAGTGGTAGGGCCGCTCCGGCTCGGCAGTGCACTTGAGCGTCCCGGAGTCCTCCGGGCGCAACCCGCCCAGCACCAGACCGAAGGAGTTCCTCCCCCTCTTCTGCGCCACCCTGTCCCCGCCGCCGCCGCCGCGCAGGCCCTCGGTCACGTACCAGTTCAGCCTGTAGGCCTGGTATCGCGCGGCGGCGGCCACCCCGGTCACCCTGCAGGTCAGGCCCAGGTCGGAGCCCTCCTCCGCCAGCACGAAGTTGCGCACGGGCTTTGAAAGGCTGAATGGGGACCCGCCGTCAAGGACGATGCTCAGGCGGGGGCCAACGCCCACGGGGGAGCTAGAGAAGGCGGCCTCGGCGGCACACAGGGTCAGCGTCGCCAGCAACACCAGCGTCGTCATTCGAGACATGGTGAACGGAGAAGGAAGAGCTGAAGAATGAAGATATTGACAGTAGTGAAGCTTCCTATTGCCGTCGTTAAGAGTCCATTGTTAGGCCGAGGTCAGAGCTGAGGTCATGCCGAGGATGGACTGGAGGTCACGGGAGAGAGGACCTCGACAGTTTGGCGACTTTGGCCATCTTTTCTTTCTCTCTTCTCTGTCTGTTTTTGGATCTCAACAGCTGTCGAAATTAGAAGAGCAAAGTGACCACTTGTCTCTCAACCGAAACCAAACAAAAAGCAGAAAAAGCGTCAGAAAATTTCGAACGTTTGCTCTGGAAATCCCCGAGATTCTCTTTCTTGGCAACGTTTTTCAATTTTATGCGCAAAAAAGGCAACAAAGTCGAAGTAAATGAACGTGGAAATTTCGCTCCGCGCGCCGCCCGAGTTAAAGGCCGCGCTAAGGTCGAGGTCGAGGTCATCTTGCGCGTGAGACGTGATATCTTCCCTCAGCATGTCCCTGCCGGGATCCTCCTCCCGTAGCCGCCATCGCGCCTCCCTCAACTCTACCCTGGGCACGGAGGTTCGTTCCCCCGGGCTGGCCTCCAGGCTCAGCTCGTACATCCGGGCCTCTTCCCCTGCCTCTCCGGGCGCTTCCGCCGTCCGCCGGGCCTCCGGGTGGGACGTCCTCGCCAGGGACGAGGACGAAGGCGGGCGATCGCCGCACAGGCCGGTGGTACGACCGGGTTACGAGGGGCTGGGGCTGAGGCCCAGGGTGCTGCTCAACAAGCCGGCTCTGCCGCGGCTTACCCCGAAGAGCACCCGGCGGCTCGGACGCAGTGGACAATGCACGGTCAAGGTGGGCTCTCCCGCCTCCAGAGGAGCATCGCCATTCTTTCAGCCAGAGAACCAGGAGAACAGCGGCGGGCCCGCAAACAGGACCTCTACCGCCGCCGCCGTGTCCTCGTCCGCCGCCGCCGCCTCTTCCAGCGCCGCTTCTACTTCTGGCGACCCCCGTCGTCTGGTGGAGGTCCTCCGCCAGATGTCTGCCCGCAAGCGAGACCGCGCGCAGATGCTGCGCGAGCGACAGGAGGCGGAGGAGGACGACGACGACGAGGAGGAGGACGGAGAGGGCAGCAAGCGCGCGCGCAGGGACAGTTCATCCAGCGTGGGGTCATCCTTCAGCATGGAGATGCCTCCGCTCTTCTCCAACGGCGTGGTGGGGCAGACCACCTCCCAGCTGGTCAGCAAGGAGACGTCGGACCTGTCCCTCAACTCTCTCTTGAGCAGGAGCCAAGGCATCTTTCCGCCGCACCACCACCATCACCACCACCCCGCTTCGGCCGCCGCGCCCTCATTCGCCGCCAGCCCGGTGGCCGCGGCAGCCGCCAGGTACCCGCCGCCCAACGTCACCGTTGGCGTCGCCCCTGGCGTTGGCGTGAAGCGCAGGACGACCCACAACGAGATCTCCTCCTCCCTCAGCTCCAGCATAAACATGAAGCGCCGGAGGGAAGAGGACGAGGACGAGGAAGACGACTCGAGCGACGAGGAGGAAGATCTCACGGACGAGGAGGGCAAGTTGCTGGCCTCCCCCGAGCAGAACCCGAAGCGCCGACTGCTCTCGCTGTCGGTGGTGGAGAAGGAAAAAAAGAGGAAGAAGAGGCCGGAGGAGGCGCCGCCAGCCACCAAGAAATCCAGGACCTCGGCCTCCGCCGCGGACGGCGGCGACGGCAAGAAGAAGGTCGAGGATGGCGGGCAGGACGAGACAGCCACGCCCACCCTGATCCTGCCCAGGCTGTCCGAGATCGCCAGCCCTGCCCGACCGCCCTCCGCCGGAAGGATGGCGACGAGAGAGAAACTGCCGGTGGTGGCCAGCGTGGAGGCCTACGAGAAGGAGAAGAGGAGGAACGAAAGGAGGGCGGAGGAGTTCCTCGCCTCAATCGACGACGAAAAGACGGATGAGGTCAAGTCGGCCGACCCTCCCCCGACCAAGCCGGACGAGTCATCCACGGCAAAGGCTCCTGCAGTGACCGAGAGAGAGGCCAAGGGAGCAGAGAAGACTCCAGCCCTCCCTAGCTACGGGAAGAGCGTCGCTCAGAAAGAAAAGTCCAAGGAAGGAGGCTCGGCCGCACTGCCGCCTCAGCCGTTCAAGTTTGGCGACGCGGCCGCCAAGAGTCCCGAGAAGGACAACGATCCCAAGAAAAAGGGCTCAGACGAAACTGACAAGCCGGAAAGACCGGCCAAGAAGCTCTCCGTCAACTTCGGGCCTGCTGAAAAGAAAGAGGAAGGGGAGACAAAAGACAATAAGGGGGCCGAGAAAAGTGACGACAAGGATGGCAGCAAGACTCCTTCGACGGCAACAGCGGCTAGAGCCAGCGGAGGATTCTCTTTTAGCTTCGGGAAAACGACGGCGGCGACGTGCTCTTCCACTTCCACCGCGGTGGCCTCGCCCATGTTCCAGTTCGGGGCATCCAAGACTTCTTCTCCCTCCGGAGCGACCACCACTACTACCTCGGCGGCGGCGGCGACGCCCGTCGTGTCCCCCACGTTCTCCTTCGGAAAGCCGGCGGCTACTGAGAAGAAGACTGACGAAGCAGCAGCAGCAGCAGCTCCTAAGCCGGCAGTCTCCTTCAATTTCGGAAGCTCAGCCTCCTCCACCTCCAGCTCGGCCACCACCGCGGCGACCACCACCACAACCGCTGCTACATTAGGTGCTGGATCTACCGTGGCTTCTCCCACCTTCAGTTTTGGAAAGCCCACCGCAACGTCAGCGGCAGCAACCACCACCGCAACCACATCTGCTGCTCCGACCTCCACGGGCGGAGGCCTGTTCACTTTCGGCAGCACCCCCAAAACAACGGCAGCAACATCGGCCGCACCAAGCGCAGTATTCGCCTTTGGAGCCAACCCGGCAACGTCCACGCCGGCCGCTACTACCGCTGCGGCAGCTACTACAACCACGACATCCGCCGCCAGCAACATCTTCTCCTTTGGGGCCTCGGCCGCTGCGGCTGCTCCCGCCGGAACAACAACTACCACCACCGCTCCACCAGCTTTTCCGGCCAGCACTTCTTCAATGTTCACTTTCGGCACCGGTGCCTCAACCACCACCACCACAGCTACGACCGCTGCCAAGCCGGCTGCCCCCTCTTTCGCCACCCCCAACTTCAATTTCGGCCAGGCTGCCTCTGCAACATCGACGGCAGCAACCACAACAGCATCAAGCGCCTTCAGCTTCTCAGGGGCCGCGACTACCACAACAGCCGCAGCGACAGCCTCCGCCTCTTCCCCTTTCCAGTTCTCTGCCGGGGCCTCTTCAACTTCAACGGCCGCTACCACTACGGCCACCTCGGCCACTGGCGCTGCACCATCTTTCGGAAGTGCGTCTCAACAGCCCTTCCAGTTCGGACAGGCTGCCTCTGCCGCCGCCGCCGCCGCCAAGCCCTCCTCGACCTTCTCCTTTGGTGGTTCAGATGCAAAGTCCTCAACTACCACCGGGTTCCCGGCTCCTGCTCCAGCTCCGTCTGGACAAGGCGCCAGCAACATCTTCTCTTTCGGCGGCGGAGCGACCCCGCAGAAAAGCGACGCCGCCAAACCCGCTGCCGCCACGCCAGGGCTCTTCACCTTTGGTGCCGGCTCACAGCCCGCGGCTGGAGCGACGGCTGCCCCAGGAAACCCTTCCGACAAGAGCAGCAGCAGCTTCCAGTTCGGAACCGCGAACAAGGCCCCGTCCTTCAACTTCGGGCCGGCTGCGGCTGCCACAGGTCAGAAGCCTCCTCCCGCCTTTGGACAGGCAGCAGCACCAGCGGCTGCAGCCTCTCCCTTCCAACTGGGAGGAGCCGCAAAGCCGCCGGAACCAGCCGCACCGGCAGCCTCGGCTTCGTCTCCATTCACGTTCGGTGCGGCGGCCGGAGGGACGGCAGCGGCGAGCAATCCCTTCGGAGTAACCCCGGCGGCCGCCGCGGCCAAGCCGCCCCAGCCACAGTCCAACAAGTTCTCCTTTGGTGCCGCCACGGGGGGACAGAACCAGCCTCCCAAGCCGACATTCGGCCAGCCAGCAGCCTCAGAGCCTCCCAAGCCATCCGGGGCTTTTAACTTTGGAGCAAGTTCCGGCCCAGGAGCAACCGGGGGTGCTGGAGTCTTCACCTTTGGCGGAGCCGCCAGTTCGACTCCTGCTCCTGCTCCTGCTCAACAGCCCGCCGGTCTTCCTGCCTTTGGAGCCTCCTTCGGGAGCCAGCCTGCCGCCGCGGCCGCAGCAGGAGGTGGAGGTGCAGGGATATTCCAGTTTGGAGCAGATAAGAAGCCCGCAGCACCTGGGGCCGCCGCCGCGCCCTCGGCGAGCTTCACCTTTGGAAGCGCTTCCGCGGCTCCGACGGCAACATCTCCGTTCGGGGCTCCAGCCCCCGCAGCCCCCGCCCCCACCTTTGGTGGCATGCCCGGCGCGCCACAGGCCGCCGCCGCCGCGTTCGGGGCTCCCTCCGCCGGGATGGTGAGTCCGCCGGGACAGCCGCCGGGCGCCGCCGCGGCGGGAGGCGGAGGCATGTTCAACATCGGCGCCGGAGGAGCTCCCAAGGGAAGGCAGATTGCAAGGGCCAGGAGGACCAGGAGATAAAAAGATGTCTTGGAACTTTAAAGCACTTGAGCCCTTCGAAGAGGGTGTTGAAGAAAGTGGTGATGACGGCAACTATTCATTCGGAACAATGACAAATCTCTGTACATAAGATGAAAAGAAATATCCGTGACCACGTTAAAAAGTTTTCCTTGGTATGGAAAAAATAAAAACTTTACGAGGACAAAAAGCTTTGTTATTTTACTGTATCATTTCTTCCGGTAGGATCCGCCGCCGTGGTACCTCTTTTACGATGACCTCCAAGGAGCGCCGCAAGACGCGTAGGGTGACGCAGAAGGTGGCAGAGGAGTGGGGAATAGCGGTCTCGGAAAACCCAACCGAGGTGAATAGACAAATTCGCTTTTCTTCTTTGAAAGCATCCTGATTTTTTTTCAAAAAAACCACCTTTTGCAGCACGTTCTTGTTTGTAACGCCGGCGTGGTGACCGGCTCATCCCGCGAGGACCTCCTGGAGGTCTTCCACCGCCTCGGGAGCGTTCCCCTTCCGCTCAGCGTCGCCCTCCTCCCCGGCAAGTCCTACTCCTTCCTCTCCTTCGCCTCCTCCACGGAGGCGGAGGAGGCTACGAATGCGGTTAACGGGAAGGAGGGCCTCCAGCAGCAGCAGCAGCAGCCGTTGTACCTCGCCTACGTGGACAGGATCCCGGAGAAGTCTTTGGAAGGCGCTCCGGACTTCTCTGCCCCTCCAGGCCTCATACTTTGTCCTGACTTTGTGAGCGAGGAGGAGGAGGCGGATATACTTGGCTCCATGGAGTGGGAAGAGCAAGGGTCGAACAAGAGTTTGCGGAACAGGTAAGAAATGCACGTGGGAAATTGATGGACGCAGGTTAGATTTCTTTCTTGCTGTTCAGGCAGGTGCAGCACTTTGGCTTCGACTTTTTGTACGGCCGCAACGCTATCTCTGAGGAGCCCAACGGGAGGGAGTTCCCTCGGTGCTGGGATCCAGTCTTGAGGAGGGCTCTAGATAGAGGACACCTCGAGGATTACCCTGATCAGGTATTTTTAGACTGCTCCAATTAATCTTTGCCAGCAATTTTGGAGAATAGTACCGGTAGATTTTGCCGAGAGTCTATACGGTTTCCACTTTCCAATCTAATTTGGCGACGATAATTTAGTTAACTTTCCTTGCCGTTCTGACAATAGCACATTATTGAATAGTTGGGCTTGGGGAAAACAGATATGTTGGTAATTGATGGCAAATATCTTTTAGTGCACGGCCAACCGCTACGATCCCGGCCAGGGCATCCCCTCCCACGTTGACACCCACAGCTGCTGCACCGACCGGATCGCCTCGCTCTCCCTCGGATCGGACGTCGTCATGAACTTCTCGCACCCGTCGGGAGACCCAAAGATGAACAGGTCGGTGCTGCTGCCGAAGAGGTCGCTCATGGTCATGACAGGAGAATCAAGGTGAGAGTCCGAAAGAAAATATTTTTCCCTTAGACATTGTTTTATCCCTATCCAGGTACCTGTACAGCCACGGCATCGTTCCCAGGAGCATCGACGTCGTCCCCTCCTCCTCTTCAGGCGGAGGAGGCCTGACGCTCCTGCGGCGCGGCGTCAGGGTCTCCCTCACCTTCCGCAGGGCCCTGCGTGGGAAACAATCCTGCGAATGCGATTACACGGCGCAGTGCGACTCCCAACTAGAGAGCGCCATGGACTTGGGCGACCCCGAAGCGGAGGCGCTGGAGCGAGCCCATGTGCACTCCGTCTACGAGAGCATCGCCCCCCACTTCAGCGAAACTAGACACACGCAGTGGCCGAGGGTCAGGGCGTTCCTCCGGTCCCTGCCCAGGGGGGCGCTGGTGGTGGACGCAGGGTGCGGGAACGGGAAGTACCTGGCGGGAGGGGAGGAGGACGGCCAGTTTAGAGTGAGTTTTCGGCTAGTCGAATGGTAGAAAGGCGTGATTTCATAGACGTATGGAATAGCAAAGTGGTAGGGCTTCAGAGTTCTTATCTGAAGGACCTGAGTTAAATTCCTGGCCTGGCCAAGAGCATTGCCGTGAGGTGGCGACTTGGGACCGTTCCAGAAAAAAAGTTGAAGGAATATTAGAGAAAATCAATACTTTCCAAAGCTGTAATACCGTTAGTGGGGTAGTGTACGTACATTAGAAAACGTGGTACAGGAATACATTTAGTTTCAACCTGTTGCCAATAGCCAGATTTTTTTCAGTATTGTAGTGGGGAACTCATTGCTGCAGCAAGCACACCACCCACCACAGAAGACTGAGTGTGCTTTGGTGGTGTCTTTTAATATCTGAAAAGGGGCCATCAAAGCTTATTGCTATTTGAACTAGTTTAAGGACACTTTGGCACATCCTTTTTCAGCTTTGTATGGCTCCTTGATTGACATCTTTTAGGATATCTCGCAGGGATGACACTGACCTGTTTTTCATATTCAGACTAAAGTTAGATAGAATGATTGCTTTGCAATTCTGACCCAGAAACTTGTAAAGCAATTTTCTCCCCTAAAACTTGTGACCTTGGTAATTGCTTATGTACTTTTTATCTAGCACTGCTCTTAGAAGCTCAACAAAGGAGCTTTTGGGTCATTGCTGGTTGAAATTGGTTGTTCTCAGCAAAACAGCTTGTGCCAGTGCTTAGCACAGCGACTTAATGGATTTAGAGTCAGAGCAAACTTCAGTAATAATAAATCTTAGCCAACAATTTGGCCAGCAGAGAACACTCCCTTAGAAGTGACTTCAACATTGGCAGCATTGTTAGAATGGTGTATAATTGGGGGAAAGCAAATCTTTTTCTAATAATTCAAACTGTTGGAGATAGGTACCTATGCTTTCTTGGAAAGAATGACACTCCCTTGTATATTCCCTGAAGGCCGTTCACAAATGCTAGACTGCTCTCTTCCAGAGCCAGTTCTAAAGCTTGCCCATGCCACAGTCTCCCAATACAAAGGCTAAATTATATTGCTTTTCATGTGCTCATGTGCCACATGTTGCACACAAGCAAGCTGAAAAATAGTTTAAAAGTTGATGGGGACAGCAGCAGTGAATTAATGGCACAATTTGGTATGTTTAGCACAATGGTAAAACACATTCTTCGGACTCACCCTAGGGTCTTGAATTCGAAAGCAGTAGGGAGACTGACCCAATATTATTTTCTCTTAGTGACATTTCAGCAAGTTTGGCAGAAATTCATGCCAAAAAAGTACATCTGACAGTCGGGTTGGTGCCTTCATCAAAGCTGGTTGAACCCTTGAACCTCTTCCATGTTGTTAAAATTAGGAGCTATCCTTACTTTTATGATTGGCTTTGAGCCTTTGACATTGACTAAATTCCTGATTTTCCCTTGCTTTGCAGGTTGGCTGTGACAGGAGCTCCGGCTTAGTCCGGATAAGCCGCGGCCGGGGATTCCAATCGGTGGTGGGCGACTGTCTGTCGCTGCCCTTCAGAAGCGGGGTGGCCGACGGGGTCATATCCATAGCCGTCATACACCACTTCTCCACAAAAGTGAGCACCCTCCCCCTCGTGATGTGAAAATCAAAGGTGTAGCAAAAGTTGAATTCGAAATTCGCTTTCAGGAGCGGCGGATCCGCGCCGTGCGGGAGATCGTCAGACTGTTGCGCCACGGCGGCCGCGCCTTGATCTACGCCTGGGCGAGAGACCAGGAGGGGAAGGAGGCGGAGACAGACGCGGCGTCTTACCTCAAGAAAAATGACATGACAGAAACGGGCAAGGTTGCCAAGTGCGACACAGACTTCAAACTGGCACTTCCTGTCCACGAGAACAGGACAAACTTCCGACACGCAGACCTGCTAGTGCCTTGGAAGACCAACAAGAAGCAGCAGCAGGAGAATCAGCACCAGACCTTCCACCGGTATTACCACGTTTTCGAGTCGGAGGAGCTTAAGACAATGATCCTTGATGCTGTCGGATGTGAAGTCGAAATCGAGGATTACTATTACGACCAGGGGAACTGGTGCGCAGTTATGCAGAAAAGGAAATTGTGATCATGTCTACGGGATCGAAAGAAACCTTCTCTTTGATAAGCGCGTGGCCTTCCAACAACGGAAATATAATACACAAATACATAAAAAGTATAAAGCTCGGCAATTATTATGTACCGGTTGTTGTGATCACTGTTCTGATTGTGACTTGAGATAGTCGTTATACTTCTTCTCTTGGGCCTGGAAAACCTTCTGGAGCTTCTTCAGCTGGGCCTTGGCAAGCTCCTCTCCCGAAGCGTCGTGCGTCGGCATTCCCTAAAAGCGAGAGAGAAAAGGTTTTTGAATCCTTTTTTTCTGGGGAAAAATAATAATATTTCTTTTACCTTATCGTCGAATTTAGAGTACTTCCCCTCGTACTCCCCCTGCTTGAACAGCTCCGCCGGCGGTATCCGCTTTTGAGCCTCTTGCGCCCGCTTCCTCTCCTCGGCCTCCCTCCTCTTCTTCTCCTTCTCCTCCCTCTTCCTCTCCTCCGCCTCCAGCTTGAGCCTCCGCTCCCTGGCCAGCTCCTCCGGATCGACCAGCTTGATCACCGTCTTCTCGCCGCCCTCCTTGTCCTCCAGTCTGACCCCCAGCTCCGGCAACACCTCGTCTCTGAGACGGTCGCACTCCTTCAAGATTGCGCCGGAGGAGGAGGAAGAAGACTTGGCCTCCAGGCGAACTTGGTCGCGGAAGGAGGCAAGGGCGTTCAGGTATGGCATCACGGTCTCCTCGGTCTGGGAAAGACGAACGAGTGATAATGATCAAATATCGGGAAATTGTGCGTTGTAGCGTGAGCGTTATCCGAAACGTATTTTTTGAACTCACGTTAGCTGCCTGCTTCGACGCCGCCGGGAACCCGACCTCCTCTGGCCTCGGGATGAGTCCCATGACGTCGAATATCCTGGTTATGTAGGCGGCCACGCTCTTGAGCAGCCCTCGGTTGACGCCCTCTCCGTCGGCGCCCCTCTTCTTCTCCAGATAGGCGTTCGACTTGACCACGACCTCTCTGATGGCCTCCAACACGGTCCTCGTGTCAATGTTGTCGCAGAAGGCGGCGTGTACGTCGGAGGAGCACTTGCGGAGGGCCTCGTTCAGCGCCACCTCCTCCTCGCCCCACTTTTGGAAGGCGCCAACGCCGTGGCTCGGGGTCGAACGAAGGATGTGCTTCACAGACAGGAAGAACTCCTGAGAACAAGAAGAGACCAAATTTACGTTTTGTATGCTGGCGTG
>JAAUYJ010097492.1_pt1 | contig 14336 bp, 12 predicted proteins | sample 7278031 | NCBI WGS metagenome assembly JAAUYJ01 (sample SAMN14350222, study PRJNA611818) | marine sediment metagenome | isolation source: surface marine sediment (1.8m) | place: French Polynesia: Moorea | collected 2018-08 | reverse complement strand
TTAAATATACTTTCAGGACCTCTACAAGACCTCGTAAGTTTAAGCATAATCATGCGGAAATTGAAAGGAAGCGGATCAAGAAGTGAACTCTGCGAAACGAATTCTTGCGAAATTGCGAAAAACTAAAAAAGGTTCAAATAAAGAAACTCGTCATTGCAGTCAACTATCTTATTCCCCATGTCCCCCTCACACTTTCCATATCTGCCTTCTCATCCTCCCTCTTTCCAGTTCGGAGGGGCGCCGCAAAAGAGCCCAGCGAAAGCCTGTCCGTCGCCGCGAGGAAGTCGATGGATGGCGGCGTCTGGCGCCGCCGGCGGCGACGCTGCCGGAGCCGCCGGCAGCGGCGGCGGAAGGGAACGCCCAACAACAGCGGAGCGGCGGCAGCGGCGGCAGCGGCGGCGGCGGCGGCGGCGACGGCAGCAGCTTTCCCCCTCCGCCAGCTTTTTTGTTCCTGTTTGTCTGGCGTCGCCGTTCCTGGCGTCGCTTCTTTGTGTTCCTCCTCCTCCGCCGCCGCCGCCCTCGCCCCTCGCCCCTCGCCCCTCGCCAGCTTCCCTTCTTCTCCCGGCGGCGGAGGAAGGAAGGAAGAAGACGAGAAGAGAGTGGACCCGGCGGCGGACAGAGGACGAGCAATCGAGACTCCTCCGCCCCCGGCACCTCCGGCGGCACCTCCGGCGGCGACGGCGGCGGACACCCCACTAATCGCCGGGGCCCACTTTTTCAATTAGAGGCCCGCCCGCCCGGCCTCATCCGTCGGCACTATGTCGGAGGAGATCATCCTGTCTGACCGCAGCGCCCCGCGCCCCCCGCTGGCGGAGGAGCTCACCCGGCTGTACAGCCAGGGCTTCCTCACCGACATCACCCTCTCCACCGAAGATGGGAAGAACTTCGAGGCGCACCGGGTGCTGCTGGCCGCCAGGTCCTCCTACTTCCACGCGGTGGTGCCCAGGCTCAAGTCCGACCCCGTCATCTTCCTCAAGGGCGTCAAGGGCGCCCACCTGGACAAGATCCTCAAGTACCTGTACGGCGCCCCCGTCTCCGTGTCCAGGCACCAGCTCAAGCCGGTGCTGGAGGTGGCCAGAAGTCTGCAGGTGAAGGGGCTGAGGGACGCCACGCCGGGGGAGATCCTGGCCAGGCAGGGGCCATTGACGACGACGGGAGGGGGCAGGGGATCCATCATTGCTGCGGCAAAGATGGGCATCACCAGGACCACGTCCTCCTCCGCCGTCTCGCCCAGCAGCAGCGCGGGCATGCTGGTGGACAAGACCACGCTCACCACCTTCAAGACTCCCACCAGCAGGCTGCTGAAGCAGTCATCTTCGAAACAACAACAGCAGCAATCCAGCAGCAGCAGCAGGCGCCGCCGAGAATCCTCTCCGGACGAGGACGACAAGGACGAAGAGGATTCTGACGAAGAGGAGGAGGAGGAAGATGATGATGAAGATGAGGAAGAGGATACCTCATCCACCCGCTCCGGCAAGAGGAGGAGGGGAAGGCCGGCTAAGGGCAAGAGCAGCAAGGACAAGGGGGAGAAGAGCAAGAAGGAGGACGTGTACGAATTCGAAGACGAGAAAGGAGAGGACGACGAAGAGGAGGGAGCCAAGGAGGCAAAGAGGTCCTCCTCCGGCAAGGGATGGAGGGGCAAGAAGGGCAAGAAGGGGGAGGGGGACGACGAAGAGGAGGAAGGAGATGACAGCGATAAGGACGAGGAGGAGGGAAGCAGCAAGAGGAGCGGCGGCAACAAAAGTTTCGGTGGTGGCATGAAGCAGGAGCTCCCTGTCAAGTGCAAGGTACACATTATTTTCCAAACCCTTAAAATTCGGAAATAAATATTTCTCTTTTCCCTCGTTTTCTGCAGAACGAAAACGCCAAGCTCCATCTCAGCCGCTTCGTGTCCGGCGTGCGAGGGCGCAGCATCAAGTACAAGGACCAGTGGATGACTCCGCAGGAGTTCGAAATGGTTTGCGGCTTCAGCGGGAAGAAGTACCTGGAGAACATCACCACGGACTACGGCCCGCTCAAGGCGCTGACGGCCTCCGGAATGCTGAGGGCGGCGCAGCCGAGGAGTCTGAGGAGGAGGGGAGGCAACGAGGAGGAGGAGGACGGGGAGGGGGAAGAAGAGGAAGAGAACGAAGAGGGAGAGCAGGAGGAGGAGGCCTCGTCCTCGTCCAAGGAGGAGAAGGGCAAGAAGCGAAAGAGGAGGCACCGAGAGGGAGAGGACAAGGAGGACAACAAGGAGGAAGAGGACGAGGACGAGGAGGAAGAGGAACGGGCTGAGATGAGAGACGCAGAGACTCAAAACGGCGGTGGAGGGGCAAACGAGGAAGAGGCCGCATCTGCTGCTACTGCTCCCGTGGCCTCCTCCTCCAAGTCCTCATCGTCCTCTTCTCCCACCAAGAAGAAGAAGAAGAAAAAGCACAGCCGGGACAGCGAGTGGAAGAGGCAGCTCGCCACGCACATGAAGACGGAAAACGCTAACGCGGCCGCCGCCATCGCAGCTGCTCAGCAGCAGCAGCAGCAGCAGTTCCAGCTGCAGCAGCAGGGGTCAGGGGCAGCGGCGGCCGCGAGTACCATCAACAGCCACGACCACCTCCACCACCACCAGTCAGGAGGGGATCCTTCCTTTATCACCTCAGACTCTCCCGGAGGCCTCGACCAGCCGCCAAAAATATCGCCCATAGCGGAGCAGCAGCATCACCACCAGCAGCCGCAGACGCTTTACGTCATGAGTCCTCACCCTTCCATGACCCCTCAGCACAACCCCTTCGCCAGCGCAATGACACCTCAGCATACGCCGGTTTACCAGACAGTGCTGGCCCCCGCGCCGTCCCCCTCTCCCTCCCCCATCCCCACGGTGGTAGCCCCACCTCCCTCCACCTCTTCCTCCTCCTCGACACCATCCTCCTCATCCACCTCCGGTACCTCCAAGCCCTCTTTGGGCAGCACCTCCGGCAGCCTCTCTCGCATCGGCAACGTCATCAACGTGCGATGCAAGTCCACCACGGCCGTCCTCTACGCCAGCAAGTACGACTCGGGAAGCAAAGGCAAGTGCATCCAGCTGGGAGACGAGTGGCTCACCCCCAACGAGTTCGAGGAGCGGGCGGGCTCCAAGGCCAAGAAGTACCTGTCCAGCATCAAGTGCATGGGTAGGCCGCTCAGGGTGTACGTCAACAGCGGGGAGCTGAGGGGATCCGGCCCGCCGCCGCCGCCCAAGGGGCCCAAGACGCCCAAGAAGCTGGTTCCTGCCAACACTGTTGTGCACCACCCGATCGCCCCTGCGGCGTCCACCACCCCTCACCCGATCGCCCCCGCGCCGCCCCACCCGCCGCCGACGCCAACCCCCACCATCCAGGCCCCGCCCACCCCCACACACATCTCCAGCGCCCCAGCCATCCCGCAGAACCTGAACGTAATGATGCCGGCAGGAGCAGCGCAGCCGCCAATACTCATCAACCAGGTATATTATCACCCGACCTTTTGACGAATACATACATAGAGTTAGGAAAGTGATAGATCCTTCTGTTCTTCTTGGATGGGACTTTATTAAAATTTGCACGTCCACCTATAAAAATATTCCTTTTCTAGACCTCCATGGCGTCTTCGATGATTGGCGGTGCGGCCGCCGCGGGTGGAGTGGTGAGCCAGCCAGCCAACATCCTCCCGGCAATGACCTTCACCATCGCTCAGCCGCTCGAGGTGCGGCAGCAGAACCAGACCATGTGAGCTGGAGGCGACAGCTATAGCAGCAGCTACAGCAGCGGCTACAATAGCTACAACAGCAGCTACAGCAGCAGCTACAGCAGCGGCTACAATAGCTACAACAGCAGCTACAGCAGCAGCAACGGCGTCCTCGCCGAAGGACATAGAAAGAAAGACTGCCCATCAATTTTCATGAAGTCCGATTTTTCTCTCCTTCGGAAGAGAACATTTACCGAACTAGTACGTACCGACGTGAGCAATCTCATACTTTTCCGCTTCTTATATTGGAATATTCGCTCGCTAGTAAGACTGTATTGATTTGAAATAAATATTACCGTAAGTACTGTAAGCAAACATGATCGTGGGGTTGAGGGCTTGGAGGGGGAACACAGTAAGGGTCTCAAAAAGTTCGTACGTCACTAAATAAGAAATATGGGTACTTGGAGGGGGGAACTGCCCCCCCCCCCATTGTCACATAACTCACATTTGACTGTGTGTATACTGCATACGATCACTCTGCATTTCTTCTCGAATCATGCGTTTTTATATCTTTTTAACGGTCTTTTTCTCTTCTCTTATTTGGGTGGTCAATGTCCCCATTCTTTTGTCCCGAAGATGTACACGAGGGATGCGTCTTTACCCGCGGCTGCGCAGTGCGCACTAGTACTCTAGTAGTACGCATCTAACGTACGAACAATGAAGCGGCGTGCGTGCGATAACGGGTCCGGGTGCAAAAGGGGGGCGGGGGGGCGCCGTGCAGTGCCAAGGACGAGGGGAAAAACCTGTCTGCTCATAGGGGACTTCTGGGCTGGACGGGCGGTCTTGGGCTGCACAAGGAGGGGATGATACTTTTCTGCACCTCAAGGGGTAGATCGGCTCGGCTCATGTGGAAAATGAGGACTAAATAGATGCAGTAGGGCAATAAGTCTCTGAGTCATAGTATTGTCAAACACTTTCTTCCTTGAAAGGCCTTTTACTTTCCCAGGATCATTCAAATAAAGTTCTTTGGTGACTTGTCCGTCCGCCTTGTGTTGGCCTCCTTGCTTTTTCAGCCCTCTTCTCCCTTTGGCAGGCGACACGTGCGGCCGAAATGGCCAGGAGGGAGCAGCGGGGAAATCAAGTGCAGCAGCAGCAGCAAAGTGCAAAAAAGTCTCCACTCGTGGCGAAAGAGCGAAGGAAGTGGTGCGGAAGAAAGCCTCTTCGTGCTTCGTTCTCGCCGCCGTGTGCTCCCCGGAGTCCGTCCGCGGCCTCGTGGCTGAGAGAGAGGCCGTCCCAGGCGGGGTCCCCCGGCGGCGGTGGCGGCCACCCGACCCGACACGGCGCCAGGGATCCCCTCGGTGGCAGCCTCATTTGGAGAGTAGTGTAGTAGTAATAGCGTGCGCTCCTCCGATCGCACCTCGTGGCCCTCTTCTTGGCGGACCCGGCGGCCAAGTCCGCGTCAGTGGGCAACAGCCATGCCGGCCTCCACCGTGGACCCCATCACCTCGGTGCTCAAGCACGCCTTCAACTCCAACGGCGGCTCCAACGGCGGCAGGTCCTCCTCGCCCGCCTCAGCCTCTGCGGGGGGAGCGTCGGCCTCCTCCTCGTCCTCGCTGGTGGAGTCCAAGCTGCTGTCCACCGCCAAGAAGACCTTGCTGTCCTCCGCCTCCGTGGCCTTCGATCCCCCAGTGCGACAGATTGGCGGCGCGCTCAAGAAGGGCACCTTCATCTTCCTCAATCCCGGTGGCGCCAAGAAGGCCTCCGCCTCCAACGCCCAGTCCACCTCCAAGGATGATCCCTCCTCCGCGGAGTCTCCCGAGAAGAAGGGCCCTCCCGCCCCTCCTGTGCCCCGCCGGGTCTTCTTCCCGCCCCAGGCCGTCGAGGTGGGCTACCGGGCCAACCGGACCCCCGGCGCAGGTATGTTCAACATGGGCAACACCTGCTACCTGAACAGCACCCTGCAGGCGCTGTTCCACACGCCGGCCCTCTTCAACTACCTCATGTCCGGCGTGCACCAGGCAAAGTGCCGGCAGCAGCACGGCGGCAACGGCTTCCTGCAGACCTGCATGATCTGCGCCCTCACCGCCACCCTGCGAGAGACCCTCCAGAGCTCCGTCACCCGACCCAGCAAGATCTACGACAAGCTCAAGCTGATCTGCAAGCACCTTGTCCACGGCCGCCAAGAGGACGCGCACGAGTTTCTGCGCTATCTCATCGAGTCCCTCCAGCGGTCCTTCCTCAACTCTGCGGTGGGCCCGGGCGCCCCGCAGAAGGGCCTGGACAGCGCCAGCCGCGAGACCACCCCCTTCAACCAGATCTTTGGCGGCTACATGCGACAGGACGTGGTTTGCCTCAGGTGCAAGTACGTCTCTGTCACCTTCCAGCACTTCATGGACCTTCTGCTGGACATCCGGCAGGCCTCCACCATCGACGACGCCCTCGAGCACTACTTCCGCGCGGAGCGGATAGGCGGGGGCGGGCCCATGGACGACGGAGGAGGAATGTACAAGTGCGAGAAGTGCAAGACCAAGGTGCCGGCAAAGAAGAGGTCGTACGTGTGCCGCCCGCCCATCGTGCTGTGCATCCAACTCAAGCGATTCAGCCTTATGGGCGGCAAGATCAGCAGGACTGTCCAGCTGAGCCGTACCCTCCGCCTGGGCCGATTCGTCCGTGCGGTGGACACCCCGGCCTCTGCCTCGGACGTCGGCGGCGGCCCGCCCGAGCTCACATACCGCTTGGTCAGCATGATCACCCACGTGGGTCCCTCGCCCAACTGCGGCCACTACACGGCCATCGGACAGGCGGGAAGCAGCGACGGGGGACAGTTCTTCCAGTTTGACGACTCCTCAGTCAGGCCCATACCCATGGGGCAGGTATGTAATCAATTCGAAATCGCCAATGTCTTCATTTCAAAGTAATTTCAAAGTCAGGAAGTTCTCCGCAATTGTCGACACGTGTGTATCTTTTTTATCTCGTGTCCCCTCAGGTGCTGAACACTGCCTCGTACGTTGTCATGTACGAGATGACCCGCCCCACCAAGCAGGCCTGGATCAACAGCGCCTCCTCCAACCGCTCCGCTGCCTCCGCCGGCTCCTCTGGAGACGGGAACCACCACCATGGTCAGGCCAACGGCAGCGCCACTAACGGCGTGTCCCAGTCCCCCGCTATCGGCCCCATGCAGAGGCCCACCTCCACCGTTACCTCCGGCTCCCTCCTCCGCCACAACCACAACAACCACCCCAGGGTCATCCTCGCCCAGCGGGGGATCAACATGTCAAAGTCGTCAGACCTCGCCAGGCAGCAGCAGGGAGGAGGCCAGCCCCAGCAGGTCAACTCCATCGGCGTCGTACGCTCCTCCCAGAGCAACAAGAGGCCCTCCTCCGGCGGCAGCGGCAGCCTCGTGCCCTACGCAGACGGTGACTCCAGCGACTCAGAGGACGGCGGGTCCTCGTCTGCCCGGCGGACGGCGGAAGAAAACAAAATGAACGGCCTCGCGCGACAAGGTTCCTTCGGAGCGGGGAGCGTCAAGCCCTCCTTCGTCCCTCGTGCAGTCGCAATGAACTCACTGGCAAAGAGGGCGAACGGCGTCGGCGGCGAAAACCATCACCATCAGAGCAACGGCCCATCCCCGTCCCCCCGCCCTGGGACGCCGGCCTCGCACTTTGGCAGCAACGGCCGCAGCAGCAACGGAGGCAGCGGGGGCGATTTCGGGCTGCAGCAGCAGCAGCTTCCCGACCGGCCCCCCTCCGCCGCCAGCAGCACCTGCAGCAACTCCTCCGTGACCAAGAGCAGCCGCTCCGGCACCTGGACAGTCACCGACAACGACCGCCACACCCCGTCAGTCAACAGCGACAACTCCACCGGATCCACCTCAGGAGGATGGAAGGTCACCCCCACAAACTCCCAAGAAGACCAACAGCAAGAGCAGCCTCCTCCTCGCGCCGTCGTGTCCCGCGAGCCCTTCCGCCCCGACGCCGCCTCCGCCTCCTCCTCCCTCCCCAGCACGGCGCCCTCCTCCCTGGCCTCCACGCCAGAGCGAAGGGTGAAGCGCGGCAGCAGCATGGAGGAGTACGAGGCAGAGCTGGACAGGGGAAGGTCGAAGAAGGTCAAGAAGCGGCATTCTGACGCAACCAATGGGGGAGGAGGGGACGGCGGCGGCGGCGGCGGCGGCAGGCCCTGCTTCAACGCCTCGCACCAGAACCCCTTCCAAAACTTCCAGAGCAGGGCGTACAACAGCAACGGAGGAGGAGGAGGACAGTCCTCCTACTCCTCAACGTGGGGAGGATCCTCCAACAACGGCTCCTCTTCCGGCTGGAACGGGGGAGGACACCACCGAGATCACAGCTACCACGCAAACAGGCGAAACAGCAACGGAGGCGGAGGCGGAGGCGGAGGGTACCGTCGCAGCCAGTCCTCCTCCTCCCTGTACGGTAACGGAGGCGGAGGCGGTGGAGGTGCCGCAGAGTACTACAGGGACAACAGGGGGAGGAGCCGTGACAGGTTCTGGCACCAGGGCGGAGGAGGAGGGAGGTCCGGAGGAGGAGGAGGAGGAGATTTCAGAGACTACGGCTACCACAGAAACCACAGGAGATGATGGTGGACGTGGTGACGACCGTCGGCGACAACAGCTTAAGATTCACGCAGAAAAGAAGCATGAGATGAAGAAAACGAGAGAGGAGGGGTTTGGGGACCGGCTGGACTGTGATACACACTAAAAAGGAGCAGGAAACACAGTTTGTGACAGCGAGGGAGACATTACAACCTCACGTGCTGAGCGTACGTGCGTGCGTGAGGACATTGCAGTGAACATTGTTTCCTCATTCTGCCTACTACTATAGTACTACGCCTGCAAAGAAGAATGGAAGATTGCGATTGCTTTTGCACCTCCTTTCTTTCTCCCCGTCACATGAACTGCTGCCACACGTACTGTCCCTCCCTCCCCGATGTGTTCGCCTAGAAAACTATTTTTTGTTCCGACTTGAAAGGAAGTCCTTGTTGGAGAACCATCTTCCTCTTTCCTGACGAGAGTGTGAAGAGGGGCCTTTTATGACTGCAAATATCCCGGAATAATTATACTACTGTAATACGGAGGCCAAGGATGGATTTTTGGGAAGGGACATCTTTTGCTCGTCTCGGCCTTGGTCCCAACAGGAACCAAGGAGAAAAGTTGGAGAAGGGAATGCTGAAGAAAGCCAGCAAGAATGACCGTTTCGCCCTGACACCCACCCACACGTTAATTCATACGATGAAGAAAAGATCATATGTCAACTTATTGTTCCCTACACAAACCCTCGAGTACAGTACCACGAAGTATGATACATATAACCACTACCTACCCTTATCATGAGTACTTGTTTATTGCGCGGTTCATTCACGCTAGCGGGTTGCACGGCTTTATAGGTTCTTCAGAAAACAATACTTGTCGTGTCTTAGGAATCGCTATCATTTCACGTAGTTTCGGGGATAGTGGAAGAGAACATAGCAGTTAGTTTTTACCTGCGGCGATAGCCTTCAGGTCAAGTAATGGTCCCAGTTGTTGGGGGGGATTTTTGTAGGGCCCCCAAATGATCTTGTAGCTCAAAGTTGTAGGAATAACTTAAGTACATCTTCAAAAGTTAGGACAACATTTCCAAAATGACCTCCCTTTGTGATCTCCCAATTTTGAGAATGAGAAAAGATTTATATTGCAAATTTAAGATCCAGGGAGTGCTCAGACAGAAATTTTTATAAATTTGAAAATCTTGGGCACCCCCAAATTATGATGGGTTGATAATGTCAAATCTGAATGTCAAGGTCATTTTAAAGGTAAAAAAGCCGAAAAAGCAAAATCGCTTACTTTTTTGGGAGCTTTTTGGCCATCTTTGTGGAAAGCAAACCAATTTGAAACTAATTTAGAACTATGCCAATCCTTTGAAATTCCTCGCCGCAGGTCGTCGAACTTTGTTCTTGTTTTATAACAGGTTCTCTACCTACAACAGCTTAGTAAGTTAGTACACGTGTGGTTCTAACTACATCAACATGCTGTACTTGATGTTGGGCCGAACGGGCGTGAGCGGTTGGGCGACAAATCGTTGGCGACTTTCCGCCGAGAGGAAAGACGCCGAGTCGCCAGAATTGCACATGCTTACGGTGACCTCTACTCAAGAAAAGTCGTAATTTGTAACTCAAATGACAATTTATGTTTGTATTTCGGGAAAAACGTCCAATCTTTAACACTTTTAGGACGCTTTAGACTAATTGTTGGCGCCAAATAGTTCGAGAGTTAAAACTATTTGGTAGAAAAACTTTTCCCAGTCTCACTTTCAGTTTTTTCTATCCTATGTTGGTATGTTATCTCCGTAATTTCTGGTCACTGTGCCATCCGGCGACATCTTTCCCCGTTTTCTGGTGGTTTGTCGTTTGCGAGCTAAAATCCCTGACCTTCGTAGCGACCTTCGAGGACCTCCCCGGCAGGTTGTTCACGTCTGTGTGAGGTCCAGGAACTGCCTGGGCCATCCCGATTTTGAGGTAATACCTGCTAAGCAAGCACGAAATCGATCAGGGCGAAAATCTCCCATATTTCCTCTTATTTTTCCCAAGCAGCGTCTCTCCTTTCAAAAGGAAGCCGCGAATAATATATTTTTCGATGTCATTCTCCACTTAAACACCATTTCTGGTTGGAAAAATATTTTCCTTCGTCTGTACCATTTGTTTTATTGTTTTCTTTCTCGGATTCTCTGTTTTCAGCCCTGATGGACTTGTCTCCCGGCCCTTCCACCAGCATCGGCCCCGCCAAGGTGGACTGGACTCGCTACGGCAAGCGCTACCGCTCCGACTGGGAGCACCTGCCAGAGTGCGAGGGGTGGCTGGTGAGGGCGCTGGGTGGCGATCCCTCAAAGGCCAGGTGCAGGCTCTGCAGGAAGGAGATCAGGGCCCATCTGGGAGACATCAAGAAGCACGCCAGGAGTGATATGTGAGAGAAATGATGTTTTTGGTTACCCCTGCTGCTGTTGCTTTTTACTTTGGATGTTGCTGCTGTTGCTGTTGTCAAGGCTGCTGCTGTTGCTGGTGTCATTTTAGCTACTACTACTGAGATAGGTGCTGCTGCTGCTGTCATTGTTGCTTTATTTGCTCCTGTTGCTTTGTCTGTTATTGTTGCTATTGTTTCTGCTGCTTCTGATGTTGTTGCAGTATTTGCTACTGTTGCTGTTGTTATAGTCTGTTGTTGCTGTTACAGCTGGTACTACTTACTGCCTCTGCTGTTGTTGCATTATTTGCTGCTGTTGCTGTTATTGCAGCCTGCTGTTGCCGTTACAGCTGGTATTGCTGCCTCTGTTGTTGTTGCAATTGCTGTGTTGCTTTTTCTGTTGCTATTTTTGTTGCTGCTGTGTTTCTTCTTCTTATTCTGCTTCTGCTACTTCTACTGCTATTGTTGCTGGGTTTTTTCTGCTACTGCTGTAGTTGCTGTTCGTAGAACTCTTCTCAAATAACAACTGTTGTTTTCCTCCCGCCAGGCACAAGCACATCATGAAGATCACCTCCGGCGGCAAGGTCAAGGTGGAGGGGTACAACGTGGGCCCTAAGTACCGCCGCATGGCCAACTCCTACAACGAGGAGTGGGAGGACGAGCCAGAGTGCGAGGGGTGGCTGTCGAGGAGCGAGTACGGGGCGAGGTGCGACGCCTGCGAGTGCGAGCTAATGCCAAGGATCAACGAGCTCAAGAAGCACGGGAGGTCGCAGAAGCACCTCAGGAACATGACGACGCTGTGGGACAAGCAGGGGATGAGCGCGATCCAGTTGAAGGAGGAAACGCCTAAAATCAAGGTATGGCAACAGAGTAAGACAAAGATTGCTCGTAATCCACGTGTCAATCCACTTGAGGCACTTTTTGCTGGCGGATGCGCTGAGGGGGAAAATGACCGCATCCCACACTTACCGATCGCCTAATTTCCGAGAATTAATTAGTAAAGCCTCAACCAACTTCATTTTTCCAGCCTTGGGAACTTCCCGACATCAAGAAGCGCGACTTCGAGCTGAAGGTCTCCCTGGTGAGCGGCGTTGAGACGGGCTTCCGCGGTGCCAGGGAGCTCTGCGCCATCATGGAGGAGCGGCTCGGAGTAGACAACTTCAACATGACGGGTCCCCAGGCGCAGGCACTCTTCAACCTGGTGCTGGTGCCCTACTTCAGGAAGGTGCTCCGCGAGGACATGAAGGACGCCCCCTTCTCTCTGGTGCTGGACAACGCCGGCAACATCACCCGCGGCGGCGAGGTCGGAGTCTGCATCTACTACTTCTCCCGCGCCAAGCAGCGCGCCGTCTCCACCTACCTGGGCCTCCTCCGCGTGGACCGCGATGACATCAACGTGCTCGTCGAGTCCATCAACAACATGGTGCAGGAGTGGGAGCTGCTCGGCTGCAACCTGGTGGCCATCATCACGGACGGCATCGCCGAGATCTGCCGCGACCGCGACGCCCTCATCACGCTGCTGGTGCCAACCTGCCCCAACGTGCTCCACCTCAGCTCCTCCTTCGCCTCCCTCTCCAACGCCTTCAACGCGGCCGTCAAGAAGTCGCTACCGTCAAACGTGGAGTTCATGCTTAGAGAGGTACGTTTTTTACTCTTAATTTAACGAGCAAATGTTTAATTTCTTACTCCTCCGTCCACAGAGTTTCAACTGGTTCGCCGACAGCAGCGAGAGGCAGCACCGCTACCAGGAGGTGATCGAGCAGGTGGGATTCGTCAAGAAGGAAGAGCACCAGCTCAGGCAGCAGCAGGAGGAACAGCAGCAACAGCAGCAGCAGCAGCATGAGCAAGAGGGCGAGGACGGCGCCACCCCCCGCAAGCGCGGCCGGCCGAGGGTGAAGCGAGAGGCGCCCGAGGACGATGAGGCGATGCTGCTGGACGACGGCATGGACGCCGGGGCCAGGATGGACGACGAGTCCATCTCCGACGGCGCAGGGGACCCCAGCAGCAGGATGCGTCGGATTCGCCCAGACGCCGTGCAGTGGCTCTCCATCGCCGACTACACCACCGGGCTCTTCCTCCACTATGACGCCCTCAAGGTCCACTTTGAGCGGGTGGCCGAGGAGGAAGGGTGCTACTTTGCCCGCCTCCTCAACAAGGAGTTCTGCAGCGAGCACAACCGGCTCTACTTCACCATCCTGCAGCCCATGCTGACTGAGATCTCCGACCTCAAGAGCCACCTTGCGGCCAGGGAGGCTCATCGGGCGGCGGCGGCGGCGAGATCGCACGGCGGCGCCGCGCCCACGGAGGCGGACGTGGAGGAGGCCGCCGCCAGCAGCGGGCAGGGGCTGTGCGAGCAGATCGAGGCGCTGTTCGCCAGCCTGGCATCCCAGGTGCTGCGGCCGGATCTGGTGGCCAGTAAGACGGTGGACGAGCTGTGCGAGGTGGAGCCGGCCGGGGCAGCCCTACTCGGAGTCAACCAGGTCAACTACGGGCCCAACTTCGCCACCATCCTTGACGCCTCCCCGCTGCCGCAGTCCGAGAAGGCCAAGATCAAGTCTGCCGCCGCCGCCTTTTTAAGGGAGCTCTTCTCCGGTCTGCAGTCTGTGCTGCGCAACGCCCTCATGATCATCCGCTCCTCTGAGCACTTTCAGCTGCCAAACTTCCTCAACGTGGAGCTGGAGGAGCGCCACATCGCCGCCCCTTTCTTCGAGCAGGACGAGGACACCATCGCGCAGGTGCTGGCCAAGTACAGGCTGATGAAGATGCTCGACTGGAAGAACCGGCGCAGCACTCTGGCCTTCTGGCAGGACGTGCACGACTTTGGCGACTCCACCGGCAACTTCCCCCTCCGCGTGGTCAGCACCGGCGTCTGGAAGATGCTTTGCGTGCCGCTCTTCAACGAGCAGGTGTCCAGGGTGCAGCGGCAAGTCAACGAGATGCGGCGGTCCCTCTCGTCTAGCAAGGGCCTGGACCCGGACGTGCTGGAGTCCCTCCTGGTGGTCAAGTCTGGCCTCAGGAGGCTTGGCAAGGACGTCGCGCACTTCCAGCCGCCGCACCAGCTAGTTAAGGATCACCAGAACTAAAGAATAAAGGGGGAAAAAGCTGAAAGTAATTTCCCCATGGCATTTGTACATAAAAACAATTAAGCAAACAAAACAATGTAGCCGAACCTGCAGAACTTTGGAATTCTGTAGTAGCACCGCAATTAGAGGCTCATTAAAACTTCTCTCTTCTCCGAAATAAAAATCCATCATTAGATCATTACATCATTTTCGTACACGGTACATGCATGTGGGGATGGGGTAGTATACGTAGAATATAGAAAATATAAGTGGCGCAGCCAAATCGATCCACCTCTTTTGTTGCTGCTGCTGCTGCTGTTGCTGTTGCTGTTGCTGTTGCTGTTGCTAGTCTTGAAGATCTTGCTGTTGCCGTACGAAATTACAAGTCTCTTGCTCTTTTTCTATATTTTTTTGGGCTGCAACAGCCTCTGTCCCTTTTACTCCCCTTTTTCCCCATGTTCGCACCCGCCCTGAACTCCATCTGCGGCAAAGGGCGGCTCAAGAAAATGTATTTTATTTTATTATTTTTGCAGGGCGTTTTTTAGTGAGACAATGAGGCATCTATTCATTTCATTTTTTCATCCTTTAGGCTCATAGGGTTCTAGTGCTGTAGTCCAACTTCATCAAGAACCATTTCTGCTACTTCAGGATCT
>JAAUYJ010071809.1_pt1 | contig 14339 bp, 15 predicted proteins | sample 7278031 | NCBI WGS metagenome assembly JAAUYJ01 (sample SAMN14350222, study PRJNA611818) | marine sediment metagenome | isolation source: surface marine sediment (1.8m) | place: French Polynesia: Moorea | collected 2018-08 | reverse complement strand
TGCTTTTTCAATAACCCATCTTTTGTCATTGTAGGGAAATAAAGGACTTTGCTGCCTGTGCTTAAAAGCTACGACATTAGTAATATCTTTAAAGTCTTTGGGGTTATCAGTAGCAATAATCAGTTTTGTTCCTGGTGAAAATTTACTGATACTGTTAGCTAGTCTTTTCGCACAATCACGATATACTTTTCTGATTGCTAGAGTTGCAAAACAGAAATTTTTTGAATCCGAAGTCATTTTAAATCTCCTATGATCATGGAAAAGAATAATAACTTTTTAATCATCAGTTTCGGAACTCCCGTTTTGAGCCGCTTTGTTCAAATTGTATTAGGGCAACTTTGACTATTCACCAAAGGTATATCCAAATCTTTCGATATCTTCAGAGTACATTTCTTTAACCTGTTCTACTAGGGTTGGTGTATAGTATTCCCAATAGGGTTTATGCTCACTAGAACCAGTTTTATTCGGCATTTCAATACTGACTCCAATCTGATAACATAACTTACTAAAATCCTCGTTAAAGTTCTCAACTTTTCCAATGAAGTCTGGTTCTTCTGGGATGAATAAAACTTGGGGTTGCCAATGATGATTTTTGGCTCTCTTAGCAAAATCAATGAAATCTTCAAACTTAGAAAGATCCTCATCTGTCATAGATTTTAGCTGCCTAATTCTTCCTTTATATTTGGTAAACATTGTCCAGTTCGAGACCATTCTTGCCCAAGGATTTCTAACAAATGTAAATTTGAAATATTTATCAGAGCTTTGTTTGGGATGAATCAATGTCGCCCTATTACCTTCAGGGAACAAGGTTTTTCTGATGGTTCCAGATGCAGATTTAGGAATACTAAAGTAAATTATTTTTTTATGCTCAGAAATGTAAGCAAACCCATAGTCTCTGTCTTTTCTTCTCCCCCCTGATGGACAAGGACAAAGGGGACATTCACAAGGAATATTTTTTTCAGCATACTTATAATAATAAGGTTTATTTAAAGAAAAAAGAAATTTTCTAACAGAGCTTTTTAGGTTTTCAATACTATTCATTCTTTTATGAAAGGGAATAACTAACTTATTTTTCATTTAATCATTTAGAGGGGATTATCTCACGATAATTTTAATTTGTCTAGACTCAGAGCCTTAACCTTCTCAAACAAAGTTGCCAACCATGTACAGGGGCGAGGGTAGTTCCCCATCATATCTCAAGCTTGCCTGAGCGTCGATTTACCATGCGTAGATTACTGAGCAATGGTAAACTGAACTTTTAGCGAAAAAATGATGATGATAGAACCCTCTGGAGAACAAAGAGAGATCAAATCATTGGGCAGTGCATCCTTAGATGGAACTCCTTTAGATTATATTGTCGTTATGTCTGCGGTGGTGACAGTCTTAGCTTTTATCCCCTTTTCCATCACCATTGCATCGGGGGGAATTTTCCCTCTCAGTCAAGGAATATTTCCCCTTTTGGGATGGGTTTTAGGTCCGATGGGGGGTGCATTAGCCAGTGGCATCGGAACTCTTATGGGAGTGTTTTTAGCCCCTCATACGGCGGGGATTCCTCCGGTGTCCATTTTTGGAGCAATGGTGGCTAGTTTTGCTGCAGGTTGTATGGTAATCGGAAAACAGCGCAAATATTGGTGGTTTTTTGTCAGTGTTCCCCTAGTCGTCGCTTTTTATCTTTATACGTCTCGTGCCATGAATAATGGGGTTTCTCTTTCTGTTATTATCAAAGGTTCTTTTATTAATTGGTCAGGATTATTATTGTTTATTTTACCTACTCGAACTGTATTCGCCAAGTGGATTAATAGTCAAGATTTACGGTTAGTTTGGTTGGGTTTATTCTTCGGCAGTTGGACTATTGCTGGAGTCTTTCATCTCAGTCAAGCTGTGATTACTTATACTATGTTTAATTGGCCAGAAGAAGTTTGGATTGTTTTAATTCCGATTATGCCATTAGAAAATTTAGTGCGTTCTTTGGTGGGCGCATTTATTGGGGTTCGTGTTATTTCTGGACTGCGTGCGATTGGTATTATGAAACCTCAAGCAGCTATTTATTAATGGAGAATTGAGAATTGAGAATTGAGAATTGAGAATTGAGAATTGAGAATGAATAACTTATAAAAATTCACAAACAAGTGAGAAATATCATGAACATTATTGCTAATTTAGATAAAGTTTCTTATTTTTATCCTAATTCTAAAGAACCAGTCTTAAGGGATGTTTCTTTAGAGGTTTATGAAGGAGAATTTTTGGGTATTATTGGAGCAACTGGAGCAGGTAAAACAACCCTTTGTTTAACTTTAAATGGGATTGTCCCACAGTTTTATGGCGGTCGTTTTTTTGGTTATGTAACTGTTGCTGGCTTGGATACATTGAAGTATCGTGTCAGTCATTTAGCTGCTTATGTTGGGGCTGTTTTTGAAGATCCAGAAACCCAATTAATTTCAACTTCAGTAGAAAATGAGATCGCTTTTGCCCTAGAAAATTTATGTGTTGATCGAGAAGAAATAATTGCTCGTATTCCTCATGTTTTGGAAGCTGTAAGATTAGAAGGAACGGAAAATAAACACCCTCAAGAACTATCAGGAGGACAAAAACAACGGTTGGCTATCGCTGCGGCTTTGGCTCTGCAACCCCGTTTATTAATATTAGATGAACCCACATCCCAACTCGATCCCATTGGTTCAATGGAAGTGTTTTCAACGGTTAAAGAATTAAACCAAGAATTAGGGGTTACGATTGTCATGGTTTCCCATGCAGCCGAAGAAATGGCCGAGTTTAGCGATCGCTTAATTCTACTATCTGAAGGAGAAGTTATTGCCACAGGAAAACCCCATGAAATTTATTCAGAAATTGACCTATTAGAAACTCATTATCTGCGCCCTCCTCAGGTAGCAAAAACTTTTTATAATCTCAAACAAAGAGGATTAGATATCTCTAATATTCCTGTTACCCTAGAAAACGGAATTCATTGTTTAAAGACTTTACAGAACAATAATATTACTCAAAATTTTAAACTTGAAACTGATTCTTATCGAGTAGATAAGAACACTTTATTGGAAACCAATAATTTAACCCATATTTATGAAGATGGAACCGAAGCATTATATAATGTTTCTCTCAAGATTTATGAAGGAGAATATTGTTTAATAATTGGACAAAATGGTGCAGGAAAAAGTACCTTAGTTAAACACTTTTTAAGTTTACTGGAGCCGACTAAAGGAAGAGTAAAAATAAGAGACAAAGATACCAAAGTTTTGTCAGTCAGTGACTTAGCAAAATCTATCGGTTATGTGGGACAAAATCCCGATAATCAAATCTTTAGTATGACAGTGGAAGAAGAAGTGGCTTTTGCTTTAAATAATGTTGGGTATGACCAAAAAAAAATAGAAGCAAAAGTTACCCAAACTCTAGAAGAAATGGGGTTATTACAAAATCGAAAGGATCATCCTTTATCCTTACCTAAAGGGGATCGTGCAAGGATTATTATTGCTGCTATTTTAGCAATGGAACCAGAGATTATTATTTTCGATGAACCCACCACTGGACAAGATTATAAGGGTTCCCGTGCTATTTTAGAAGTGAGTCGTCAACTTCATGAAATGGGCAAAACAATCATTGTTATTACCCATCATTTATATTTAATGCCAGACTATGCAGAACGAGTTATTATTATGGGGAAAGGTGCAGTCTTATTAGATGCACCGATTCGGGAAGCTTATCATCAAACAGAATTATTAAAATCTACCTATTTAACTCCTCCTCAAGCAGTTTTGTTATCCCAAAATTTAAGTAAATTTAAAAATGAAAATTATCCTATGTTAACCCCTAATGAACTAGCGGAGTGTTTCTCTTATGATGAAGTTTGAAACTGTCGATAAACAATCTATTTTTACCCGTTTAGATTTTCGGACAAAACTATTAATGATGGCAGTTATTACCATTATTGCTTTTGTCTGGGAAAGTCCTGTAAGTGGTGGTATTTTAACCTTAATTGTTGGCTCTTCTTGTATTTTTGCTGGTGTAAAGTTAGAGTATCTTAGCACGGTTTTTAAAGTGATGATTCCCTTCTACATTTTGATATTGATAGTGATGGGATTTTTTAATACTAATCAAGTTCAAACATTGCTAAATACAGATACATTAACTCCTATTTTTTCTGTTCCTAAAGAATGGTTTTGGGTAGGGGGTTTGACAATGAACCAAGAAGGAGTCATTTATGGACTAAACATTATTTTTAAGACTTTAACAATGGTTTTAATTATTCCCTTGGGAATTTTTACAACAGATATTAATCACATGGTTGTAGGAATGGTACAGGCGAGAATTCCTTATAAAATTGTCTTTATTTTTTCATCAACTTTACGCTTTTTTCCGTTATTATTAGAAGAAATACAAGGTATCCTAGAAGCGCAAAGATTAAGAGGTTTAGCTTTAGAAAAAATGGGAATTATCAAAAAAGTAACGGTTTATGCAACTATCGCTGTTCCTCTAATATTAAATGCTATGGCAAAATCTCAAAGATTAGAAGTTGTCTTACAATCAAAAGCCTTTTCTGGTAGTTCTAAAAGAACCTATTTACACGAATCAATTTTAACTCAAACAGATTATATTTGTATGATAGGTTTTATTTTATTATTTATGTTTGCAACTCTTTCATACTTTCAGTGGGGTGTTGGTAAGTTTCCGTGGTTATTATATTGATAAATTTTTGATTGGTTTTCAGATCTCAATCAAATCTTTAACATAGATAAACCCCTTAAGAATAATTTATTGAAAAAGCATCCAAAGCCATTTTTTGAATAGCCATTAAAGGTTGATTAAACTTTCTGGCTATAGCCGCACAATCTTCATATTCAGGTTGTACATTAATAATAGTTTTCTTCTCCCCCTTTCCTTGACTAGCTATCTTAACTCTAATTTCTCCATATTTTGTGTTAACTGTTTTAATTTCTCGGTCTAAAATTGAGCGTTTCTGAATCCGTTGACGAATACCTAATGTGGTTGTTTCTTTAAAAAGAATCCCCTCACAAACTTCTATTTTATTCACTGGACAAATAACCGTTAATAAAACACCGGGGCGTGACTTTTTCATCATCACCGACTGGGTAAAAACATCTAAAGCTCCTGCATTCAATAAAACCTCAAATAAATAACCAAAAACTTGCGGACTGAGATCGTCTATTTGCGTTTCTAACACCGCAACTATGTCGATATTACTGTTTTTTTTTCTGTCACACTTTCCCCTATCCACAAACGTAAAATATTAGGGAGGGATAAATCTTGTGAGCCAGCACCTAACCCCACTTTTTCTAAGATCATATTAGGAGGTTGACCAAAACTTTTAACTAATGTAACAGCGATCGCAGCCCCCGTGGGTGTCACCAATTCCTTATCGATATTGTTACTATAAATGGGAACTTGACGAGACTCCCATAACTTCATTACCGCAGGCACCGGCACCGGTAAACGCCCATGAGCAGCCCTAACAGTTCCCCCACCAGTAGGCAAAGCCGAACAATATAGGGTTTCAATATCTAAATAATCTAAGCCTAGACAAGTGCCTACAATGTCCACTATGGCATCTGTTGCCCCCACTTCATGAAAATGGACCTTTTCCGGTGCGACACCGTGTACAGCCCCTTCAGCGATGGCCAAACGACGGAATACATCCAGACTCCATTGTTTCACCCTTGACGGTAAGTTAGCCTTTTGAATCATCCCTTCAATTTCAGGGAGGTGACGAGCAGGGGTATGATGATGATGGTGGCTTTTATGGAACTGTTGGGCAGACTTTTCAACACCATGATGATTTTCTCCTCCCCCGCTCCTCTGCTCACCTCTAGGGGAATCTTGGTTCACTAACCTAACGTGGATTTTAGTGCCCTGTTGTCCGTTGCGTTGTACCTTTTCTTGACTCAACTCATATTCTTGGTCAATGTTTAACCCTTTGAGTTGCTCAATCAAGTATTCTAAAGGAACACCGCTATCTACCAAGGCTCCTAAACACATATCTCCTGCAATACCTGTCACACAGTCTAAATAAGCTATTTTGGTCATAATTATGGCTATTTTATACGATTTACATCCTCGAAATCCCCAATCTCGTCGCATTGACGAAATATGTGATTCCCTAAGACAAGGGGCGATCATGTTATATCCTACAGATACAGTGTATGCGATCGGTTGCGATCTTAATAGTAAATCGGCTCTGCAACGGGTGCGACAATTAAAGCAATTATCCAATGATAAACCCCTGACATTTTTGTGTTCTTCTCTGTCTAATATTGCTAACTATGCAGGGGTAACCGATGAGGCTTATCGTATTATGAAAAGGTTAATTCCAGGTCCGTATACTTTTTTACTACCTGCGAGTAAAGCGGTGCCCAAATTAGTGATGAGCCCTAAGCGAAAAAGTACAGGTATTCGGGTTCCGAATCATACCATTTGTCAAGGAATTTTACACGGTTTAGAAAACCCAATTATCTCCACTTCCGCTCATTTACCTGACGAAGATGGAGAGTTTCCTACCATTGGCTTAGAAAAAGCTAGGTTATTTGACATCTTAGAAAACCAGGTTGATATTATTATTGATGATAGTTTGGAGCCTGGTTTTGATGTCTCGACAATTTTAGATATGACTTCAGATCCTCCTTCTATCATTCGTCAAGGTTTAGGATGGGAAGAATTACAAAATTGGGTAACATTAGAGGTTTAATGGAGAATTGGGAATGGAGAGTGGGGAATGGGGAATGGAGAATTGAGAATTAGGTTTCAGTATCAACTATTAACTATTAACTATCAGCCATGAAAATTATTCAAACAAAAATTCCTGATGTTGTCATTATTGAACCCCGTGTTTTTGGGGATGATAGAGGCTTTTTTTATGAAAGTTATAATGAAAAAGCCTTGACTGAAGCGACAGGAATCGAACGAAATTTTGTACAAGATAATCATTCACGATCGCAAAAAAATGTCCTACGAGGGCTTCATTATCAAATTCAACAACCCCAAGGAAAATTAGTCCGTGTTGTTGTTGGCGAAGTGTTAGATGTAGCAGTAGATATTCGCAAAAGTTCCCCTACTTTTGGACAATGGGTAAGCTGTTTATTGAGTACAGAAAATAAGCGTCAATTTTGGGTGCCTGAAGGGTTTGCTCATGGGTTTGTTGTCTTATCCGAGTCAGCAGATTTCCTATATAAAACCACTAATTATTATGCTCCACAATATGAGAGAACAATTCTCTGGAATGATCCTGATTTAGCCATTGATTGGCAGTTAGAAGGAGAACCTTTATTATCAAAAAAAGATCAAGAGGGTTCATTATTTAAAGACGCAGAAGTGTTCAATTAAAATTGTTTATGAATTAATCATCATTAAAAATGGAGAACTCATCAACTAGGTTACGTCAACTATTAGATAAGCCAGGAATTATAGCCGCCCCTGCGGTTTATGATTGTCTGGGATCTAAGTTAGCTGAAAAAGCAGGATTTTCTTTTATTTTTACCAGTGGTTTCGGGATGTCAGCCTCTTTATTAGGGCTTCCTGATCTAGGATTTTTAACGGCAACAGAAATGTTAAATCAAGTGAGAAACATGATTAAATCTGTTTCTATACCTGTAATTTGTGATATTGATACAGGTTATGGAAATGTCTTAAATGTAAAAAGAACAGTAGAAGATATTATTAGTTTTGGAGCAGCAGGAATTATTTTGGAAGATCAAGAATGGCCTAAAAAATGTGGCCATTTTGAAGGGAAAAAAGTTATTGAGACTGAGGAAATGGTCAAAAAAATAAAAGCAGCAGTGGAAGCTAAAAATAATAGTGATTTAGTAATAATAGGAAGAACCGATGCTAGGGCAATTTATGGATTAGAAGAAGCTGTATATCGTGGTAAAAAATATCAAGAAGCTGGAGCCGATATTATTTTTATTGAAGCTCCCCAAAGCCAAGAAGAATTAGAGAAAATTGCTAATCATTTCCCTGATATTCATTTGTTAGCCAATATTATTGAAGGAGGCAAAACCCCCTGTTTATCCTTAACAGAATTAGAAGAAATAGGTTTTAAAATAGTCGCTTATGCCCTATCAGGTTTATTAAATTCTACTAATTCTATGTTTCAATGTTTCCAACAATTGCAAGAAAAAGGAAGCACAGATATGACCAATAATACCTTTCAATTTGATGATTTTAAAGCTTTAATTGAAGTTGAAAAATATAGAGAATTGTAAGCATAATTCATATTTTTACAGTATTAAAAAGTTTTGAAAAATATTTTAATTTATAGTTAATTCAAATAAAAATGAGACAAAATCAATCTCCCCTCTTATTAGCATAGTGAGCAAGATGCTCACATTCCTCTGTCTCAAACTTATTTGAAACAACTATAATGGTTGAAAACCAAACTTTATTTGGTGAGAAAATTGTGAATTTTCTACATTTCCATCAAAAAAAACTCTATTTAACTTTCTTGGACTATCTTTAGGAAATTTTGTTCTACCATGCATAACCATTGTATTGTCAATCACTAAAAGTTGGTTTTTCTTAAGTTTAAACTGGAGAATATTTTTCGGGTTACAGATAAACTTATTAATAAAATTGAAAGCTTTTTTCGCTTTCGGTAATACTGATATTTTAGCTGTTCCGTTACCTCGAAATTTAGTAAATACTCTATCATTTTCATAATAAAATACTGGCTGTGTAAAAGATTCATTATCTCTTGTTATCGTAAACACATTAGGTTCAAATAAAACGTTTAGCAAGTCTGGTGCATATTTCACCATGTTGTTATATAACAATTTACAGTTTAATAATTGAGATTCTCCTCCTATCTCAGATGGAATTTCACAATGTAAAATTACGATTTTTGGTGGATTTTTACTACAAGAACCATCTGTATGTAGTCCTGTATTGTCATTGGTTGTTCCAAAATAGTTAGAAAACTCTGGTATGACCTTAATCAAAGATATTCCACTGGAATCAGAACGATTATGATAGATAATGTTTCCGAAGTATTTATCAAATGCGCCTAATTCCTCTAAAAAAACTTTAGGAGATGTTAGATTAATAACAACAAACCCACATCTATTAAATACTTCATACATTTGATATATATGATTATTTTTTATTGAAAAAAAACTAGAAGCTGTAAGGGTTGCATTTAAAAGATTAAATTTAGAATTAAAAGTTTCTCTTGAGTCAGTCATTTTTGTTATCCTCCCACATTCTGTCAAAAAGTTCTGAATAATATTCAAAAAGTTGAGGATTATCACTATTTTTAAATAAAATACTGGGTGCTTTCCTGACACTTGACTTATAAGAAAAAGGTAAGACCAAAGTTTTTCCGTTACTATAATCATGATTATCAGAAATGTATAACAATTCTGGAGGATGAAAATCAACAATGATTCTATGGATTAAATTACCATATTGTTGTTCTAATCTTTTGATTTCTTCTTCTGCACTATCAAAATTAGCCTTTATTTGTGTTTCTGTCTTATCGTTATATAAAGCAATATCTTCGATGAGTTTCTCATTATTACGGTTACACATAATTATGTAAATATTACAATCTTGTTTGAGTATTTCTTCAAAATCAGTATCAAGATCCTCTATTATTTTTGCTGTTCTCAAAACAAGCTTAAGAGATGATTTTGTGTTTTTTATGAATTGTTTCACAGTAAATTGATAATCATCCCTAATATCAATTAGATCGAAATCATCACTAAAATTACAAGTATTATTTTTTATTGTTTCTGTTAAATCCTCAGCACTATTCCTATTTTTAAGTAAACTAATAGAAATAAAAAAAAGAATTGTTGCTGTTAATGGTTCATTTATTTTATCTACTATTGGATAATAGAATTGAAGTATTCTAAGTATCCATTCTACAATAACTAAAAGCAATATAAAGTATAAGTCGATATTCTCTCCATTGCGAATATCTCTGAACATTGTTTCTAAATAGTTTTTGAAGAGCATGATCAATATTTTTATACACAAACCTCTAATTTAGACTATCATTTTATTGACGAATAGCCTCTAAATTTCATTAGGATCAACTCCTAATTCTTTTAACTTTTCCGCTAAAAGATCAGCCCGTTGCTTTTCAGCCTCAGCCCGTCGTCTTTCAGTGTCTGCCCGTTGGCGTTCCATTTCAGCCTGTTGGCGTTCAGTTTCTGCCCGTTGTCTTTCAGAGTTAGCCCGTTGATGTTCTATTTCAGCCTCTTCCTTGGGTAATAAGACTAAATTTCCCTGTAAATCATAAAATCTTAGCCAAAAAGCAGACTCATTTAAGACCTTACCTTCCCAAGTTCCTAAATATAACTGTAACGTTTCAGAAAATAACCATCCTCTTTGATCGACTAAAATCTCACTATAGGTTTGCTGTCCATTTAATCGCCATCCTTGCAGAGAAGTGGCATCATAAGGATCGTAAATATAGTATTCTCTTGTCTTAAAAATTTGCTCATAAAGGGTTTTCTTATCGGTTTTATCGACATTAGCGGTATAATCAGACATTAATTCCACAATAATATCAGGATAACGCCCATTTTCTTGCCAGACAATCCAAGCTTTACGATCTAAAGTACCATCAACATTCAAAGTGACAAAAAAATCAGGACCTCGAAAATCTCGGTTCATCCGTTGCTTGGCACTATAATAAACACACATATTACCCCCTGCAAAAAAGTCCTGACGGGGCAAAAATGCTTGATAAATAGAGTCTATTAAAACATTCATTGCAATGCGGTGGCGGTTGGTTTCCAAAGGTTCTCCATCATCATAAATTAGTTCATCTTTAGGTAATTCCAGGTACGGGGAAAGGGTTTCCATAAAAACATTATGATTAGATCGTATAATCATACTAGCAAAAAAATAAGGTAAAGGTTTTGTGATTATACTCGGAATTAAACTTGTTTTTTTCTAAAATTAATTGAGATTATTTATAGCAATTCTCATACTTGTGAGGTACAAAGTTTCCTAGTTTTGTAAGTCAGGAGTCAGGATTGAGAAGTTGAATTTTAAGTGTACCTCATGAGTTCGCTAAACCCTATATTACTATTCTTTTTTTGTAATTTACAGGACAAATAGAGTTGAAGTTGAGAAATATCAATCAAGAGAGTAAAAACTATAGCACTACGCATTATGGTTAGGACGTTTATGAAATTGCAAAACCTTGTAGGGTGGGCATTGCCCACCTTACCATAATGTCCTAATCTTTCTTTGTACTGCTATATCTACTCACCGAGTGTTTGTTAAAAGAACATTCAAAACGACTTATTTAGGGTGGGCTAAATTTTCCACAGGATGAATAGCCCAGATAAGATTCTGATTTGCCCACCCTACCGTATCAAGATTTCCTTGAAAAGAGACTATCCCTTACTGACTATTTTGCACATTTATTTAAACCCTCTAAGACTAAATCAGGTTTATCTTGCATATAGCGAGCTTCTAGCTCTGCTTTTTGTTGTTCAGCACCATATAAACTGATGACATCATTAAAATCTTTTAAACTGGTTGCTCCCAAGATATTTTGAAACATCTCTGGATGGACTTCACTTAAAGCGATCACTTTAGAATTGCTTAGCCCCCCGATACAATCTTGAACAGTGTGCCAACTTTCATGAATTAATGTTTCCTCAAATGCCTGTTTATTTTCCAACGCAGCCGGACACAGAACTATTACGTTATCATCAGGTCTATAAAAGCCGAAGATAATAGTGTTGGGTTCACTAACACAGTGAGGATCTGAATATTTGATCGGAACATTGATTCGTTGGAGAGCAAGTTCAAAACGAGATAGCAATGAAGAAGAGACAGGGGGCTGTGTTCCACTTAAATGATCCAAATTAAGGCATTTTCCAGTTTCAGTGATCATATAACTTACATGATCACAGCCTGGAATGTTTAGCCTGGGAACCTCCTGCGCCAAAAGAGAGGCTGGGATTGTTATTAAACTCGATAAACTTAAACAAATACTGTTGATTAATTTTTTCATGTTGCTGTTCAAACACTTTGATATAGAGTTCCCAAAAAATAACTAAACAGCAACAAAGAGTTTATAGTTTTGAAAATTTAAAAGAATACATTAAAAATCAAGATGCTCCGAAAAGTTAATTTGACAATTTTTCGGACATCGAGTCCTCAAATTGTTGCGCTTTGCTTCCCCACTCCGCTATCCCTGAGAGTGCGGAAGCAAAGCACTATAGTTCAAAAAACGCTAGAGATGAGTGTTAAGCTCATCTCTAACAGTGACACGCAAATCAATTAACGCAACTGTGGATTGTGCTGAACCAAACTCATAAACTCCTGACGAGTTTTAGCATCATTGGCAAATTCCCCTCTCAGCGCACTGGTGGAAGTCCAAGAACCAGGTTTTTGAACGCCTCGCATTACCATACACATATGAGTTGCCTCTACAACTACGGCCACCCCTTTTGGTTGCAATAATCCTTGAAGTGCATCGGCGATTTGTGCGGTTAATCTTTCCTGTACCTGCAAACGTCGTCCGTACATTTCACAAATACGAGCAATTTTTGAGAGTCCAATGACCTTACCATCAGGAATATAAGCCACATGAGCGCGGCCTAGAATAGGTAATATATGATGTTCACAGGAACTAAATAGATCAATATCACGAACTAAGACCATTTCATCAGTATTTTCATGAAATACTGCCCCATTAAGCAGTTCATCTAAAGATTGATGATAGCCAGAGGTCAAAAATTTAAGGGCTTTAACGACTCGTTTTGGTGTATCTCTCAAACCTTCGCGATCGGGATCTTCTCCTAATCCTAATAGTAAAGTCCTTACCGCTTGGCGCATCTCCTCCTCAGAAACGGGAGGCTGTTGTCTAGTCGTTAATGATGGTAATTTATTATCGATTTTGTTAACTTGATTGGGTTTAGACTGAGCAAAGGTCATGATGGTGAATTAAATGAAACGGTAACAGGGGTAGCCAAACAGTTATTTAGCTGTTGGCGGAGTTTATCGGCATCTAAATGACGACCGATAAATACTAGCTGATTAGCAGGAGAATTAGGCCACGGTTCGGACTTGATATCGTTGCGCTGTCCGCAAAGTTGAAAAATATGACGTAATTGACTTCCTGCAAACCAAACAATTCCTTTGGCACGAAATACTTCTAGGGGAAGTCCTTCGTTTAAAAACTTTTGAAATTTATAGACATCAAAAGGTTTGTCGCTTTGAAAAGACATAGACATAAAACCATCTGTTTTGAGGTGATGAGAATGTTGGCCATGTCCTTGTTCAAGAAAGCTATCTGTGTTAGTTAAACCCACATCCAAGATTAACGGTAACGGGACTTGGGCATATTGGGTATGAATAATTCTGGGATTCTTTTTTATAGAGCCAATGTAGGTTTCTAATACGGTTAATTGTTCCTTATTTGCTAAATCGGTTTTATTCAATAAGAGAATATCTCCATAGGAAATTTGTTTAAAGGCCACCTCGCTATCAAAGTGTTCTGGGGTAAAGGTTTCTGCATCAATTAAGGTAATAACCGCGTCTAAGTGTGTAAAATATCGAAAATCTGAACCAACAAAAGTCAAAATAATTGGTAAAGGATCGGCTATCCCCGTCGTTTCGATAATCAAACGATCTACTTTTTCTTTCCTGGCTAAGATTCGTTTGATGGCTTCTACCAAACCGTCATTGATAGTGCAGCAAATACAACCGTTGCTCAACTCCACCATGTCATCCTCGTAGGAAACTAAAAGTTGAGCATCGATATTGATATCACCAAACTCGTTAACCAATACTGCAACTTTCACCTTCTGGTCATTTTGCAGAATTTGATTGAGTAAAGTAGTTTTTCCACTACCGAGAAAGCCGGTAATGATTGTCACTGGGAATCCTTGCTGGTTAATCTCTGACATGGCGAAGAGAAGCAATTGGCTTTACAAAAGTTAATTATATTATACTATAATGATAATCGTTCTCAAAATAAAATAAAAAGACTGAGGTGATCAAAAGCTCTAAAATAATAATTAACAACGTCAAATTGTGAAAACATGGACACTATTACCATTCCCAAGGGATTTCGGGTAACTTCAGAACAATTCGACCAACTAGCACAAGTTGAACAGCTAGTACGAATGGAGTTAACCAAAGATGGAGAATTAATTATTATGAGTCCTACAGGAGGAACAGCAGGTAGAAAAAACAGCCGTTTAACTCAACAAGTTAGAAATTGGGCAGATAGTGACGGGACAGGAGAAGTCTTTGATTCTTCTACAGTGTTTGTCTTTCCTAATGGTGCAAGAAGAAGTCCTGATGTTAGCTGGATTAAACTAGAACGATGGAATCAATTAACCCAAGGG
>JAAUYJ010044523.1_pt1 | contig 14340 bp, 10 predicted proteins | sample 7278031 | NCBI WGS metagenome assembly JAAUYJ01 (sample SAMN14350222, study PRJNA611818) | marine sediment metagenome | isolation source: surface marine sediment (1.8m) | place: French Polynesia: Moorea | collected 2018-08 | reverse complement strand
GCAAAGCGCACGCAAGTGTACCCAGCGGCTTAATGAAAATACACAAAACCGCATCATCGCGAGCGGTAGCGCGGCGATCTTTTGCACCTTAGCGTCACTGCTCCCACGATTGTGATTTAAACTTCGGCTCCTCAATGGGCTTTTGCGCATGAGCTGCTATGCTTGCTGATATACAAGTACACGTAATGCGGGCAAACAATCCTTGAAGCAAAGGCACATGCACATACTGGGCAGGACCGACGAAGACATCGCTATCGAGACCGCAGCCGACAATCGCGAACTGACGATTTCTCTGGCCGAGCAGGCACGCTCCAGTATCAACCTGTTCACGCGAGACATGGATGCGGCGATATATGACAATACCGCTTTCGAACGCTGCCTGTTCAATTTCGCGAGAAGAAATCACAACACCGTCATACGCATTCTGGTGCAGGACTCGAGCGCGGCCGTCAAACAGGGGCACTGCCTGATTCGGCTGGCACAACAGTTAACCAGTTCGGTGTTCATCCACAATCCTGCCAGAGAACACAGCGACAGGATGGACAGCTTCATGATCGTGGACGACGTTGGCTTGATCTACCGCCCTCGAAGCGGCAACAGAGATTACCGTGCACGCGTCAACTACCGATCGCTGCAGCATGCATCTGACTTGCAAGATCTGTTCAACACAATCTGGGAAAGCAGCACCGCCGACTCCCAGGTCCGGCGTTTATACATTTGAATTACGATAAATGACGAATGTTCGCAACCAGACGTGTCACGTTGTACGTTAACGTAACTCCACATACAACACAAAATTGTTTTAACCGCAGAGGCGCAGAGTCACGGAGAAATGCGGGTTAGATTTTTCAATGGATGGTCTATCGCCACGAATTGGCTTTTCCATACTCTGCGCCTCCGCGTCTCTGCGGTGAATTCAGATTTATCAGCCTGGACATATCCATAGTGATACCAGTATAGCAGTCTCCGTGTCAGGACACGGCACATTGTTTCAGCGCCGGCTCCTCCTTTTTGATGGCTTCCGGCTGCCCAAGGTGATAACCCTGGACATAATCGACCCCGATCTCCCAGAGCGTGTTCAGGGTTTCCTCGTCTTCGACCCACTCGGCGATCGTATCCAATTTCATCACGCTGCCCATCTGCTGGATCGAAACAACCATGGCCCGATCGACGGGATCTCGACTGACATCTTTGACGAATGAACCATCAATCTTCAGGTAATTCACCGGTAAATTCTTCAGATAGGCAAACGAACTCAGTCCACTACCAAAATCGTCCAGCGAGAAACGACAGCCGTATTTCTTCAGCTCATTGATCAATGCGGTCGCTTTCACCAGATTGGATATCGCAACGGTTTCAGTGATTTCGAAACAGACGTTACTCAAGGAAATGCCGAACTCGTGCTTTAACGAAATAATGTAGTCGTAGAGACTTTCGTCGCTGAGCGAATTTCCGGACAGGTTGATGGAGATGACCTTGTCCGAGCGTCGCTGCGGATCGGCGCGATAATCATTGGCGATCAACTTGAACACCTCTCTGATGACCCAGCGATCGATGCCCGTCATCAGGTTGTAGCGTTCCGCAGCCGGTATGAACGCCCCAGGCGGTACGATACTGCCATTCTCGTCGACCATCCTCAGCAGCACTTCAAAATGTTCGTGACTGTCACTGGAGAAACCAACAATCGGCTGGCTGTACAGAATGAAACGGTCTTCTTCCATCGCGCGGGTAATGCGGCCAGTCCAGTGCATTTGACCCTGCCGTTCCGACACCAGTTCGTCGGAACACTCGTAGACATGCACACGGTTTCGTCCTGAATCCTTGGCTGCATAGCAGGCCACATCCGCCGAGCTCATGATTTTCGAAATATCGGGCATGTTTTCATCGATGCCGACGACGCCGATACTGACACCAATCGTGAATACCTTATCCTCCCAGACAAACCTGAACTCCTTGATTTCCTGCCTGATCTTATCGGCCAGCATGGTTGCACGGTCTATTTCGCAGTTCTCCAACAAGATACCGAACTCGTCGCCACCCAGACGCGCGACGATATCGCCGCTACGCAGTACTTTATGGAAGAGATCTGGCAACTGGCGCAGCAGTTCGTCGCCTGCAATATGACCGCAAGTGTCATTTACCAACTTGAACTGGTCAAGATCGAGGTAACACAGGGTATGCACCCGCTGTTCTTCTTTGACGTCCAGCAAAGCTTCTTCGAGGCATTCCTCGAATTTGAGCCGGTTGTACAAGCCGGTCAGCATATCGTGACTGGCCTGGTAAGATAACTGGCGCGTCAGCTTGCGGGTATGACTGACATCCTGAATGACCATAACGGCACCGATAATCTCGCCTTCATTGTTTTTCATCGGCGTCACGGAGGCCTCGATGGAAATCACCCGGTTGTGTCCGGCAACCAGTGACGAATGCTCGGGCAAGTAGATGGTTTTGAGTTGATTGAAACAGTCACTGAGCGGATTACTGGCGTGCTCACCCGACGACTCACTGATGATCCGGACCAGATCGTCGATCTGTTGTCCGTGCACCTTTTTATTAGTCGTATCAAAAAGCACTTCTGCTGCTGGATTGATATGTTGGATGATGCCATCGAGGTCGACAGTGATCACTGAATCGGTAATCGAATTCAGCGTGACCTCCGCCATCTCTTTTTGATGCGACAGTTCGATTTCTGACGTTTCTGCGCGCTTCAACGCCTCTCGTAACTGTCTCTGCGTGGTTAATATCGACTCGATTGCATTATTGATGAAGCCGGCAAGATAGCCGAATTCATCGTTACGGTTATTGTTAAAACGTACCGACTCATCGCCACTGGAAAACGCTATCGCCGTATTGACCATCCTCAGGAAGGGGCGGGATAGCACATGGTGCAAGATCTGCTGCAGCACCAGACCGAACACGAATACTGACAGACCAATCGTCAGCAGCATATTTTTACGTATCTTCGTCACTTGTTTCGCCTGGTTCGGATAATAAACCAGCGCGGTAATCGTTTTCAGTTGATTCGAACCCTGCGGGTAGTAATAGATCGAATACGGGAATACATCATCATCGATATTCCGTTCACCGTAGACGTAGTCTTTATTGTCTTCGGACAGCACGACGGAGGTAAAACCCATTTCGTGCCGCAATCGATTCAGTCTTTGTTCTATTTTGGCTGCTGCATGTTCCAGCACTGCCGTTTCGGTCTGCTTTTTAACGATGCTATCGAGGGCATAAGCCACCATGTGGGAGTTGGTTTTATTGACCGCGTAGAGTTCGTTTTCTGCATCTTCGAGGATGAAGACCGAAACCAGCAAACCGATGAACACCAGTCCCCAGAAAACGATACCGGTGATTCGTGCTGGCAGTCTGGCCTGAAACGTTTGAGTTTGTTCTTGCATACCGTTCTCTTGCTTATTTGAATCCGAAACGATGCAGCCAGAACAACACAGGACACACCCTGGTTGCTCCCGCTCCCATGATGGCAAAGCCCATAAACCACGGGATAAACCACAACATCTCATAGCCGTATTCGTGTATCAGGATGTACGATGACAGCATCACGATTGCGACGAATACACGCCAGGCACTCAAAACGTCGATACCAAATCGCGTCTGACTTTCAGAAATGACCATGTCTGGATCGAGCGACACGCGCCGCGCCTTTTGAATCAGCCGAGTCAGACGAATACCGCTGATGCCTTCCAATAGCAGGAACAGCGAAAGCCCATAGAACAAAAAATCATTTGTCAGATACAAGGCCAGCAGAATGCAGGCCCCGTAGGTGAACAGGTAGAGTCGCTCGCTCAATTCAGCACCTTTGAAGTGTGTGCATTAGCTGAACCTTGTGAGCGCGGATACGTCGCATGGACACCGAACGCTGCTGCTGCACGCCTGGCAGACCAGGCTGGCAACTGCCCGATTGGACTGTAACTACTACAGCAATACTGCCTGAAGGCGGTAAGCGGTCGCACGGCTTCACGGACGGATGCTGGCATACGAAGAGGCGCACGATGCAAGCCGTTGCGATGACGCAGAGCCCGTCGTGTAAGTGAAAGCCCGATGAGTTTTATGATTAATGCAAATTTAGGATTTACCACAATAATTTATCCGCAAATAAACACGCCAACGCCGTCCCCTGCAGCGCGAGTCATTTGAGTTCTTTTGGAATTTCTGTCTTTTGGAAATTTATCTTATTGAATAATAAGACTTTAGGATCAGTTACTGCATTTTAGTTATAGCTAATATAGGTCGTCTTTCTGCTTTTGGCGAGAAAAAACCAGCCTAATTTACATTTCTTTCAAAATGGACGATACCAGCGCCGGACCGGAATAGATGAAGCCGGTGTAGAGCTGCACCAGGGAAGCGCCTGCCCGCAACTTGCGCCGTGCATCCGCCGCGGACATGATGCCGCCGACCGCAATCACCGGCATTTGGCCATCGAGTTCGCGCACCAGCACGCTAAGCACATGATCGGCTTGCTGCCGTATCGGTCGACCGCTCAAGCCGCCCTGCTCGGACGCAAACCGGGTTGATTTGAGATCGGGACGCTGGTTGCTGGTATTGGTCGCGATTGCACCGTCGATGCCGTTATCGACCAGGGTACGCGCCAGATCGCTGATATCATCGTCGCTAAGATCCGGCGCAATTTTAACCAGCAAGGGTTTATAGTGCTGGTGTTGCTTTGCAAGCTGCTGTTGTTGTTGCTTGAGTGTGCGCAACAGCTGTCGTAGTTGTTCGCCGTGTTGCAGCTCGCGCAACCCCGGCGTGTTGGGTGATGAGATGTTCACTGTTACGTAATCCGCGTAGGGATAGACGCACTGATAGGCAAGCACGTAATCATCGACTGCCTGTTCGAGCGGCGTATCGCGGTTTTTCCCGATGTTGATGCCGATGATGCAGTCGCGTTTACTCGCTTTCACCCGCTCAATCAGATGGTCAACGCCGGCGTTGTTAAAGCCCATGCGATTGATGAGCGCCCCGTCCTCTACCAGCCGGAACAGCCGCGGTTTTGGATTGCCGGGTTGCGCTCTCGGCGTTACCGTTCCGACTTCGATAAAACCGAAGCCACAGGCAGCCAGTGCATCGATATGATCACCGTTCTTGTCCAGCCCTGCCGCGAGACCAACCGCATTTGGAAACACCAGGCCGAAGACATTTACCGGTGCAGAGCTTCTGCGACCAAACAACAGTCGCGACAACCCGAGGCGGTAAACGAACTCCAGAGCACCCATCGAAATCGCATGCGCCCGTTCAGGCTCGAACATGAACAACACGGCGCGAAATAACTTATAGAGCTTCATGAGACGCTCGCATTAATGCAATCGACAATCAGCTGCAGGCTTCTGTTATTTCTGAATTCGTTGACATTCATTCGATAGGCAACGTGTATGCGTTCGGTCGACGGCAAGTCATCTGCGAGAGTATTGAACGCGATGGCATCGACGGTTTTATCCGCCTGATTCAGTCGGAGCTGCATTTTCAAGTGTTTGTCGCCCACCACTTTCCAGTTGATCACTTCAAACTGATTGTCGAACACGGGTTCGGGAAAATGCTGACCCCAGGGCCCGGCGGTTTCGATGACGTGCGCCGTCTCCATTGACAGCTGCCCGGCTTCGATACCGCCATCCGTCTCGACGACTTCTTCGAGTTCGTCCTCGGATAGCAGTGCCGCCACTTCCTGTTCGAAGGCCTGCTTGAATGTCTCAAAATCGCGCTTGCGAATGCTGAGACCCGCGGCCAAGGCATGACCACCGAATTTTTTGATCAGGCCCGGGTGCCTGCTGGCAATGGTGTCGAGTACATCGCGTATGTGTAAACCCCGAATCGAACGCGCCGATCCCTTGATCTCGTCACTGCCGCTATCATCATTGGCATTGGCAAAAGCGATAACCGGCCGATGATAGCGCTCCTTGATTCTCGAGGCCAACAGCCCGATGACACCCTGGTGCCAGTCACCATTGTACAGACAGATCCCCGCCTGGAGCTGGTCCGTATTCAGCGTGATCAGCAGCGCTTCCATGTCCGCCAACGCTTCGGTCAACATACCCTGTTCGATCTGTTTGCGCTGGCTGTTCAACGTATTCAGTTCAGCAGCGATGGTCTCGGCCACGGATGCCGAATCCGTGATCAGGCATTCGATACCGGCCGACATATCTTCCAGCCTGCCGGCGGCATTCAAACGCGGGCCGATAAAGAAGCCGAGATCGGTGCTGCTGCAGGCGCTAATGTCTTTGCCGGCGGCCTGGAACAGGGCCTTGATTCCCGCACAGCTCTTACCGGCGCGGATGCGTCTGATGCCCTGTTGAACCAGAATGCGATTGTTCTCATCCAGCGGCACCACATCGGCCACCGTGCCCAGTGCGACCAGATCGAGCAGCTCGGCCATGTTCGGTTCCTGACGCTGCTGGTCGAACCAGCCCCGCGCTCGCAATACTGCGCGGACAGCCAGCATCGCATAAAAGGCGACTCCGACACCGGCGATCGACTTGCTCGGAAACGGACAACCGGGCTGGTTGGGATTGACGATGGCATCTGCCGCAGGTAATTGCCGGCCTGGCAAATGATGGTCGGTGATGACGACCTTGATATCGAGCTGCTTCGCGGCCTCGACGCCATCGATACTCGAAATACCGTTGTCCACTGTGATCAGCATATCCGGCCCGTAGTCTTTGGCCACCGCGACGATCTCCGGGGTAAGGCCATAACCGTATTCAAAGCGATTAGGTACAAGATAATGAACATGCTGCGCCGTTAAACGGCGCAGCGCGCGCAGCATGAGCGCGGTGCTGGTCGCGCCGTCGGCATCGTAGTCGCCGATGATCAAGAGTCGTTGATCGTGGATAACCGCATCGGCAATCAGATCCGCTGCCGCATCCACGCCTTTGAGCTGATCGTACTTCAGCAGCCGGGCCAGCGAGTAATCCACCTGGGATAGCTGGTTGACATCGCGATTCGCATAGATTCGCTTCAAGATCGGATGCAATGTTGCCTGTTGCAGCTCGTCCGATATCGTTTGTTTGCGGCGGTGTATTCTTCTGGCTCTACTGTGTGTCGACATGATCCTGCAGGCGATCCTTTTTCCAGAACATCAGCATGCTGAGTTCGAGTTTATTGTTATGGCGGAGATGATAACGCAGCCCATTGCAGGGATAAATACTGACATCGGCATCCAGGCGACGAGCAGTATCGATTACGGGTTTCAGCCAGTCCTCGACCAACTCGCGCATCGATTCCAGCCAGGCCGTCACATCCCCATAACTCAGCGGCCCGTTCAGTTGCTGCAACGATACCAGCGAATGACCCTCGTGTTTCAGCGCATAAGCCAGTGCCAACGGATCAGTCAACGCCGAATGCTTGATCCGCCCAAGCCGGGCCAGCCCTTTGGTGACCGCATCATCGGCATAGACGTGACTGAGATCACAGTCACCCGGCCGCGGTAATCGCCCTTCCCCCCAGAACCACAGGCTGTTGATCGCCAGCAGCCCCCGCTGCTCGCGCTGCTGGTTGACTTCGCTCATGTGCATCAGCATCTGTAGTTCGTTCAGGATCCGCTTCCACTGCGCCGCGTCCGCACCTGTCGGCAGCAGCGAATTGATGTTCCGGCCAATGGCCTGCTTGAGCCGCGTGGTCTGCAAGGCGCAGTTATCCAGTCGTATGAACCAATTGTTGGCGTCGGCGAGGGTCACTCGCAGGCCGTCCTCGGCGAAATGGCTGTTGATCTGTTCGACCAGTTGCTCGGCTTCATCGTCCCGTATGTGCAAGGTCTGTGCGTCGCTCAACACGGCACGCTGCATATCGGCCTGAAGGTTGACCGGATCGGCATGCAGCCAGCAGCTGTTGCCCGGATCGAGCCCGTAGGACAATGAAGCGAGCGCCGCGTATGGAAACGGCTGGTCGAGTGTGAGACCGAACAGATCCGCCAGCAATTCGGCCTCGTCGGCAGCGGTAATTTTCTGCTTGCGTAAAGGCCGCAGCAGCTCGAGCAACGGTCCGGCCGACGCTTCCAGGCCGTCGATAGCGGGGATCGGGCCACACAGGCCCGGAACGATCAGGCTGAGTTTATGGGGCATGCGCCAAGCGTTGTTTACGCCGGTATTCGAACAGGCAGATGCCGGTCGCGACCGAAACATTAAGGCTTTCGACGTGCCCCTGCATCGGGATAGCGACCAGTTCATCACAACTTTCCCGCGACAGGCGGCGCAGACCCCGGCCTTCCGACCCCATCACGATAGCGAGCCGCTGGGTCGCCGTGCTGTCATACAGGTTAGTCGCGGCGTCACCGGTCGCGCCGACGACCCAAATGTCGTTGTCCTTCAGTTGTTGCAGGGCGCGCGCGAGATTGGACACCTGAATGAACGGTGTCGTCTCCGCAGCACCACTGGCGACATTGCGAACCACCGCGGTCAGCCCCGGCGACCGGTTTCTGGACACGATCACCGCGTCGGCGCCACAGGCATCAGCCGTTCGCAGACAGGCGCCCAGATTGTGCGGATCCTGGACGCCGTCCAGCACCAGCAACAGCAGTGACGGCTTCGACAGGATTTCCAGTAAATCCGGCTGCGACGTTTCACGAGCACGGATTCTGGCAACCACCCCCTGGTGCTTGTGGTGCGAACTTTTCTTCTGCAAGACATCACGCGACACGCTCTCGACAGATATCCCCTGCGCCGCGGCAAGATCGCGGATCGCTCGCATACGCCCGTCGTTTCTGCCAGCCTGCAACCACAACTGCAGCACCTGCTCGGGATGGCTCCTCAGCAACGACTCGACTGCGTGGATGCCGAAAATGGTATCGGTTTTATGTTTAGCCATACGAAAAAATCGGGGCGAATATTCTCATTAGCCTACACCGATAGCCACTGCTTATACCAGATATCCATAGGAGCGGCTTCAGCCGCGACCAAATCTTCTGTCATTTCGACCACAGGGAGAAATCTCCATCGATTCAGGAGATCTCTCCCTTCGGTCGAGATGACACAGAACCTTTATCACAATGACTTGAAGTCCCCAACCAAACCGTCATCTCGAACGAATGTGAGAGATTTCCCCACAATTAATGTCATATAAAGGAACTGCCCTTCGGAGCTTTTGAAGGGTATGCTGGAGTGAGGAGAAGAGACCAAGTTGTCAAAAGCCGTTGAGCTTCTCGAGATGCCAAGGTCACTTCTCGCTCCAGCGATTCCCGAGCTTCTTTGAACAGGTATCGTTATCGCCTTTAACGAATATGATAAAGCCAGTGAATCGCCCTCCAGCCACCAACTACAAGGGTAAAAGAAACTCATGAGAAATGCACCATCCATCAACGTGTTTCAAGACTGCTTGAGTATCGGTATTGATGTGTCCAAGGACGAGCTGGCGATTGTCGGGGTCAGCGCGGATGAACCGTATCTCAAGTGTATCCGCAATGAGATGAAAACCATCAAGGCTTTTATGCGCAAGCTGCAGCAGAGCGGCTACCGCGGCAAGCTCATCTGTGAATCGACCGGCCATTACCATCTCAAGCTGGCGCTGGTTTGCCATGAGCTCGGCCTGGAGCTGATCGTGCTCAATCCATTGCAATCGAGCAAACACAGCAAGGCCCGGATCCGCAAAACCAAAACCGATCCGCAGGATGCGCTGACGCTGGCGACGATGGCGCTCACCGAGCCGAAGCTGCCGCAGCCGCTGCAGCTGACGCGCGCCAAGGCGTTGATTCGATTGAAGATGGGGCAGCTGGCTTCGGTGGAGAAACAGCTGCAGCAGTTCAACCAGAGCCGCGCACAATATGAAGAGACCTATGCCGAGCTGGGGCTGGCGTTAAGCCCAAGCCAGTTGGCCTTGCGCGAGCACAGCAAGACCCTGACACGGTTACGCAAGCAGCTCGAGAAGGAACTTGAGGGCTTATTGTCGCAGGCGTTGGCTGACGATGAGTGCCTGGCGTATTTGCGTTCGATGCCGGGCTTTTCCGACGTCGTCGCTGGCTTAGTGGGCAACCTGGATCGCACGGTCAAAGGAGCTGATTCCTGGACGGCATTTGTCGGCCTGGATGTGAGTGTACGCCAGAGTGGTAAATGGAAAGGATACGGCAAACTGACCAAGCGCGGGAATGGCTATATGCGCAAGCGACTGTTCCAGGCGTCCTGGGGGGCCTGTTTGAATTACGACTATGTTAGGGCTTACTACGACCACCTCAAAGCAGACGGTCGAAAGCATGCTGAAGCGGTGTGTATAATTGCCAGAAAACTGTTACGCATTGCCTACCATGTGGTAACGAAGAAGATTCCATTTGATCCGAAAACGGCATTTGCGCAAAACTGAGTATTGACAAATCGCTTTAACAGGCATCTCGACCGAAGGGAGAGATCTCCTGTACCGATTGAGATCTCTCCCTTCGGTCGGGATGACAGTCGCATTATTCGCTGCTGAAGCCGCTCCTACACACGCACGGTTTCATCTAACGTATGGGTTAGGACTAGTTACGCTGCGCCAAATGTACGTCAGCGTCAAAAAGCTCCGTGAGTTCACCTGCCGACAAGGGTTTACTGAATAAATATCCCTGAGCATAGTCACAGCCCTGCTCTTTCAGGTATTTCAACTGCCCGTCTGTCTCGACGCCCTCAGCCACCACTTTTAGATTGAGGCCATGGGCCATCGCGATTATTGCATTGATCAGCTCCCGATCCGCCTGATCGACGGTTATATCACTAATAAACACACGGTCGATTTTAAGTACATCGAACGGGTATTTGCGCAAATAGCTCATTGAGGAATAGCCTGTACCAAAATCATCCATGGCGATGGTAACCCCAATATCTTTCAACTCGGCCAGCGTATCATCGATATAGCTATGTCCGGCTAGCAAGACGCCTTCGGTGATCTCAAGTTCCAGGCTGCCGCTGGCGAGCCCGTGCTGTTGCATGGCATCGTCTATATGGCTAGTCATCTGTGCGTCTCGAAACTGGCGCGGCGATAAATTTACCGCGATACCAAAATCGGCATCATAATTCTGTTGCCACAGGGCCGTGTTTGCAATCGCCTCAGCAAGAACGAAGCGTCCGATCGGAACGATTAATCCTGTTTGCTCTGCAATGGGAATGAACTCGACCGGGGACACATTGCCCAGCGCAGGATTGTTCCACCTGAGCAACGCCTCTGAACCGATGATGCGCCCACTGCCAATTTCGATCTTGGGTTGGTAATGCACTTCGAACTCACGGCGTCCAAGTGCGCCGTGCATCTGCTCCTCCAGAGCAAGCCGCCGTGACACATCGCGGTTCATGGTCTCGGTAAAGAAAGAATATGTGTTCCAGGCCAGTTCCTTGGCATGGTACATGGCAGAGTCGGCTTTGCGCAGCAATTCAGATGCGTTATCGCCATCATCCGGGTAGATCGCAACACCGATACTGGTTGATTGAATAAGCTCACGACCGTCGATTCTGAACGGTTCCTTGAAGGTAGTCAGCAGCTTCTCCGTGATTGGGCGCGCATCGATCGCATCGTTAAGGCCACCGAGCAAAACCAGAAATTCGTCGCCGCCGAGTCGACCAACGGTATCACCGCTGCGAAGTGCGTGATGAATACGCGCGGATGCTTCGACCAGCAGCTTGTCTCCGGTTTCGTGACCGAGAGTATCATTAATCTTCTTGAAGTCATCCAGGTCCATAAACATGACAGCAACTTTGTCGTCATTGCGCTCCGCTTCACTCAACAACTGCGATAACCGGTCCAACGATAGAAAGCGATTGGGCAATCCGGTCAGCGAATCAAAATGCGCCTGTTGCAGGATCTGCATTTCCTGCTGTTTGCGTAGAGTGATATCCTCTTTAACTGCCAGATAGTGGCTGATTGCACCGGTGTCATTGATCACCGGTGCGAAATGGCATTGCTCCCAGAAAATGTTGCCGTTCTTCTTACGACTTTGTAACTCGCCCTGCCACTCTTTACCATTAGACAATATCTGCCAGATCTGATCATTTCGACCTGCTGTAGTCTCATTGGCATACAGATGCAACAGGTTCATTCCTCTTGCTTCTGTTGCAGTGTAACCTGTAATGTTTTCAAAGGCTTTGTTGACGAATTCGATGTTGCCGTCCGTGTCGCTGATCACGACAGATACAGGACTCTGTTCTATGGCCATCGACAACTTGCGAATACGTTCCTGGGCTTTTACCTGCTCGTCGATATTACGAATGATGCCCAATACCTGCTGCTGGCCATCGATTTCGATCATTTTTCCAATGACTTCAGATACAAAGTCCGAACCATCTTTTCGCTGAAGTAAGACGTTGATCGCCACCCCTTCTTCACTCGTTTTGGAGCGCTGAAATGTGGATGTATCCTGCTCTGGTGCCTTGACGTCAAAAACCGTCATTGTTAGCAACTCATCTTCTGAATAGCCAATCATGTCGCAAAACGCAGGATTGACGTATGTGTAATTACCATCAGGGTCTGCTACGGTTATACCCTCAGTTGTCTGATTGGTAATTACGTTGAATTTGCTTTCGCTGACAGTCAACTTTTCCTTCGCTCGTCTGTGCTGCTCCTGATCGGCCTCGATTTTTCTTAGACCGCGCCGAGTCGTCTGGAACCCGGCATACAAGAAAATGGATATCAGAATAATGAATACATAGAACTGCCTGCTTTCCCGCGTCTCGAGTTCGAGCAGCCACTCCTCGCGGGCGATGTTATGCAGTTGCACAATCTGTCGTAAGGTTCTGAGCAGAGCCCTTATATTGAATATCTGCTGTTCGCTGGTTTCGCAAAACGCTTCGTCGCCCAGCCTTGTAGTAGAGATTTCTCGCCGCAGTTTTCGCTCGAGCGAATCAAACCTATTGTCACTTGAGCCGCTACCAAGTTCCAGGCCTGAGCTGATTCTCTGTTGCGTAATATAGGCGGCGTCCTGGCATCGGTAGGTTTTCCGCGTTTCCGTTAATTGGCCTAGCATCGTCGTATCGAGTCGGTCCTTAGCCAGTTCGAGGCTCATCTGATTCTCTATACGCCGAAGTTCCTCCATGGCAGCCATATAATGGGAACTGCTCAACAGATGATAACTGTCAGCGATATAGCGTATTCTTTCGGTCGAACTCTTGATCCAGTACAAATAACCGGCTGCGACTACGCAAAGTATCACCAGAATTGCCACCAGCTCATAGACGTACCGACGGGTGGAAGGCTTTAATGTAATTTGACTCGAACGCATTACCGTTCCGAACCGAATAATTCGAGATCAGCAGCAATCTGCTGCAGCGGCTGGAATTGTCTAAGCCCTGCAGGAAGGAAGCTCGTAGCGCCTAAATCTGTAAGTATCCGTCTATGATGCTCGTCGTTAACATCAAGCTGGAGATAGGCATCACGCAGCTGCGTTTTAATATCGTCATCCAGGTGTTTGGAAACGGCCCAGACATAGTTCGGATAGGGTGGCGATTGCCACACGACGCGCAGCTCCCCCTTTTTCAATCTGCCGTCCCGCAGCATAGCACTAACAATCTCGGCATTGAGCGCGCCAATATCAGCCTCGCCGTCACGGATCATGTAGGCGGTTTTGTCATGCGCACTTGAATAGATGACCTGGGAGAAAAAGTTCTCAGGAATGATCTGCTTGTTCTGTTGCAGAAAATACCTTGGCATCAGATGGCCCGAGGTAGAAAGGCTGTCGCCAAACGCGAGAACCTTGTCCTCGAGGTCGGAGAGGTCTGTCGCTGGATCATTGTGCCTGACCAAAAAGACGCTGACAAAGCGCGTGTCGACATCACGCATCACCAGAGGCTCAGCCTGGTGTAAGCTATTCGCCTGGGCAAAGGTAACACCGCCAAAAAGAGCCAAATCGATCTCATCGGTCCCGAATAAACTCAACAGCTCTTCATAATCGGCGGGTAGCACCAGCGTGAAATCAAGACCGGTCTGCTCCGACAGGTATTGCAACAGCGGGTCATAGCGCCGCCGAAGGTCACCAACACTCATACTAGGCAGCACCCCTACACGCACAACAGATGGGGTGGCGGTTCGCGAATTCGTCCACATTGGATCAGCTGTGTAATAGACGCTGACGGCGATGACGGTTACGAGTATTATCAGCAGGGTGAGCCCGTGTCTTTTTGTCATGTCCTCGATTCACATTAAACATGTCACATATAGTCAATGACATGCAAAAGGGCAGCTTACCTACGTGCACCGGTATCAATAAACTGGTAACAGACAACCAGCACTTAGGGAGTTTATTGGTAAGTTGGCAACACCATTTGTTGCCACTTTTTGTACGACAGTCCTTCTTGAAAGACTTTTAGGCTATTTCCCGTTTTGATCGATGCCATACCGTAGTATGGAGCCCGTTAGATTTTTTGTTTTTAACGTAGCGCGTTT
>JAAUYJ010056446.1_pt1 | contig 14345 bp, 12 predicted proteins | sample 7278031 | NCBI WGS metagenome assembly JAAUYJ01 (sample SAMN14350222, study PRJNA611818) | marine sediment metagenome | isolation source: surface marine sediment (1.8m) | place: French Polynesia: Moorea | collected 2018-08 | reverse complement strand
GAGGTGTCCGCCTTCAAGACGTGCCTGCCCGGCTTCCCGGGCGCGCCGTCCGCCATCAAGGTGTCCAAGTCCGGCGACGGTGCCCACCTCTCGTGGGAGCCCCCGTCCACCTCCACCGGGGACATTGTAGAGTACTCGGTGTACCTGGCCGTCAAGAGCGCCACCACCTCCTCCCAGGGGGACACCAAGACGGTGAGCTCCTCGCCCAGCCAGCTCGCCTTCATCCGCGTCTTCTGCGGGCCCAACGCCCAGTGTGTCGTGCCCAACTCCAGCCTGTCGGCCGCACACATAGACACCAGCACCAAGCCGGCAATCATATTCAGGATAGCGGCCAGGAACGACAAGGGGTACGGGCCGGCCACGCAGGTCCGCTGGATTCAAGGTACATATATCCTCGATAGTCAAGTAGTCATCGGAAGAAACCATATCAAATATTTATTTTTTGCCTTTTCCAGATGCCATGTCCGGCCGTGTTGCCGGCAGTCCCGCCGTCGCCCAGGGAGTTAAGCGCGCCAACATCGGCGGCACTCCTACTTACACCAAGTTCGCAAAGATGTAGAGGGTGATCCTCCCTTCAGCAGATGAAAAAAAGATAGCTGCCCGGCAGTGTACAAAAAGTGGGAAAGAGAGAACTTAGATATATCCATTACTAAACGAGAGAGATTTAAAAATAACGGGGGGCAACGCGTTATTGCCCTCTCTTGCAAATTATCTAACCTGGAGTACTTTTTGGAACTTTTTCCTTGTGTTAAACGCAGCACCTATTCCCTCTTTTTTTCTGGTTCAGTTCCCCAATGCTGCATTATTGAGCAGGCTTTACCATAATATTTTTGGTGTGCATCTGTAAAGACATTTAAAAAGGTTCTGCTCTCATCGACGTATGCAAGATTGTATAAACCAGGAGAAAAAATAAACAGCATTATTCGATACTACACCTACATTTCATCGCATGCTCCTCCGTTCGTTTTCCATAGGTACACTACGTCACATTTGTTCAAATGTAACAAACGGTGCATGTTTAGCGGAAAGTGACACGTGCAGAATTGTCGGCGAGAGTCCAAAAAGGCTTGTTCCTTCCTTGCCAGGAGGAGGAGACAGGTGACCCGAGCGACACGCTCCCTTCCACCCCACACTCATTGTCCGTCCGACAACGATGGTGCGTGCGCGTTGCCGCCGACGAGGGAGAAACACAGACGACGTGTGTGCTTAGGAGGAGGGACTTTTTCCTGTTGGCCGTAGGAGGAAGAAGTGAGTCTGCACGACGCAGCGGGGTCCCGGCAGGAGGAGGGGAAGAAGACTCGGGAGTTGGAGGAGGAGGAGGCGACGTTACACTGACCTACATTCCGGGGGAGAAGGAGGAAGGGGGGGGGGGAGTTACCCGAAGGCGGCTGAGGAGGGAGGGGCTGCCGGGAAAGGCCGGTTGGAAGGGGCAGGGAGGCACAAAAGAATGGGTGGTTTGGGCTGGGTCGACCGGTCGAAAGAAGAAGAAGAAGGCACATCTTCAGGCTTATCCACCTCCTCAACGAGAGACTTGAATGCGATAACATCTCCTCCTTCCTTGCACGTCGTACCTACACGTAGCTGCTGCCCAAGCAAAATGGGGAGGAGGAGGGGAAGAAGATGAGGGGGGGGACATTTGAAATCTGGGCACGATGGACAACCACCACTAGGGGAGGAAAGGAAAAAGGAAAAGCAAGTCCTACTGCATGTACAAGATACACCCTCGCCCTTTCCTGGCAGTCCATCCTCGTTTGTTCCATCATTTCGAATTAAAGGCGGCTGGCTGCTCTTTCTTCCGCTCCATTTCATAACTGCATGCGACGGTCGGTCGGTGCCTTTGCTCTTGCCCCGAAAGTCTTAATTCGACGTCGTTTGTAGATTGTTGGAGAAATCATTTTACAAAACATCTGCTATAGTGCGTCAAAAATAAATTGTAGCGAATTGTGGCGCCAATAGCAATATATGGGATCCGGAGAGGAGAGATTGGTCGGTCGGTGGGCCTAAGGGCAAACAGCAATCGGCGGCGTCGTGATGATGTGGGAAAGTAGGGGGGATAGTCCCTCCAAGCACGCGTTAAAAAAGAGGAGGGGGGAGGGAGAACGAAGTGTCTCTCACTTCTGCCGATCGCGCACGCACAGGCCTCTTTCGAAGAAGCAGCAACACCAAGCATTGGAAGCGCGGCGGAGCACGTGCCCTGCCCTGTGCTCTATTGTACCTTTCCTCCCCCCTCTCCCTTTTCGCCGCCGATATGACTCCGCTACTTTCTCTCCTTCTCGTCTCACAGACAGGAATGGATCGACTAAAAACACTAGGCAATAAAGCGCAATGTACTACTGCTGTTTTCATCTCCAAAGAAATAATATTTGTATATCCGGCATTGACATTTCAGTTAGATGCTGATCTACATATTCAACTCAATTTATAAACACAATTCTTTTTTGAAACATCGTCCCCCTCGTCCCCTCGCCTGCAGTGAAAGTGTAAAGAGCTGCAAAGCTTCCCTTTGTTTTTCCGCATTTCGCACTATGGTCAGCGATTACAGCAGGCTCGATGCAAAGCTGCTTCTTTATCTTCGCCAGCCACATCTTCGTCCTCTTCCTCCTCCTACATACATTTAAGGAGGCGTCGGCGGAGGACTGCGTGTACGGTAAGTCCGTAAGTAAGCATGGCAAACAAGCGAGCTTGCTTACAGAGGAGCTGGCGAAGGTGGCGGAGGCGGAGGAAAAGAAAAGAGAGAACGACGTTGCCTCCTCCTCCTCTTCCTTTTCCCCCTTTCCGTATTCTTTCCTCCTCCTCCTTGCTCCTTCTTGTCCCAGGTCCCTTTTCTCCTCCTCCCTCCCACCTCCCCTTTCCTGCCTGGCGTCTGAGGGCGAGCCGGCGGAAAAGGACCACGTACGGAAGGAGGGGGAGGGGGAGATTTCTCGCCGGCATCGGCTCTCCCGCCCGCCGCCCGCCGGTCCTCGCCCTGCGCCCCCTATTCAGTCCCCGTGGAGGTGTGCTAGCGTTGAGATCTCCGAGAGAAATTCGGAGAGGGAGAAAAGGGATAATAAAAAAGTAGTGCTCGTGTTTCCCGTGCTTTGTTGTGTGGATTGTCTCTTCCGAGTGCACTTGAAGTGCCTCATAAACGTCTTTTGTTCCTCCTGCCCGTGCAGATTTTCTCCAACCCGATAAGGTGAGTGACACACTTTCCTCCTCCTATTTTTGGCTTCAACATTTATCCAAATCTTCCGCCCACGCCCATTCCTCATCAGAATTCTTTGACCCACATTCAGCCCTCGGGGCCTTTCCCCTCCTCCTCATCTCACCTCTCCCACTTTCTTATTCGCTTTCATTCATTCTCGCCCTGTTTCCAGGTTGCTCCTCCTTCGCCCCGCGATGAAGCTCCCTCTCCTCCTCGCCACCCTGGTGGCCCTCGCCTCGGCGGACAAACCCGCGCCAACCTTCCCGGGCAACTCCGGCTCCTACTCTGCCCCCCAGGCCCCCGCCGCTTCCTCCAGCTACTCGGCACCGCAGGCGTCGTCCAGCTACTCCGCGCCACAGGCCTCCTCTGGCTACTCGGCTCCCCAGGCTTCTTCTGGGAGCAGCTACTCCGCTCCGCAGGCGTCGTCTGCAGGGGACAGCTACGGCTCTCCCCAGGCTCCCGCCCAGGACAGCTACGGATCGCCACAGGCTCCTGCCCAACAGGACAGTTACGGATCACCTCAGGCTCCCGTCCAGTCGCAAGACAGCTACGGCTCCCCGCAGGCACCAGTGCAGCAAGCCCAGGACAGCTACGGGTCTCCGCAGGCCCCTCCTAAGCAGCAGGACAGCTACGGCTCCCCGCAGGCTCCTCCCAAGCAGCAGGACAGCTATGGATCTCCCAAGGCTCCTTCCTACCAGGCTCCGGCGCCCGCACCAGTGCAGGCTCCCGTCGGAACGCAGGGGTACTACTACTACTACTATCCCGTGACCAACTCCCAGCCCTCCTACGGCGGCGGCGGCGGAAGCAGCGGCGGCTCCTCCTACCACGCTCCCTCCACCTCCTCCTCCTACGGCCGCCCCTCCAAGGGCAGCAGCGGCGGTGGCGGCGGCGGCCTCCTCGGCGGCGGACTGGGCATCCTCCTCCTGGGCGGCCTCCTCCTCCTCGGGCTGCTGGCCCTCGTCTCCATCTTCAACAACAACAACAACAACGGCAGGGATCTGTCCGACTGGGTGTCGCTCCCCTCGCTCTCCGAGAGCCAGCTAGACATCCTCACGGACTTTGCCTACGAGGCCATCCAGGCCTACACCAGGCAATAGAAGTGAAAAGGAAAGAAAGAAAGATTCTTCAAAGAATCAAGAAAGCAAGAACTGCGTGAACGCGGCTGTCAACCACCAACAACCAACCTACAACCACCGTATGTACCAACCAACCGCATATATTTCCCCTCCCTCCCCCTCCCCCCGCTCTCTACTACAAAAAGCACGCAAACAGCAAGATTCATCTCCCTCCCCACTTTCCATTTCATTCAATCCCGTCATCATGGCCGTTGCTCTTACCTTGATCCCAAACCCCCTCCCTACGAGCCCGGATCACATATGGTCGCTTCTCTCCTTCCCTTTCTATTCTCGGCAAACGGTACCCCCTCCCTCCTCCTCCTCTTTCCTTTTCCTTCTCTCCCGCCACTTGGTCTCCTCTTCTCCCCCAACTTCGGCAAATGTGTAGAAGTGGGTTCCACTCGTCTTCCTTCCTCCTCCTTTAAGGAATGGGTGCCAAAGGCACCGGAAAAGAGGAAGGGGAGAGCAAAGGAGAGGGGAATGGAGGGAGGAGAGCCCCTTCCTCCACAAACCTCCGTTGCCCCGTGCGTATGCATCCAGACCATCCCTGATTTCCCCTTTTTCGGGTCTTCTGGGCCAAAGAAAGAGCGTTTGGCTGCACGCGCGGGGAGATCTCCGAAAATGCAAGCGAAGAAAGAGGCGGAAGTGGGAAGAAGACTTTGATCCGTCTCCCAAAAAACTGCGACCAAAAAACACCCCTCTTGATTTCCCTCCTTCTCGACGGACTAAAAGACGTCGTCTAGCCTTGCTTCTTTCTCTCGCGGCCTCGCCCCGCGGAGAAAGCTGTTGAATTCGCTGGTGCCAAATTGAAAAAACCAGACAAAGAATACCATGGACGAGCAACACCACCACCCTTTCCAAGCGAGATGCGCTGAGCCATCTCCCTTGTACCCTTTCTTGTGCTTTACTCAAACCCTTTCGCAAACTAGCCCCTCCCCTCCCTGGAAAAGGTGGGGGAAACAAAACCGGCTACCAACCACTGCCCCTCATCCCCCCCTTGTTTCTCCCCCCCCCCCTCCCTCGCGCAGAGAATGTAGCAGAAATGTGTGAATCTTTTCATTGAATCACAGTGAGATCATTTATTTTCCCTGAATGGTGCTCAAGAAAGAAGAAAAAGCCAACGGTCCACCGCTGGAGTTACCCCCCACGACACAGATACCCTTTTAGTACGTTGTGTTCCTCGCCAGAGCCAACGGAGAATAGTTCGTCCGAGAGAGAAAGGGGGGGGGGGCAAAAAAGGGAAGATCGAGAGGAGGCGCTATAGGCAGAAATTATGGCAAGCCCCGCGGAAAAATATCCCTCCTCCTTTTGGCGCCGTCTCCGTGACCATGCCCAAGGGGCATGAAGAAGAAAATGGGAAGTGAGGAAGAAGGAGGAGGAGGAGGAGCTTCTTTTTAAAGTGGAGCAGCAGCAGGCGGCGAGAATATACACGGTATACAAAAAAAGTCGCCGTTGCACTCCGAGCCCTTCCGAATCATAACAACAGCTTGCAAAAAACATGGGCCCCCTCCGCACCCAAAAAACCTACTATCTATTCGACGAATTTCCCCAGGAAGCAACCGACAGGAAACAACTACTCCCATCCCGAATTCCCTCAAATCGCCGAAAATACTGGGCGGCGAAACAAGATTTTTTTTTCGGAGAGAAGACACAAGTGCTACTTTAAAATGTGATGAGTCCCGGCGGCCCACCCCCAATTTGCTCTAGATCCCCCCGCCCCGCCCCCCCGTCCGAACGAGCCGCGGGCCGGCCGCCGGCTCCGGTATGAGTTAACTAGTGATGATCCCAGACCCGACCCGAATCCCCTGCGAGTGAAAGAGCGAGGACAGACCGAAAAAGGAGACGAGACAAATTCTAATGCAGAAGAGAAAGAGTGTGCGAGTGTGGGACTTGTGCTTGTGAGTGCCAAGACGAAAATGAGAAAACACAAACCATAGTTGTTGCTATACACCTTCGTTGAATTGTTGCTCCCCTCCTTCCCCTGTCAGAGTTTGGGGAAACTTTTTTTTGTTTTAGGGCTCGCCTTTTTTGTTGGACTATTTTTGAGTGTGGGCATAGAGTTTACCCTGCTTCGCTGAAAACGTTGTTAAGTCCCAGCACGGTTTTGTATTGTCCGCAAATTCTTCCCGAATCGACGAATTGTTGAATCTCCCCCAAATGAGCAACCCCCTCCCCCAAAAAAGATAAAACAACGAAGACGAAATAAATCAAAACGGAAAATCTTGAAAAAAGCTATGCGTTGCGCGGACACACGATGTAATGTTATTTCTGGTTTTCTTTTTGAAAACGTTGGACAACCGCGAGAACGATTTCTCCCGTTTCATTTGCCTTTCTCCTTGTCGTCTTGATCTTTTTCTTTCCGCGCCATCGGTTTCACCATTCTCGGAGAAGGAGAATTTCCCAACATACCAGCCATGCCTGCGCCTTCCTCCGCCTATGTCTCAGTGGCGGTGGCAGTTCCCCCTTATACTACTGCTACCATTCCTCCCCCTCTTCTCTTTCTTCTCCGTATACCGTCGTGTTAACATATCCTGCGAGCTTTTTCTTTTCCTCTTTCCTCCGTCCGTCCGTCCGTTCGGTGGCCGCCGAGCAGAACAAACATGCACAAAAAAAGTCAGATTCCTCCAACTTTTCTTTTCACTGACCGCCTCTCCTCTTTCGCGGGGGGGGACTCTCCTCCTCTATCCTCCTGCTGCGGCGGAGGGAGGCAGGGCGCACGGACGGACGGACGGACGGAGCTGAAACAAAATCTCCGGCGATTTCACTTTCTTCTGTTTCCCAGAAGGCGAAGGGAAGGGGGGAGGGGAAAAAACTTCCTTTTTGTTCTTTTCTTGGTCATGGCGTCGTCCGTCGCCGCCTGCGCTTGCGGCGGAATCGAGGAGGGGAAAGGGAAGAAGCAAAGAAAGCGAACTTTGAAGCTATATAGGGTCCCTTTCCCAGCTCGAGGCTGCTTCCTCCGCGCCCTGCGCCGCTCACACGCTTTTACGCAGGACTCACACCTACTGGAGTACATAAAACATGCACGGTTGTAAGCTAGGGAAAAATAGGAGGAGGAGGAGGCACCCGATACCTCCTTCTTCCCCTCCTCCTCCTCCTTCGCCACCCTCGCACTTTCGGAACCTATTGGCGGCTGTTTGCGGTCGAGGAGAAATGGAATCCGGCGCTTTTGTGGCAGTGGTGTAAGGGCGGGGCGGAGAAGAAGGGAAAAAAGAAAGAGAAAGAGTTTGAAGAATCTCCCCTCCCCTCCCCTCCCCCGCCAAAGAAGCCGTGTGAATTTGAGGAGGTTTTGGATCCGTGAGATCGAGGGAAAAAAAGAAAATATACTGTAGAGGGAAAGGAGAATGGCACGCGGAAAGCAAATCTTCGCCCCCTCTTGAAGAGAGAGAAGAGGAGAAAGAAACCCGGTAGAAAACAAACTCAAAGTGGAAGGAAGCCCTGTCCTGTCTTTTTTTCTTTTTTGCTTGTTGCCCAATTCTCTTCTTCGTCCCGTCCTCCCCATGGGTTCGTTAGATCGGCATTTCCCTCCCTCGATCCCCCCTAGCTGTCACGGTTCATCGGAGTAAAAAAAAAGAAGACTTTTGAAGAAAAAGAAAGGACAGGGGGAAGCATGGGAGGAGGAGGGGGAAGGGGAAAAAATTCTTCTTTCTTCTCCGTATACCGAACATGCGCCGGATTTCTTCTGCTCGTTCCGAAAAACCGAGAGTCCTCTTTCTTTCTCCAGTTCCGAGGTGGCATTTCCTTCTGGGCGACGTTCAAAGGAAACCTTATGCAAGACCAACAACTTTCTCTCTTAGGAGAACGCGGAAGAAAAAGCGAGAAGGGTGCTAAGAATAATTTTTCTGTCTCATGCTTGAACATCATGGGGTGGGGAAACAACCAAAGGAAATATTATTTTCCGAATGTAACTCCGATACTTAGGAAAGTCCTCTTTTTTTTCGCAAAGAAATCTCAGCTAAGAAGATTTCCTACGGGTGAAGTGTTGGGCGTATAGATAGGATGAAGATGTTTATGGGATGATCTATTGTCCAAAACTATCTTCGTATGTTATCCGTCAAGTCTCTCTATAATTATTTTTCTGATGCGAACTAATTTTTTTAAATCTAGAAACAAGGAGCATCTTCGCGAATAAGAAGGTGTATTCTTCAGCTTCGGCTGCAACAACAGCGTGGAAGGTGGGAGGAATGGGCCAACCCACCTTTGCTCCCTTCTTCCCTCCTTTGCCCATCCCACACCACAGGCGGCAGCTCCTTCTTCCCTCTTATCCTCCTCCTCCTTGTACCACCAGTCGTCATCATCACCCTCCTCCCCTCGTCCTCATTCAGCCCTCCTCAGCCCTACCTCGCAATATAGGTTAACCTTCTTCCCCACTCTTCCCCGATCCTCCTCCTCCTCCGCCTACATAGTGCAATCTGCAGGAGAGAGGCGACGGCTACGGAGGAGGAGGAGAAACGACGGAGGGACGGAGAAGTAGAGAGTGAGTGTGGCGGTCCCGTTACCTACTTCTTGCCTGGGGAAAGGCGGGAAACCTGTTGCGTACGGAGGAGGAGGAGGAGGAGGGCGACACACACACCACCACTTCTCCCTCCTGCTGCCTATAATATACCTTTCGCTTCTTTCCTCCTCCCCCACCACCCACTTCCCAGCTCTCCTCCTGTTGCCTTAGCGGCTTCAGACATGCCAGGAGGAGTTTTTGGGCTTCGGGCCGAGGAGGAGGAGGTGGTGGAAGAAGCAGGAAGGAGGAAGTGACTCCTTCCCCCTCCTCCTTCTCCTCGATCTTCCAACCTGTTCCGCCCGATCAGGCTGGGGGCGTCTCTCCTACACCCATGTTGTAGGAGGGGAGATTTCTCGTGGTGGTGCGCCCAAATCAACGTCTTGGGGCCGCCTAGCTGCCTGTTGGCTGGATCCCCGATTTGCTTGCCTGCCAGACATGTGTGTGTGTGTGTGTCCGCTGCAGACGCAGAAAATTGCAATTTGTAGTCGGGATTGCCGGCCGATTGGACCTCTTTCACGCTAGGCACATACATACATGCCATTTCGCTAAATTGAACAAAACGGAATACTATACCAAGGAAGGAATTTTTTACGCACTCTACTGATTTATTTACTTGACTGAATGTACGACAATTCTTTGTACACGGCGTCCAACCATCGGCGGCAGACATGTGAAATGGCGTGCAAAACGTACTTGCACGACGACGATCAAAACGAGAGGAAAGGGGGGAAGAGAGAAGAGGATCAACGGAAAAGAAATACTTTCCCTTTCTTCTGCGAGTCGAGAGAGAACGAAAATAATTTTGGCCCCGTCATCTTTCTTCGAACAATAGGACGTTACCAGCAACACATGTTGCTGGCGCTGCCGAGATTCCTTTCTACTTATCCCATTTGCTCGTAGTCCGAGGCGTGCCTGAAGTCCATGGCCTGCGATACCGCCTTGACCAGGTCGACGACGAACATGACGCAGTAGAGGGCGAAGAAGAGGAGCGTGGTGGCGGGGAAGCCGGCCAGCTGCACGATGAAGCCGGCGGCGGTGGGACCGACAAAGTTGCCCAGCGCGAAGGCGGACATCCAGATCCCTGTAGCAATGATTAATAGTTGGTCCAGCTAGCTAGATTGCAATTTGGAAGGGGAAAGAGACGCGTGCCTACGGTTCGGAACAAAAATTTGCGAGTTGCATGCAAAAGTTGCGAAAGAGAGGGTAGCGGACGCTAAAAAAGGGAGGGCTGAGGTGCCCTTGCAAAAAGCAGTTCGTACTTCGATGACCCTTTTGTCCCCTGACCTGAGATCATGACGTAAGTGTGGATGTCGTCCGAGAATCCCATCTCGAGGACTCTTTTCTGGGCGCGGCTGAAGCTGGAGACGACAAGAGAGGCGTAGGCGACGCCGGCCACAGCCATCATGCCCTGGATGAGGCCTTTGGAAGCCGCCAGGGGCAGGAAGGGGACGGGGCCGATGAATAGGAAGGTGAGCAGGAAGCAGAAATTGCCCAGCATGGAGAAGGCGATTGGGCGTCCGATCTTGTCCATCACCTAATGGAAAAAAATAATTCTGTATCCGTACTCTACAGAATCAGAGGTTTTCTATCTGACCCCTCCGAAGAACATGTTTCCTAGCATGTAGCAGCATCCAAAGAGGAGGAAGCTGAGTCCGACGTCCATGGTGGTGGCCTTGTTGTCCCTGAGGTGGGGCTCCAGCATTGACTCGAGCATGCCGTTGCCGCACAGCGCAGTGAAGAGGTCGACGAAGGGGAGCAGCAGGCTGAGCGAGGAGAAGAGGGTGCGGAAGCGGAGCACCGGTCTCTGCTCGGGGTGCAGCAGGGGGCTGTCCTCGTCGCCGTTGGTGCCGCCGTTGGCCACGCCGTTGGAGGGGACCTCGCCGTTGCTGCCATGGCTGTTGCTGTTGTGGCTGTGATTGCTGTCGTCAATGGTGTCTAGGTCGGGGATGGTGAAGACAAGGGCGAGAGAGAAGACTGTGCTGATGGAGCCCACCACCAGGAAGGGGAGCATGAAGCCGCCGAGGTCGTACAGGGCGGCGCCGGCGGCGGGGCCTATCAAATTTATTGCGCAGATTTAATTGCGTTATTTATGGCCAGTTTCTCGGAACGATAGTTAATGGATGCAGTGACAAAAAAACAAGCAAGCAAGGAGATGCATTAATTTTGAAAGTGCGAAGGGACAAGGGCGTCTGGAATCTGGATGCAACGGAGAAAAAGCAGAGCTTGCATAATTTATAGTACAACAGTACGGAGGACTAAATCGATATCTGGGCGTTTGACCTCTGGGGAGCGTCTAGAGTTACACCCACGCCAACCCAACAAAAACACTTTTTCTGTCCCCCAACGGTCGACTCACCGAGCATGTAGCCGAGTCCGAAGCAAGTTTGGGTCCAGGACATCACGCTGGCAACCTGTGCAGTGGCGGAGAGAGGGGAAACGAGTTTTTTCACACCGAGCGTCAATTAGTGAAAGTGTACACTGCATGGGATTATCAACACAAATATCTTTCGGGCATGGCATAAACGTGGAGGGGGCGTGTGCATGTGGTGCACTTTTCCCACTAACCTTGTTGGGGAATATCTTCATGAGGATACCGAGGGCGGCGCTCCACGCCATGGCCGTGCCCATGCCCTCCAGGAATCGCAGCAGGTAGGATAGGCCGATGAACCACCCGACTGTCTTCACCTTGGGCAGGAAGCCGAAGAGGAAGCCGGACACGCCCTGCATCACGGCGCCGATGTTGAAGCAGTTCTTGGCGCCGATCTTGGACCCGTACTTGCCAAACAGAGGGCTGCATCATGGAAGTGCAAGAAAATATTAGATTTATGGCGGCAATAAAAAAGGTTTCGCATATGCGGCGCGGTTTCTTCTTGCATTGGGGGACATGTAAAGAGTGCACAAAAGACCCGAAGGGCGGAGATACTTGCACAGAGAGGGAAATATGTCTTGACCATCTTGGAATATGCGAGTCACGGCCTTTTTGATTGCTCCAGTTTTTCTCTCCGCTACTGTACGATCAAGTCCCACATTCTCCACCACCACTTGTTGTGCCGCCGGCCGCGCGATCCCCACAGCAGCCTGTTGGCGGCGGCGGCGAACCCTCCCCAGAGGACGTTGAAGACGAGGTCGAACCGGGCGCTAAGAAGGAACGTTAGGAAACCGATGAGTATCTTGAGCGAGCCGGCCCACAGGCCGCCAATGATGACGTAGAACGCGTAGGTGCAGATGGCGAAGGCCAGCTTCTTGTCCGGGAACTGGGAGAGCAGCGACTTGAGCGACATGCAGAGGCCGATGATAAAGCCAGAGTACATCTCCTCCCACAGGGACATTTTTTCTTTTGCAGCGGTATCACAGCGCGCCCCTTTTCACTTTTTGGGTCTAATGAGCACTAATCTATTTCCCATACTTTTTTTTCACCGCCAAAATTTAAATATGAAAGTTCAAATTCAAAATTTCCAACCCTACCTGAACAGGAAGAGAGACAGGTTGGCGATTCCGAACACGAAACCGTACTCTGCAGGCTTTGCCCCCATTTTCTCTGCTTCTGAAGGGTAGAACGGCGGTTGCAGGGACAACAGGAGGCCCAATGCAATGTACACTGCATAAAGTAAAAGAGCCCTTATTTTTCAAAAAATAAAAAAAATCAAACAAATTCACCTCACCTGTTGAAACATTGAATGAGAGTGCTACAAAGCGGAACTTGGAGAGTCCTCCGTGCGCCATCCTGAACCCTTTGCCAGGTTCTAACGGTCCCCAGGCAATGAAACAAGACACGATTTGATAAAGTAGAGCGTACGCACTTGTCGATTGCTCTATCCACTATACCGGTACAGTAGGTTATTAATGCAGCACCTGCAAACATGTAAAACAACGATGAGTATTCTCTTCCCATTATTCAACACGTGATTGCATAAACGAACAAACTAACTTCTAATTTTTGATCGGCTCCAAAGAAACACTTCGTAGAATCGTAATGGTACTTTTTTTTTGAAAATAGCGATCTTACCTTTCGATTATGTTCCGCCAATGAAACTCGCAATATCCGGTGGGCAGTTTTTTAGAGTCGCAGTAAGTAATTGTCGTAGCTTTTCACGGGAATCACGGAAAGTCCTCCTCTGCAGCAACGACCGGCGGGCAATGGGATGACGATCAAGATCACAACTAGTTTCACGACTTTCGCATATAATAGCTCGAGACGGCGGCCTTACCCTACTTCCCTTCGGAGGAGCATCACAAGGGGGAAATTCGAGGGGGAGAAAATAGCGGGCGCGTGGCCGCTGCGGCCCGGGAAAAAAAATACCAGATTTGACCGCCGCCGTCTCCGTATCCCCTATGTTATTCACCATCTCTTTTAAGTAGGGGAAGAGAGCATATTTAGAAATAAACGCTTTCCCCCTCCTCCCACCGGACCGCACATACGTAAGTCGGCGACGGCTGTTTCGTCAAATAGCCGGTTTATTTTCCCATCTCCAGGATTGGGACCGACAGTTTGAAATGGCGACGACGGGTGCGGAATAGACTTTTGCAGACAAGCGCTTTCCCGAATAACCAGCATATTGTGTACACAATACCCACGTGCTGCACTTACTTGAGGATTCACAGCCAGAATGAGAAGGAAACCTCGCTCCTGGAAAGGAACCTTACTGCTTCCTATGACGTAAACGTAGTTCGTAGAAACGGACGTAACACGGGAAAGAATCGAGAAGACGTCAAGGAAGTTGCTTGCATAATTGTAATGAGCTGAATAGACATTGCTATTTCATCAACAGTTCGACGAATACGTCACGTAAAATGCCCTTGGACTCGTCCCTTCACGTGTTGGCCACGTCGTCCGCCTCTTCCTTCACCAGCCACAGCTTGACAGTCCCGTCGTCGCTGCAGGAGGCCAGGAGCCGCGGGGCGCCCTCCTCCCCCTCCTCAGCCGGGTTCCACTTTACGGCGTTGACGTCCTGCGCGTGCGCGCCGGCCTCGCAGTGGGCCAGAGAGAAAGACGTCTCGCCGTTGGACGAGGCCTTCTCCTCCCTGAATATCCTCACGTCGTTGTCCCCCGCCGCCGTCGCCATCAGCCCGGTCCGCCCGCACCAGTCAACGTCGTACACAGCGCGGTCGTGGAAGCCGGACAGCGCGCAGGACGGCTTCCACTGGGAGGCGCCCTCTCCTGACCCGGCCCCCCTGGCCCGCTCCCACACCTTGACGGTCTTGTCCTCGCTGCACGAGGCCAGTCTGTCTCCGGAGGCGTCGAAGGAGATCGCCCACACTGTCGATTCGTGCGAGGAGAGAGTCTCAGAGCAGATCCACTCGTCGCCGTCCTCGCGGAAGAACTTGATCTGAACACAAAAACACACAGTTTGAAAAACTGAAACACAATAAGAATGATCAAGTCTTTTCCTACCTTGTTGTCGTAGCTGCACGATGCCAGCACGTCTTCGCTGGGGTGCCACTGCACCCTCTTCACATCTTGCGTGTGCGCCTGCAGCACCGCCGCGCACATGTACTCGTTCTCGACACCTCCGCCCTCCTCCTCCTCAACCTCCCACACCCAGACGGACTTGTCGCG
>JAAUYJ010134065.1_pt1 | contig 14369 bp, 12 predicted proteins | sample 7278031 | NCBI WGS metagenome assembly JAAUYJ01 (sample SAMN14350222, study PRJNA611818) | marine sediment metagenome | isolation source: surface marine sediment (1.8m) | place: French Polynesia: Moorea | collected 2018-08 | reverse complement strand
TGGAATCGAACTTATGAGTAAATTAGGGTTCGTATCTGGACATCTAGAACGGGAACAAGAATTACTTCGCGAGCTAAATACAGCATCATTAGCACTAGAAGCAAAAGCTTCGGGTTTAGAAGCTGATTTAGAATTTTCAGAGGAAGATATATTGAATAGCAAAAAAATTATTTATGATTTTATTGTTAGTCTAGAATCTGCACTTGCTGGAAATGAAATTTCAAGTGATATTCATAAGCTTGTTCAGCTAATAGAAAAAGACGAGAAACCAATAGAAGATTGGAAAGAAGATTTAAACAATCTTTCTACTCAACTTAAATCGTCGGATCTAATAGACAGTGAATCTCTGTCAATTATGGATGATATTTTATCATTCTTAGATAATGAATTTGTCAAAAATGCTCGAAGACTCTATTCCCGTTAATTATGATGTCCGATAAATTAACTATAATAATAGGGAGGTTGGATATAACCTCCCTAATTGTTGAAGGTAAAAAGTTTATTATAGTTGCTCAACTGCACAAGAATAATTTGTTAATTTATGGCTAATTTAGAGTATCTTAAAGCAAAAACTACGGAATATGCTGTTATTATTTCTCGAATTAAAAGAGAGTTTGAAACTCTTGCTCATAAAAAAGTAGAACATAAATGGCTTATTGAATATTTACAAAATAAACTGCAAAATGTGCAGTCTTTACATAACCGTCTTAAGTCAATTGTCAATACAAATACTGAGAATAGAAAAATCTTTAATAGGGCAGTTACTAACATTCACAATATTGAGAATTCTATTTCTTCAATTAATTATTATTATCTTCCTGCACTTCAAAAAGAAAATAGTGCAGATTTGAGGCTAAGAGAACTTTTACTTTCAAGTGCTAAACGGTTTAGTATGTTCTGGCTTGAAGACATTATTATATGTTCATATCAACCTTTAGCTATTTTTCCAGTACCACCAGAAGCTCCTATTATTTTTTCGCCTCCTCAGCAAGCTATTTCTCTACTAGAAATGCCAGGACTTTATCACGAACTTGGGCATGATGTTTTTCAGAAGTTCAAGGAAATTTCTGACAGACTTAAGAAAGCAACTAGCTCATATTTTGATAAATTAAGCAGTCAATCTGGACCATTAAATCCAGGAACTAAAAATCATCAGAAACAGGAAATTGATGAAGCATTAGATTATTGGGATACAGAAAGATTAAATGAAATATTCTGTGATATTTTTGGTACTTTTACTTGTGGAATTGCTCATTATGTTTCTTGTATTGATATGGGAATCCGTTTTAAAGAAAATCCCTATAATGTGGATTTGAGAGATGAACATCCACCTTTGTCGGCACGAGTATATGTTTGCTATCAAACACTTACTACTGCTCAAAAAAATGAAAAAACTACGATTAAAGCAAAAAAATCGTGGGATAAATATACAAATAATAATCATAAATCGTTTGATTTTAATTTGATTTGTGCCGAACCTTTATTAAACAGGATTGTAGAGATTGCTATTTTAAGTATTAATGAATTATTACCAGGTTGTAAAGGTTATAAAACGCCTTTAATAGATGATAGTGAAATTGAAAAAATACCAGATAATATTTTGCTAGAAGATATCCTAAATCAAGCAGCTAAAATTCTTTTAAACTATCCAGAACTTTATAAGGATTGGGAAACAAAAATATTTAAAGCATTGAAATTTTAATCATAATTTTAAGCAATAGAATTAGCAAGTGTAAGATTACCTCTAGTTCCAGTCTTTGTTATTATTCTGCTTGTCAATCATATCAAAATATTAAATATGGTTAAAGAGGCTATTTATTGAGATAGAACTTTTCAATTTATTCTGTAATTACAGCATATTTCGGACAAATGATTTACAAATATGATTTGCTTTGTTGCAAAAAGGAAGGAGATAGAGTAAAAATAACAGTGCGTAAGACAAATAATCGGCACTAATATAGAACCCATTTATAATTTATGAAATAGGTATTTTTGTGCCGACTTAACTTAGACGCTATTAATAGTAAACTATCTACTCCAAAACTAATTTCGTCATGAGTTCTTCTGATATACTAAAAACAATAGGTTCAATTTATTGTGTAGGTCGTAATTATGCCGATCATGCCAAGGAACTAAATAATCCAGTACCCAAAGAGCCTATAATTTTCACAAAATCGACGGCTTGCATTGTTCCATTTGAAGGAAAGATATTTATACCCGATAATTTAGGACGATGCGATTATGAAACAGAGATTGCAGTACAACTTGGCAATGACTTGTATCAGGCAAACCAAGATCGGGTATTAGAAGCACTTAGTTGTGTTGGTATTGCTTTAGATTTGACTCTTCGCGATCGCCAAAATGAACTGAGGGCGAAAAAGTATCCTTGGGTTCTGGCAAAAAGTTTTGTAAATGCTTGCCCATTGTCAAAATTTCGTCAGTTGAATGACAGCAAAGAAATAGAACAACTGGAAATCAAACTTGAAATAAACGGTGAACTTCGCCAACAAGGTTCTACTAAACAAATGGTATTTTCAATTCCCGATTTGATTACTTTTATTAGTCAGAATATACCATTACGTTCGGGGGATATTGTTTTAACTGGTACTCCAGCTAATGTTGGACCACTCAAAAATCATGACTATTTAGTTGCTTTTCTGAATGGGGAAGCGATCGCAGAAGCTGAGATTCTCAGAACATGAAACTCATCTCTTAACTTTCTCACACAGGTTATTTCAGTTATCAGTTAGTAGGGACGTTGCATGCAACGTCCGTACAGTTATCAGTCAACCTCCGGCTTTAGTCGGAGGCTTGAAATACTGACTTTGAATTTTTTCATCCCCTTAAAAGGGGAGGCTTTAGACCTCTTTTTTTGGTAAAAGGACTAATCTAATTTATTAGCTGCGCTCGCTTCCTGTTTTTTTTTACGGCTACGCTCAGTTCTGGATAACCTTTCTGAGCTAGCTTAGACACTAACTCATAGTTTTTGTGCAGGTTTTAACTCATTTTTTTGAGCTGCAAAACTTTATTATTAGACAAAATTTATCCTCAAGATATCGACTCCCTAGATAATCAGGAATTAATAGAATAAAAGGAATAATTATAGTAGAAGCAATGTCTCATTTATTGTAAGCATTCAGCTATTAGCAGTCAGCAGTCAGCTCCTAGCTTTTTAATGAATGAAGACAGCATTTTTTTTATTCTACTAAATTTTCAACCACAAATCTGAGTTATTAACTCATATAATTTGTGGCAGTAAATTATAGATGTATCTCAAAAGCTGAAAGCTGTTTCGCTGCGCGACATGAAAAGCGCAGCTCCTCCGCTGGAGGCTAGCTGACTGCTGAATGCTTACCATTTATTAGATGATTTTACGCCAGAAGAAATAGAAATTTTTGAAGCAGGGGTAGCAGGGAGATAAATAGGGTGGGTTACGATACAAATATAGTGACAGCTATTATCAAAAAAAATCAAGGATTAATAAATAAATTAAAGTTCGTAAACTTCCAAGTAAAAGCATTATTTATTAGTTCCATTACTTACTATGAAATCAAAAGAGGATTATTGTATGTTAATGCTACAATTCAGCTATCTGACTTTAATAATTTCTGTAGCCAGAGGTGGAGTATTTTATTATTAGACAATTTAGAAATCATTCAGAAATCATTGAGAAATTAACATAAATTCACATAGATTTGAGACGGAAAGGAAGACCTATTCAAGATGCTGATATACTTATTGCAGCTACGGCAATAACTCCTGATTTAACTTTGGTTTCTAATGATTCTGATATGTCAATATTTGAGGGAATAAATTTAGAAAATTGGTGAGGAATAAAATAAAAGTTTCATATTATTTATGTTCATCAATCATCATTCAAATTAGTTCCACATATCTTACAAAAATTAGCATCTAAGTCATGGCTAGAGAATCCACAATTAGAACATTTTTTGTCTATTTTATTTGCAGTTTTCAGTAATTGTTTAATTAAATCCCCCAGTTGAGAAGGAATCAAACTAATACCCGTCAATATCATCAATACAGTTAACAAACGACCGCCTTCTGAAATCGGAATTACATCGCCAAAACCAACAGTTGTCATTGTCACTACCGAAAAATATACGGCGTCTAAAAAAGTTTTGAATAACTGAGGATTGACCCTGTGTTCTACCTGATAAATTAGACCGGAAAAGATAAAAATAATTGCAAATAATGTAAATAATATTCTGGCAAAAATTACTCCGTCTACTGTATCAATATTGAAAATATAAATTTTGAATTTCAGGAATCTAATTAATCTCAAAATTCGGAACCATCTTAATAATCTGAGAAAACTCAGTTCTAAAATTCCTGGAAAAATTGGTAAAATGGCAATGAAATCGATAATTGCAAAAAAGCTAAAAAGAAACTTGATTTTTTGTTCGGCACACCAAAATCTTAGGAAGTATTCAACAGCAAAAATGCCTAGTATTAAATCATCTATCAACTCTAGTTTAATGATTATTGACTCTGGAATTGGATAAGTTTCCGCAACAAAAATACTTGTGGAAAGTAAAATGAGAAACATGAGGATAAAGTTAATAGTTTTGCCAAGAGGAGTTTCTATGTCTTCTAAATAAAAAGCAATATTTTTTTTGGTTATAGCAGGTATCATAATGTTTAATACTCTCCTTTAGTTCAATGAATTTTAGTTAATTTGAGGATGATAGGGATATTGATTTTAATTGATACTCAAATTATTATTTTAACATTCAAAATATTGCTGACAAACAACTGGATTATGTTAATAAAATTTTCTCTTTTACTTTTTGCTGATAATTTGTTGAAATACAATGTTATACAATAATCTAGTAATTTCTATCTCCATTAATTATGTCTGACCAAGAATCTGATTTATCTAATTTACTAACCAGGGTTTCACAACTAGAAAAACAACAGGCTAATCTGAAAAAATATGTTGTGATATTTAAACAGAGTTTAGACGAGCAAAGAGAAAATTTTCAACAGCGACCGGAAACAGAATCTATCGAAAAATTACAGGAAAATTTGGCTAATATAAACTTACGTTTAGATGAGTTATTTGATTTGATTAATCCGAGAAATTTGACTTCAAAAACTGAAGATAAATTACCGGAAGAATCTACACAAAATATCCAGGAATATCTAAATAAACTTGTGTTTGACCGTGGTGGTAGCCGTAGGGTATTAATCGAAGCATTGGAAACAGTTAAAGAACGATTGATTATTGTTTGCCCTTGGTTGAATTGTAATAGTATTGACGAATATCTACTCGATAAATTTAAGGCTTGTTTAAACCGTAATTTTCAGATAGATATTGGTTGGGGATGTTTAAGCGATCGCTCGATTATTGGCAAAGGTTGGAAATATAATGATTTGGCAGATTTACAAGATTTAGAGAAAATTTATCCGGATTTATTGCGGTTGAAGTTATTAGGAACTCACGAAAATTTTCTGGTGTTTGATGCTAAGTTTGCTCTGGTGTGGAATCATAATTTATTAGCTTCTGCCGACCAAAGTTTAGAACGATAAATTGGGATTATAATAACTAACTATGAAATTATTCAGGGATTAATTGACCGTTTTGATGAGGGTGAAAGTTTGAGTGAATAGGAAATTAGTCGAAGGTTTGCAGTAAGTGTAAAAAGTTTGGATGAAGCAGAAGATTTGTCTGGAATTATAGATATAAATGAAGCATAATTTAGCGATAATTTTCTTGAGTCAGATGAGGATAAAGAGGAACAAGATATTGAGGAAAGTCAAGAACCTGTGGTTAGTGCTGAGGAATTTTTGCGTAGATATAATGAGGGAGAAAGGGATTTTACTGGGATTAATTTGACTGGTGTTAATTTGAGTGGGAAATCTTTTAATGATTCAACTTTAAATTTGAGTAATGCTAATTTTAATGGTGCAAATTTGAGTCGGGTAGGTTTTAATTCAGTTAATTTAACTGGAGTGAATTTTCGAGGTGCTGATTTATCAGAAATTGGTTTATATAAATCTAATCTAAGCCAAGCTAAGTTTATTAATAGCAACTTGAGTCAAGCAAAAATGAATTATGCAAAACTAGAAAAGTCAAACTTCAGAAGTGTGAATCTCAGTGAAGCTAATTTGAAGGATGTAAATTTTACTGAAGTTAACTTGAGTGGAGTTGATTTGAGTAATACAGAACTTATGTCAAATACAAACTTCAGTTGTGCAAATCTCAGAAAAGCAAATTTGAGTGGGTTAGATTTGAGGAGTGCAAATTTTACGAATGCAGACTTGAGTTAAGCTAATTTGAATAGGGTTAATTTATTAAATGCAAATTTTGAGGGAGCAAACCTAGAAATGGTAAAAATGAATCAAGCACTTTGCAGCGAAATGACTGTTTTTCCTAAAAGTTTTAATCTTGCTAAATTAGGTACTCATTTGATTGTTCCTGGATCTTCATTATCCGGAGTAAATCTGGCTGGTTATATCTTAGGTAATGTTAATTTGAAAGGCGCAAACCTACAGGGAGCAAATTTCAATTCAACTTTCTTGGAAAGCTCCGATTTGAGTCAAGCTAATCTAAGCAATTCCCAACTAATTAAAGCAAAGTTAAGGTGGGGAAAACTAATTGAAGCTAATCTCAAAAGAGCTAATTTAACTGAAGCATCTGTAGAATCTGCAAACCTAACAGCAGCAGACCTTAGTCAAACAAATTTTGCTAATACTAATCTAGAGAATGCTAATCTACAATCAGCAAACTTGAGCCACGCAAATTTTTCTAATACTAAGTTAAAAAAAGCTAATTTGAGAGAGGTAAACCTACATGGGGCAAATTTTAATTCAGCATCTTTGGAAAGCTCCGATTTGAGTAATTTTAATCTAAGTAATTCTCAATTAATTAAAGCAGGTTTATATCATGCTAAACTGGTTGAAGCTAATCTTAATAAGGCTGATTTAAGTGAAGCATCTTTAGGAGGTGCAGACTTATTAATAGCAGACCTCAGCCAAACAAATTTGTCTGGTGCTAATTTTTCTAATGCTAATCTAGCAGCAGCAAATCTGAGTCAAGCTGACCTTAAAAATGTGCAAAATATTAATACTGCTAATCTCAGTGGTGCTAACCTAACTGGAGCAAATTTAGTCAGATTATCTTTATCTGGTAATCAAACACTTACAGATGCTAATTTAAGTGAAGCAAAACTTTGTGGTACAAATTTAAGTCACACTAATTTGAGTAATGCCAACCTAACTTCAGCAGACTTACGCGGAGCAAATTTAACTGCCACAAATCTAGAAAAAGCTAACCTTAAAGAAGCAAATATAAGTGGTGCAAACTTTGGCGAAGGTGATAACAAAGCTAACCTGAAAGGTGCAATAATGCCAGACGGTTCAATTCACCAATAATACAAAGATAATAGACATCTCCAATAATCAAAAATCAAATCAATTATCGCGCATAAATTATCAATTATTTCCACCTGCTCCCTCTTTTGTGGAGATGTCTCATATAGAATCCGGTTATATAGTATATGTTCATAATTCTATCTAGACTTTAATCTCCCCATCTCCCCATCTCCCCATCTCCCCATCACCGCGTCCCCGCGTCCCCGCGTCCCCGCGTCTCCATCTCCCCCAAATATATAATAAGTATTCAACCGGATTTTATATCATGGTGAGAATATATATTTTTTTCCCACACTCCCCACACCAATAGGTGGGTTGGAAAACCAAACCCCCTACTGTGACCCAAACCCCAAAACCTACTCCCTAGCAACAGCAGCATCAAGTCTATCCAATAACTTACCAATACGCTCCTTTGTTTCCTCCTTCGTATCCGGTTGTCTTCTCAACCAAGACTCTGCTCGTCTGCGGCCTTTTTGACTCGCCAGTATCAAAGCACCCCAAGCTTTAGCATCTGAATCATTTCTATTTACCCTTAAAGCCACATTAACTCGATCGCTGAGACGACCAGAATCATTTTGCAGCATTTTTGTTATTTCATAGGTACTACTAATATTATCCTCAAATACCTTTAAACTTTCTTGCCACCGACCATCAATTAAACCTGCTAAAACTTTTTGACTGGGACTTGCCCAAGAAGCGATCGCCTGAGCTTCTGTAATCTTGGCATGAAATTCGATTAAATCAAATTGAGCTTGTACTCTTTCGCGCCATTCAGATTCCTGTTCTCCTTCCCCCACTATACTTTCTTGCAAGGGTTGGAGCAAAGCCAAAGCAGGAGACCATAAACCACTGCGAGCCAATCTGAGAGCATCTTTATAATATCTATCTCCAATGGCATTTTCATCAAGAGATATTCTCTCTAACTCTATGGGATTAAGTATAAAATTCCGTGGCTGAATCTGATATATGTCAAAATCCGGGTCTAATCCCACCGTTTGCTCGACTACCAACTCCGGGTCTCCCGCCCCAGTCATTTCTTGCCAGATCGGAGCTTGTCCTGCAGTGCTTTTCCATTCAAGCATTGAGCTGAGGTAATTTTTATTAGGATTGTAGTTGACAACTCGACCATAGGGAATTGTTTTGTTATTTTGTACCCTTTGCCCACTGACACTAAACCAAACTCCTGCTGCGGGAACTTTACCTTGGAAGCGACGTACTGTAGTTACTGGTAAAGGTTGGTTTGAACCTTGAGGTGCTGATGCTGATTCAATAGTAGATGCAATAACGAAAGATTCGGCTGGTCCTTTGAGTGGTAATGTATTTACTAATCGAAAATATGGCTTACTACCTTCTCGCTGATTTACAGATAAAACTGATTGATACACTCGCAGTTCGACTACTTCTCGACAGGGTGTTTCGCAGGGTAGGGAAGCTCTAGAGTCAATTTGCTTCATTACTGGTACTAATACATCTGAGCCTGCATCTTCTCTAGTGCTTGGTAGTTCAAAAATTTCTCCGGCTGCTAATCCTTCTTCTGTGAGACTATATTTGATTTGATCGAGACTTTGCAAAGATTTATTGCCAGAAATGTAAAATTGAGTCCAATTTGGTAATAACTCATTAAAAGAGACTATCGCATTTGGATCGGAAATTAACTTGACACTTAGCCATGCTCCCACTGCCATTAAACTAGACCCACCAAATAATAGGGTAATTCCTGCCCATTCCATCATCCATTTGCGCCAAGGTAAAGATACTAATTGCAAAGAAAGCTTGTGAGATGTAGATAGTTGTCTTTGACGCCTAGTAGATTTTGAGGGAGAGGTGATGCGACTTATTTTTGGGCGTTGGGCTGCAGGTTTGAGATAATTTTGTTGACTCTGATGCTTGTCTCTCCGTGTCCGAGAACCCCCTCGTCTATCTTGATCATTCCTTGATGCTGGAACGCCCATATTTGGAATCTTTTTGCTCCTTGGATAGTAGCGTTTCTGAGCTGTTTTGCCAGCTTCAGGGATTTGGGCTTGGTTATAGTTAGTGTTTAAGCTGTGGATATTTTTTCTCATCATCCTTGCAATACTTGCTCATAGCGCTGACCTTGGACTTCCCAAGTATACTCGGTTTCTATTAGCGATCGCCCATTTTCAGACAATTTTTGTCTTAGCTCCTGCTCTTCAAATAAACGGCTAATGGCGTCCACATATTCTGCTACTTGGTTTGCTCTTAATGCTCTCAATGGTATCCCCTCACCGTCAATAGCTAGTCCTTCTAAACCGCGCTCGCTGGCCACTACTGGCGTACCTGCGGCCATTGCTTCTAGGGTTTTATTTTTAATGCCAAAACCAGTACGCATAGGAATAACACAAACTGTGGCTTGATGTAAATATTCTGCCATTGAAGGTACACGACCTGTAACTGTAACTCCTGGGCGAGTTGATAATTCCTGTACTGCTGGTACTGGTCTTGCCCCTACAAGTGCTAATGTTGTATCCGGATAACGTTGTTGTACTTTTGGCAATATCTCCAGAGTCAAAAAACGAACTGCGTCAATATTAGGAAAATTATCCATTGCTCCCACAAAAATTAACTGATGTCCCTCTGGGTCATTAGTTCTATAGGGGAACTGACTAAAATCCACCCCATTAGGAATGACTGCAATTTGACTATTGGGGTTAAATTCTTGTAGTTGTTTTCCATCTTCCTCGGTTGTTGCCACTATACAGGAAAATTTTGAGCAATAGCGTTGTTCGTAGCGACGGAGTAGAGGAAGATTCAGTTTGTCTCGTAGTGGTTTTTCTGCCGTACCAGTTTCTAACTGTTGCCGACAGGTGCCATAAACTGAACTGTGGACATTAACTAAACTTTTGAGTTTCTGTTGCCATTGCGGACGGATATAAATTTCGTTAACACTATGCTCGCAAGTAATGGCCTCACATTTACCTGCTGTGACAAACTCATCTACCCAATTTTGCATTTCTGGCGAATATATTGAGAGAACGCTTGGAGGAGTACCTTCAATTACAAAATTACTAAAACGTCTTAGTTTTGCCAATGTTCCTGAACTTGATTCTTGGGGACGGGGAAATATGGCCAATTCATTAACGTAAGATCGCAATGAATCTATTTCTGAATTATTGACATCTGGAGAACGTTGTGTTACTAAAGTAAGAGAATGTTTCTGACTCAAATATTTGAGTAAATTAAATGTTCTCACTTGGGTGCCACCTCGACTTGGAGGATAAGGAAAGGTGGAAGAAAGCATTAGGATTTTCATATATTTGGTCAATTAGTTGATATTGTTCTCTTCTATTACAGTAGATTTACAATTCAGTTATTATATTTGATGGAAATATTATAGTGTCAATTTTAGTTATGTACTAATATTTTAATATTAGGAATAGATTTGATGGTAACAAAATCGCTGATACTCAAAGGATTAAAATCTCCAAACAAAGTATTTCATAAAGGTAAGCGTTTTTTAGAACATAATTTAGCACATAATTCAGAAATAGTTAATCAAAAAGAAATCCGAGTAGCAGGTATTAAATCCACCGGGAACCATGCAATTATTAACTGGGTTAAAAGTCAGCAAACAGGTGAAGTTGGATTTATTAATAATGTGTTACCGAGTCAAAACCCCTACCGCTACAAATATGAAAATCTCCGAGATAAATTTCCAGAATATCAATGGGCAATAGAACATAATCGTCAACCAGCTAAGGGAAATTTTCTCAAAAGAGATTGTTTGATTGATAGCTATGAAGATTTTCCTCTAGAACAGATAGGGAGTAATAAATTTGAGCTAAATCATGATTTATACCTGGGAAGAAGTTCTATAAGGTATGATTTACTGATTATTAGAGACCCTTTTAACCTTTTAGCAAGTAGATTAAAGACAGCTTCTCAAGTGGGATATTTTTTATCAGTAAATTCTCCCAAGAAAACCATGATTGATTTATGGCTTGATTATGCAAAAGAGTATTTAGGAGAAACAAATTATCTCAAGCACAACAAAATTTGTATCAATTATAATCAATGGTTTCCTGACGTTGAATATAGGCAAGAAATTGCATCAGAAAAACTACAAATAGAATTTTCGGATGCCGGAATTGATAAGGTAACAAGTTTTGGAGGTGGTAGTTCATTTAAAGGAAAACAATTTGATGGCAACACAACATCTATAGATGTCTTAAATAGATGGCAAAAATTTGCTGATGATCCTCAATATAGGGAACTTTTTAATAATCCGGAAATCTCTGAATATTCAGAGCGAATATTTGGTCATATTCCTGGTACAGAGTCTTTGATAAGTAAATAATAATATTAATATTTTCATCTTAGGATCTAGATATTATGGTGCAAAAATCACTGATAGTAAAAGCATTAAAATCTCCAAACAAAATACTTGCTCAAGGTCAGCATTTTTTCAAAGATAATCTGAAAGATTTCATAATCATAATTACCCATAAAGATATACTATCAAAAATAGTTAATCAAAAGGAAATACGAGTCGTAGGGATGAGGCGCACCGGCAACCATGCAATTATTAACTGGATTAAAAATCAGGAAATTGGTAATATAAAATTTTTGAATGATTTAAAAGTTAACAGAAATGCCTTACGCCAGAGTTATGAAAATCTCCGAGATAATTATCCATTTGTTAACCAAGATTGCTTAATTCGTAGTTATGAAGATTATAGTTTGCAAGAAATAGCAAATTGGATATTTGAGAGCAAGCATGATTTATATTCTGGCAGAAGTGGTACTAGGTATAATGTACTTAATTATTAGAGACCCTTTTAACTTATTTGCAAGTAGATTAAACCATAGATTAAAGCTGGAGCAAAATAATTTAGATTTAGGAAAAGCAACTTATGGAAATAATTTTTTATCGGTCAGGTCTCCTAATCAAACAGTTGCTGATTTATGGATTAATTATGCAAAAGAGTATTTAGGAGAAACAAATTATCTCAAGCACAACAAAATTTGTATCAATTATAATCAATGGTTTGTTGATATTGAATATCGGAGAAATATTGCGGAAAAACTGCAAATGGAATTTTCTGATGTAGGTATTAATAAGGTAGCGGGTCAAGGTAGTGGTAGTTCGTTTGAAGGAAAAGAATTTGATGGTAAAGCAACATCAATGGATGTCTTAAACCGATGGCAAAAATTTGCTGATGACCCTAAATATAGAGGACTTTTTAGTAATCCGGAAATCTGCGAATATTCAGAGCGAATCTTTGGTCATATTCCTGGTACAGAGTCTTTAGTAATTAAGTAATAATCAGCAAAAATTTCACCATTAGTTATCATTCAAAATCAGATTAATTATCTAATTATTTAGATAATTAATCTGATTTTGTAATATTTTGGTGGTAGTGGCAAATCGTGATTCGCCCTCACAGAAGTCATAATTTTTAAGATTTTCAGCTCAAATTAACTATTATAAAAATTGTCACAATCAATTGATAATTGCTATATTAAAATTATTCCATAAATCCTGTAATTTATTATGCCAAAAGTTAGCGTTTGTATTCCCACCTATAACCGCGCTCATTTACTTCCTTATGCAGTAAATAGTGTTTTAAATCAAACTTATAATGATTTTGAATTAATCATAACTGATGATGGTTCAAAAGATAATACTGCTGAAGTAATCAGTCAGTGGAATGACTCCAGAATTAACTATATTCGGCATCCTCAAAATATTGGACGCAGTAAAAATATGCGCTCTGGTTTTGATGCTGCTACAGGTGATTATTTTATTAAATTTGATGATGATGATGCCCTTACTCCTGAATTTTTGGAGAAAACTGTGGCGGTATTAGATCGGATGCAAAATGTCGATTTTGTTTGTACAAGTCATTGGGTTATTAATGAAAAAAGTGAACGGGAAGAGGCTGCGACAAGAGAGAATGCAGCTAAGTGGGGAAAAGATAAATTGACAGAAGGAATTATTCCTGACTTGGTAAAAGAAACGTTTCAATACCAAAGTTTGCAGGTTGGTTCAACTTTGTTTCGTCGCTCTTGTCTACAAGAAGTTGATTATATGCGTCCAGAAGCAGATGGATGTGAAGATTTTGATTTGTTGGTTAGGTTGGCATTAGCAGGAAAGGTGGGATATTTTATACCAGAATATCTGATGGAGTATCGTTTTCATAACTTTCAAACTAGTTTAAAACAAGATATCCACTTTTTATCTGCTAAGGTTTTTTGCATTGATAGTTATAAATTTGATGATGAGGAATTAGAAAAATTACGTTTAGTTAAATTAGCAGGTACGAAACAAATTTTAGGTATAAGATTAATTGAAAAGGGCGATAGTGAAACAGGAAGAAATTTATTAAAGGAGTCTAGCCAAATATTGGGAAGTTCATTAAGAACTAGGTTTGGTTGGATACTATCTTATTTACCTCTGAGTTTACGCCTGTTTGCTTTGGAAAAGTTTAGAAAATTTCGCCCTATAAATTACGCTGATAGGGTTAGAAAAGCAACTACTTAATTTGAAAAAAAAATATTTGTATATCGATTTTTGAGTTGCAGTCTCAACAAGATTTCCTGTCCTGAAATCAAAGTTAATTGGACAACCAGAGTTAAGTAGGGTTTGCTCAAATTAATAAAAAGTTTGAAACAGAGGCTATATCAATTAATTCAGGTGTTTGTTGTTAAAATTGAGTCATTTGATAATCTTGTGGAATTTTAATTCAGAAAAAAACTGGGCGATCGCCCACTGTCTAATAACTCTAGAATTCAGAAATGATAAAACTTTTCGGAGAGACCAATAAAAAAAAGAATGTGATGCTTCATCAAACTTCAACTATTAACTAATATCATGTTCGGATAATCAGTTATAAATAAAATTTCAGCTCTGAGAGTAGAGAAAAGATATTACCGAATAATTAAGGTTGAAAGCCAACTAGATCAACAGAAACAATGAATTTATTTTCCTTTTATTCAATCCAATCCGTTTTAGG
>JAAUYJ010115495.1_pt1 | contig 14372 bp, 18 predicted proteins | sample 7278031 | NCBI WGS metagenome assembly JAAUYJ01 (sample SAMN14350222, study PRJNA611818) | marine sediment metagenome | isolation source: surface marine sediment (1.8m) | place: French Polynesia: Moorea | collected 2018-08 | reverse complement strand
CCTGTAGCTTAACTGCAAGAGCGCCACTCTGCGAAGGTGGAAGGTTGAGGTTGGAATCCTCACAGGTGCACCAGATTTTTGCGTCCCTGATGGAACTGGCATACATACCTGGCTCAGATCCAGGTTTTTCGGGGTTCGACTCCCCGGGGGCGTACCAGATTAATCGTTGGGGATTAGTGTAACCGGCAGCACACGAGCCTTTGAAGTTCGCAGTTCTGGTTCGAATCCGTCTCTCAGCCAGAATCAAACACTTGCCAAATTGTCAAAGCGTAGAGAAAAGCAACAGGAGTAGAAATGACAACGATGATTCTAAGAGCCAATGTCAGTGGGCAGCCTACCGGTTGGATCGGGTGGAAGGAAGCGGTATTGCTTTACGCCAGAGAGCAGGTGGTATGGACACTGGGCGAAGAACCATTGCGTGTTTACGGTGGTTTTAACCGGATTCGTAATGAACGTTCATACATGGACGTGCACCCGATCGTTGGTGTCAAAGGTATACTCGGCCGATCACGGTATGAAACAGTGCCGCCACTGACGAATCGGGAACTGTTTCGGCGTGATCGTCACACCTGTATGTATTGTTTGGCGCCCCTGGCCGATCGGCATTTGACGCGCGACCATGTATTGCCATTGTCGCGCGGTGGTGAAAATGAATGGACCAACGTCGTCACCGCGTGTAGGCAGTGTAATCAGCGCAAAGCCAATCGGCTGCTGAAGGAAACTGATATGCACTTGCATGCGGTTCCGTACGCGCCGAACTATGCGGAATGGTTGATTTTACGTAACAGAAATATCCTGGCAGACCAGATGGAATTTCTGAAAGCGCAATGTCCAAAACAACGTCGAGATCATTTTTCGTTAAGGACGTAAGCAGGTGCAGGAAGCAATAGTGGGTGACCAGTTATAGGGCTGGTCACCTATTGGAAGAGGTCAGATATTTTGTTACTCCGGCATCGTATGGCCCGTGATCCAGTTTTGCCCGATTGGGTCCTCGCTAGAGATCCGCGGGAATCACGTAGTGAATTGTAATTGCGTGTTGTATTAACACGCGATCCAGAGGCACCTGGAAAAGCCACTATTGGTTTAGCGGTACAGGTTCGATAAGCCTGTCCTGTGCACCAAAACTGTAATTGTAAGGTGTATACAAAACCGAAAAGTGCTCGAGTGCACCATCGGAAGATAGCTCAGTTGGGTAGAGCAACCGACAGTGAATCGGTATGTCGTGGGTTCGATTCCCACTCATTCGGCCACAGCCTGAAACGCTGTTCCCTTGGTAGGGGCGAAAGCCTTGTGGTTCAAATCCACAAACTTTGTTGGTAACAACACGGGAGAAGCCCCGGCGGTAACACAGGATGTGTATGGCAACAGGAGCGCCGACCGCAGCGCGCATCGTGCCTTGCATGGTTGCGCAACCGGTTTGAAGAACTGTGCACGCCGATACTGTAGCAAAGCGGAGCGTCTTTTAGCTCCCCTGCTCCGGTCTCTGCAGGCACAGGGATTCAAACTGATCCCGGAATCATCCGCGCTTTGTGCGTGGGGTGACTCTTCATTAAGAATTTTGGATAGACAACACAGACAGGAGAAAGACGGTGAAACATACATAGCATGTCGGAGTGGCACCCTGCATTACAGGGTCCGAGTCAGATAAATGCCACGCTATTGGATACGTTAATGTTAGAGGAGAAAAGTCATGTTTGGTATCAAGCGACAGGTTATTGCCAAGCACGAGCGTGGTCTGTACCTGAAGGATCGATCGATTGAGAAGATCCTGGATCCAGGAGTGTACTGGATCGCCGATGTGCCGGGTCGTGTCAAGGTTGAGGTTTACGACATCACTCGACCGGCATTCTCACACCCGTACGAAGACGTTCTGATCAAAGATCAGACCGCGCTGTGCGAAAAGTACTTCCAGCTGATTGAGCTGGGCGAGTACGAAGTCGGTCTTGTTTACAAGAACGATAAGCTGGCGACTGTACTGGCACCGGCTACTCGCCAGCTGTACTGGAAGGGTCCGGTCGATGTACGCGTCGAGGTGCAGGATATTTCATCTGGCTTCGAAGTACCGCGTGACCTGGTTCGCCTGATCGCCTACGCGCGTTCGAGCGAACTGGCCGACGCCGCACGCACGGCTGTTTACCCGGTAGAAGTTGCGGACAAGTCCGTGGGTCTGCTGTTCGTCGATGGCGAGCTGGCCAAAACCCTGGAACCGGGCCTGTACGCTTACTGGAAGTACAACCGCACCATCAAGGTCGAGCAGGTGGACACCCGCCTGCAGGCAATGGAGGTCAGCGGCCAGGAAATCCTGACCAAGGACAAGGTCAGTCTGCGCGCCAACCTCGCTGCCCAGTACCAGATCACTGATCCGGTTGCTGCGGTAAAGGCGCTGGTCGATGCGACCGGCACCCTGTACCGGGAGCTGCAGTTCGCGCTGCGAGCCTCCATCGGTACCCGTACCCTCGATACCCTGCTGGGTGACAAGGGTGAACTGGACCGTGTGGTCTTCGAGACCGTCCGTGACAAAGTAGCGGAATACGGTGTCGAGATGAAGAGCGCGGGTGTCAAGGATGTCATCGTGCCGGGTGATCTGAAGGACATCCTCAACCAGGTCGTGCAAGCTGAAAAGGCTGCACAGGCCAACATCATCAAGCGCCGTGAAGAGACAGCAGCAACCCGTTCGCTGCTGAACACCGCCCGACTGATGGACGAGAACCCGGTACTCCTGCGCCTGAAGGAACTGGAGGCGCTGGAGAAGATCACCGAGAAGGTGGACAAGCTCACCGTGTTCGGCGGTCTCGATGGTGTAATGCAGGATATGGTCAAGATCAATGTACGCCCGGATTAGTCCGATGCGCAGAGTTCAGGCCAACTGCAATACGGAAGGGCCCGGCAATGTGGCCGGGCCCGACTGATTTCGGACGATTTGAATGACGACGACAAAGCGGACGAAGGGATTAACTACTGGTCAATACAAGATTTTGGTAAAACACCCCCATCGCTGCATCCAATAGCCTGCCCTCCCTGGCAGAACATTCAAGTCAGGTGGTGGTCTGATAAGTTGTGATCTACATCTCCTCCCATATCAGGCTGTTGATATCCACAATGATACTGCTGTATGCCACAGCTATATGCGCTGTAGAACAAAACGGTTTTGTCCTCGATGGCGCACTGGTACCTGCACAGCAGATATTCAAAGGCGGCCCGGCTAAAGATGGTATACCCTCGATCGACAATCCGGAATTTATTGAGGCGGATAATGCTGGTTTTCTGCAAGACGATGAGCGCATCCTCGGCATCGTGATCCACGGGACCGCCAGGGCATACCCGGTCAGTATTCTCAACTGGCACGAGATTGTTAACGATTCGATAGCTGACACATATTTTGCGATAACATACTGCCCGCTGTGCGGAACTGGCATGGCTTTCAACAGTGATGTTAACGGACAGCCGCTCAGCTTTGGCGTCTCGGGCCTGCTGTATAACAGTGACGTGCTGCTGTACGACCGCGAATCGCAATCCTTATGGTCACAGATTCTGGGCAAAGCGATAACTGGAAAATACAAGGGCGAGGGACTGCGTATGCTGCCCTTGAGCCATACCACCTGGTCTGACTGGAAACGCCACCATCCGGCCACATTGGTACTCTCCAGGAATACCGGCTACTCACGTGATTATGACAGTGACCCGTACCAGGGTTATGGCCGTTCCCGCGAGTTGTATTTTCCGGTGGCGAACAATGCGCCAGCCAGGTATCACCCCAAAGAATGGGTTCTCGGACTTTCGGTTGGCGAAACATACAAGGCCTACCCGTTTGTCGAGCTGAACAAGCACGATAAAAGCAGCTTTACAGACCTGATTAACGGCGAGCCGTACACTGTAAACTGGAACAACGAGGCACAGTCGGGCTTTATCACAGATAAGGACGGCGTTCGTGTTGCCGCAATCCAGGCCTACTGGTTTGCATGGTATGCCTTTCACCCGGACACGCTGGTATTCAGTGCGACAGATGCTGAATAGCCGGGGGATAATTGGGTTCCGAGCGGAATGGCACAAAAAAAAAGCGCTTCTTATCGCTGCAAACTAGCTGTAGGAGCGGCTTTAGCCGCGAACAAACTGCGAGTTCATCAAATTCGCGGCTGAAGCCGCTCCTACACGAGAATCTAATCATCGTGTCTCTGCAGTTATCAAAAGGTCGATGCTATCTACGATTTGGATAACACAAACAGCAATGACAACATAAAACGCTTTTGTCGCAAATAAGTGGCATCCCCCTCTCCCCCCTTTTTGTGAATATTTCACAAAACTGCTGTGAAATTCATCGAGGAAAAAACAAGAGTGATCGCATACGCTAATTTCCAGAATAAACAATGAATACGTGAGTATAAATTCATGTACTACACCGATATCAGACACTATCTACGCTTAAAAGAACAGAAACATGACATTGCAGGTGTATGTATTATTTTCAGCGGCATTGTCCTGACCGTGGTGATCAACCTGGCACTGCTGTTCGTATAACAATAATCGTCGAACCAGATTCAGGCTTCGTCTTGTGTTCTCAAAAAGAATTCGGAAGTGCCCCGACTTTCACAGCGTACTTTGTCGCGATGGCTAAATCGAACTTGCCGGCGCAGCAGGCGGAGAGCACAACGTCTTCCAACGCACTGCTGACTGTACCCCTGCTCGGCTTGGCGCTGGTCTTCTACTCAAGCTTACAGATCAACCACTTCGATCTGTTCGGTTTACGCCAGGTGCGGCTCTACTTCAGAGGCAAGAGGTATACCCCACTGCCCTTCCAGGTAAACCGGCTGTACTGATACATACGCTACCCGATCATGACCGGCGCAATTATTGGTTTCCGGACCACTCCGGTCATGAGCGTCGGCCACCTGCTGTTTGCACTGGGCATGTCAGGCTATATTCTGATCGGCGTGTATCACCGAGAGAAGGATCTGATCAGAGCTTTTGGAGACAATTACAGGGCGTATATCCGGAGTCCCGGAAGATTCATTCCGGAACGGACTCAGAAACACAGGCTTGCACGAACTTGATAGAAGCCGCATTCAGCATCAGCGGTCGGTGATAAATGATCATTATTTTTCACCGGCCTGTTCTCACTTAACGCCATTAAAACTAACCTTTAATGACCATGAGCCGCATCAGCCGCAACAAGCTCCACTTTACGTAGTGGCCAGATGTTCAACTCATGAACCGGCATCAGGGATTCAACGTCAGAAGCTTCATCAGGTTTGATAGCAAAAATATGCAATGTTGCAAGACCCGTAACTCCACACTAAAGGCAAGGTTATCAGGCTGTACTTTTGTTCGCTCTGGTCTATGTTCTATTAGAGATTCAATATAACGTGGTCCACATAACCGGTAGACAACGTTATGAGCGAACAACATGAAGGCATGTCGTCCATCTCTAATCATTGGTAAGGAGACTTGTCTATGATGACATCGAAAAAAGGGGTATTGATGCGCCAACTCTACGAGATCACAGCGCATCACGATAAGACTTTTGAGGAAAAGGTTCGGGAACTGCTGTCATTCGGGTGCAAGCGACTGGGTCTCGATATCGGTATTCTATCAAACGTCGTTGGCAATCGATATCGAGTCATACATCAGGTGTCACCGGCTAGTGTACCACTCGAGGATGGGGCAGAATTCGATCTGCCTATAACCTATTGCGCGATAACGCTCGCAGCGGACAGCCCAGTAGGTTTCGAACATGTCTCTCGATCAGAGATTTACAACCATCCAGCATACGAAACATTCGCACTGGAAGCATATATTGGGATTCCTGTGAAAGTGGACGACAAACCCTTCGGCACCCTGAATTTTTCCAGCCCATTTCCACGAAAAAGGAAGTTTTCAAATGCTGACAAAGAGGCGCTTAAGCTCATGGGCGCCTGGATAGAGAGCGAGCTGGCTTAAACGTAACTTTCGCCGGCCGACGCACCGCTTCAGGCACGGATCAAGTGCAACCGCTGTGCCCATGTAAAAACGTTTAAAGCTTCGTGCAAAATTCAGGTAAAACGAGTCATCGGCCGAGAGCGGAAGCTGGTATTGCCGGCCAGTTCGCAGTAACTGAGGGATAAAACTCTGAATGCCGGCTACGTTATATGAGGCACAGATACCGATGCGGTAGTTTCAGGTGCTTTTTAACCATAGCCCGGGTATCACTAATCACGTTGACAAGAATGACAGATTACCTTTCCCGTAACCCGGCACTTCGATCTCGAAATCTGCACGACCCATTGTCGACTGTATTACGTCACGCGCATTAGCTGGTACATCGTCAGGTGACGTATACACTTTTGCCAGCCTAAGGTGTGGACTTTTACCGTCCATGAAAAGCCTGGAACAGATGTTCATAACTTCATGGAGATTGCCCAGCATCATCTCACTGAAGTCTCCCGTCACCGCGGCTTCCGCAGCTCCCGCTGGCGGTATTCGTGTTAGCGCAGAACCCGCATACGCAACAAATTCATAGTCACATATACAGGCCGTAACTGGCTCGTCTGCGTCATTGACGTAGATAGCAATCACGCTTTTACAGCCCGAATCAGCAGAAACCGAACTACCGGTATCCAGCTCCAATCCATCGCCATAGAGCATAACCAGTATCTTTTGAAGGTCGCATTTCCCGGGTATAGGATGTATCGCTGGCATCACCGAAACTCCTTTGTGTTATTGTTAGTGTATCCGGCTGGTCGATCCGAACTATCAACCCGTTTCCGAATAGCCATATTGCAGACTGAGTGAATGAAATTTGTCCAGCATGATCTCCAGGGTCTTGCGATCCAAGGCGCCCATCTCAACCAGGATCTCTCCCAGCATCGGGCGTGATTGTTGCTGTAATTCAACTAGCACGTCGACTTCATCATCGGTAAGATAGCCCATTCTGAGAGCGACTGCTGTAAAACTGTCACAAGAATCAGCCTGTCGATTCAGTGTGGCTAGCATTTGTTTCACACTAAGGATGCGTTTTGCGACAGCGATTCTTTCAATGGTCTCCTGGCGCTTGTTTTGCTCGACGAGTGCTTGCAACAAAACGGTGTCAGAGATGATATCGTTGTTGACTAGAAACTGGCCGAACCGAGTTACTTCCATATACCTGCCCTTTTCCCTTGATCGTCGCGCTTTTCGACTAATTGATATACTGAGATAAGGTCGATTTAAACTGCTCAGGTGTAAAGGGTTTTGCGATCAGAAATTGCGCCCCCATTTCATTGGCCTTATGCTTCATCTCTTGTGTCGCTTCGGTGGTCACAAATCCAAAAGTGGGATTGATACCGTCATCATTGATCGCCTTCAACAGTTCAGGCCCTGTCATCCTCGGCATGTTCCAGTCGCAGAGTATCAAGTCCGGAATGTCCGACTTAATCATGTCGAGCGCCTGGGCACCATCTTCAGCCTGAATAATCTCATGCCCGTCAAAACCAGCCTCACGTAACGTTTTCATGACAATCAGTCGCATAGCAAGACTGTCATCAATGACCATAATATTCATCGCTATCTCCTAAAATTCTTTCTTTCTAGTAATTCTTTATGACATATCGACATATAACGCCATTAAAACCCGAAAATATGTCAGGTAATTTTTTGTAAGCGTCGGAAGGGAGCACGCCTACCAGTGCAGCAGTATTGCTCTAGAAACGCTGTTCAAAGACAGAACTTGATCAGCAGCACCGAGTTTGACTGCTGCTCCAGGCATACCCCAAACAACACTGGTGTCTCTATCCTGAGCAATTGTCATCGCGCCTAAGTCACGCATTTGCTTGAGGCCAGCCGCACCGTCTTCCCCCATGCCGGTCAGCAATACACCAATACTGTTCGAACCAGCTGCATCTGCGACGGAACGGAACAAGACGTCCACAGACGGCTTGTGGCGATTCACAGGGGGGCCGTCATCAAGCCTGCAGACATAGTGCGCGCCTTCCTGTATCACCGATAAATGCCTGTCACCGGGTGCTATGTAGGCGTGACCAGGCAATACCGCCTGACCATGCGCTGCCAATGCAACTTTGATCTCACTGAGGCGGTTCATACGTTCGGTAAAGCTCCTGCTGTAGGCCGCAGGTATATGTTGCGCAATAACGATCCCCGGTGCGTCAGCCGGCATCGACTGCAATACTTCCTTGATCGCTTCGGTTCCGCCCGTTGAAGCGCCGATCGCAACAAGCGACTCTTGCGGGAATACGTGCTTGCCTAATTCACTGTTGCCGTCGATCAGCTTTCGTGTCAACTGTGCATGGCAGGATCCGCTTTTGTTGACTTGCCTCAGCAGTGTCGTCAACTTGACGTTAGCCGCTGCTTTGACTTTGGTGATGATTTCTAGCTCACATTCTTCGAGCGTATGAGCTAAATCTGAACGAGGTTTGGCGACAAAGTCGACAGCACCGAGCTCAAGCGCCTTCAATGTCACATCGGCATTGCTCTCAGTTAGCGTTGCGATCATAATGACCGGCATCGGATGCAAACGCATTAGCTTCGACAGGAAGATGATGCCATTCATTCTGGGCATTTCTATATCCAGGGTCAGCACATCGGGATTGTATCGTTTGATTTTGTCACGAGCTGAATAGGCGTCCATGGCCGTTCCGACCACCTCGATATCTGGGACATCGTCGAGCATTTTGCTCAATAACTGCCTGACCAGTGCCGAGTCGTCGACAATCAAGACCTTGATCGGATCGGTGGTGCGTGTTGTTCTGTCTCGATTGTGCATGGTGAGAAATGCGGGCTAAAACAAATCGATTTCGCCTGCGAAAGCTGTTTGCTCGAGTGAGCACATGTATTCGGTTTCTCTGCGTGTCGTGTCACCGCTGCACGAACGCTCCAGCTTTTTAACCATGACCCGACCTGTCCCTGGATAGTAGTTGATCTTGCGCGGTGACGTTCCCCCCATATCTTGCGCGACGATGACCAAATTTTCGGTTTCGAGGTACTCCTTAACGAACTGGATATTGTGCCGACCCACATCCGACATTCCGTCGAGCACATTGCCACCACCGAATAGTTTGATCTCGAGGCGGTCACGCTTGCCGCCGTACTTGAGAATACCGTTGATCAAATGTTCCATCGCGAAACTGCCGTAGCGTGTCGCTGCGCTGTCTAACTCGCGAAAACTTGAGGTTTTGCAACGCGGCAGCATGAAATGATTCATACCACCTACACCGGCTATCGGGTCGCGAATACAAGCAGAAATACAAGATCCGAGTACAGTGGTTATCATTTCGTACTCGAGGCACAGATAGTATTCGCCCGGTTGTAATCTAGCGGTGACACAATTCGTCGTGTTATTCCAAAAACGATTGATCGATTCGAAACCCGGCAAGGTGCCGCCAAGATTATCGTCCATTTTATCGCCAGGTATCATCGAGTCACGCATCATCCGACCTTTTGATAGATGCTATTACCGATCAGGCGGAACTCAGCGGCAAGATGATTCAGGTTCTCGGAGTGTCCGACAAACAGGAGCGATCCCGGTCGCATATGGCGAGCAAGGCGTTCAAACAGGGCCTGCTGCGTTGGCTTGTCGAAATAGATTACAACATTCCTGCAAAACACAATGTCGAACTGGCCATTAATAGGCCAGTCCTTTAGCAGGTTCAACCGTTTGAACGTGACCATCTCGCGTAATGCCGGTGCCACCCTGACATTGCCCTGCTGCGCACCTTTACCACGAAGAAACCATCGGTGAAGACATTGCTCGTCGATCCCATCAACGCTTTTTAACGAATAGATGCCCGCAGACGCAGTGGCAAGTGCATTACTATCCAGGTCAGTCGCCAGAATCTGAATATCGTGTTTTGCTATGTTCTCGATGATTTCGAGTAAAGTGATCGCGATCGAATACGGCTCTTCGCCGGTGGAACAGCCGGCGGATAGGATGCGTATCGGTTGTTGCATACCGCCAGGTTTCAATAGTTCCGTGACAAGATAAGCTCTAATGTAGTCGAAATGGTGTTCTTCTCTGAAGAAGTACGTCAGATTCGTCGTGATGGCGTTGATAAATTGCTCGACTTCGTCGTTGTTCTCACATTTCAATAGATCGCAATATTCACGAAACTGACGGATACCGAGAGCCTGAAGGCGCTTTCGCAGACGACTGTAGACCAGACATCGCTTGTGATCAGATAAACTGATGCCGGTATGATGGTAGGCAAGCTCACGAATACACGAAAAATCGGCATCGGTAAACTCGGCCATATCATTGTCGATTCCGTGATTCGTCGTCCGTATGCTAGAGTGCGATGTCATGATTGTCGCGTCAGAATAGCTCTATATCGCCGTTTGGCCGCGGTTTTTCCGAATCGGCACCGCTGCGTCCTGTGCGCTCCAGCGATCGGTTCATCGCTGTTTGCAGCGTGGCTTCATCAACGGGTAAGCGGGCCAGTAACTTAGCGTACAGTTCCTGTTCCTGCTCCAGCGTATAAACAGCTTGCATTCGCGCGTGCAGTTGTCGCCATAGCGCTGCGTGATCGATCTGTTGCGCTGAGGTGATCTCTGATAAAGCGTGCAGATTCTCCTGAACATGCAAGAGTCTTTGCGAAAGCCGGTCATAGAACTGAATTGCCATAACCCCTCGATCAAGATTTGATTCTGCCTCTACAAAAAGTGAAGCGATCGCGTCCGACATCTGTGATTGCTCAGAACGCTCCTTTGATGACATGTGTGCGATGCTTTCAGGATGCGGTTCCACTTCTGACTTCGACGCTGTCACGTGCGCTCTGATGCTGCTTACATTAGCAGCGACCAATGTCATCGACTCTGTCAGTGAATCCATCGATTTTCCAGATTCCTGCAACATCAGGGTAATCTGCTCGATGATCATCTGAAAAAATACCGTCAACTCCAGCATGTCCGTTGCATAGGCGTCTGGGCTGACAACCTCACCTTGCTGTACCGACGTTCGACGATCGTTAGTTGTCATCAGGAGGCTACTCACCGGTGTCCGCGAATATCACCATTAGCTGGCATCACGATCCTGAATCGACTCGAGCCCCAGTCCTCGGGTCAGTCCGGACAATGCAGCCGACTGAAGCAATGCCTCGGATGGCTGATGCCACTTGACAGCATGACCGTTTGCGTTGACGCATTGGATGAATGCATACAGCAGTTGCAGCGCGGAGGTATCAATCGATTCGATTTTGTCGGCATGCAAAGCGACATCGACGCATCGGTCCGCGGCTCTGGACAATTTAGTTCTCAATTTACCGATCACGGCGATATCCAGGTTTTCACTGAGCGTGACCCGGCTGGTCTTGTTTGCCGAAGCAGTCGTTGATTTCTTCTTTGTCATTGCCATCGTTAGGTCCTGTTTGCTTTGAGCGATAAGACGGTGTAGCCATGGTCTGCCGTTGACTAGCTCTTGCAGACCATGTGTTTTTCAACAGTTCGGCGAGGGTTGCTCTGAGCCACGCTATGCTAACGGCATAGAACGCCTATGCCTGCCTGATCGTCCCGATATTGTTATCACTAGCGGCTCCTTGGCCTTTACCTTGAATGGACGAGGATCGATTGCTGACAGACGCATTTTGCCACGGGCGGTCGCTTGCGCGTCGCTCCTCCTGAGGCGTTCGATCTGCGGTCTCTTCTGTCGAAAAAAAGCTCATCAGTTTATTGAGATTTCGTGCCTGTGAACCGAGCAGTTCAGACGCCGCTGCCGCCTCCTCGACCAGAGCGGCATTTTGTTGAGTCATCTCTTCCATCTCTTTGACGGCATCGTTAACCTGTTCGATACCGTTGGATTGTTCTTCACTGGCATGGGCGATCTCGGCAATGATCTCATTGACTTCGATCACCGATGCCATAATCTGTTCGAGCGTCTCACCTGTCTCGTTCACCAGCCTGGATCCATCGTCCACCTTGACCACGCTGTTCTCGATCAAATGCTTGATCTCTTTCGCTGCGGTCGCGCTGCGTCCGGCAAGGTCTCTGACCTCGCTCGCCACCACGGCAAAACCGCGGCCCTGCTCGCCGGCGCGCGCCGCTTCCACAGCCGCATTCAGCGCGAGCAAGTTGGTTTGAAAGGCAATCTCATCGATGACACCGATAATTTCTGATATCTGTTTGCTGGAAGTGGTGATTTCGCCCATCGCGGTTACCGCGTCGCTGACCACTGTTGCACCTTTTTCAGCCTTTGAACGCGCGCCCGCCGCGAGCTGATTGGCTTTCTGAGCGTTGGCAGCGTTCTGGCCCACGATGGTGGTCATGTGCGTCATCTGGCTCGCAGTTTTTTCCAGGCTAACTGCCTGCTGTTCGGTGCGTCGGTTCAGATTGTTGTTACCCTGGGCTATTTCCTGGGCGCCAAGCAGTACCGCACTACCGCTGTTGTTAATCTCGCCGATCACTTCTGTCAGACGGGCGATCGTGGTATTGGTATCATTCTTCAATTGTCCAAAACCACCGGTATATTCGGCATCGATCGCTTGGGTAAGATCACCTCTTGACATCGCTCCGAGCACCTTGATCGTGTCATTGATGACGCGGTCCGCAACATCGACCAGTTCGTTGATACCCTTGCTGAGCATCTTGAAGAAGCCGCTTTTATCGCTGAGCGATATCCGGCGACTCAGGTCACCGGCCAGCGAAGCACCGACGATTTCCTCGATTTCTTCCTCAATGGCAACTTCCTGTGTTCTGTCTGTCCATTCCAGGACAACGCCAAGATGGGTATCGTCAGCGTCAACAATCGCGTTTGAGATCACGCGAAAGCTTCTTCCACCGATCACGATATCCCTATCGGGAGCATCAACACGACTTACTATGTGAACGTCCAGTATCGATCCAAAGGTTTCGACATTGAGTCCGATCAACTGTCCGGCGTCGAAGCTCGGTAGCTCTTTCTTTATATCGTCCTCAGCCATCGTCATCATTTCACCGATGGATTCGTTGACATAAATGATCTCGCCATGCGTGTCTGTGATCATGATATTTCCGCTGGCTGAGTCCAGGGCTTGTTTGATACGAGAGTTGTCAGCCATTTCCTTTTCCGTGCGCAGATGATGTTTCAGGTTGTCCTGCATCTTCGCCAATGCCGCCAACAATCGCCCGGTTTCGGTTGTCTCGCTGTCTGACTCAATATTCGTCGTTCTTCCATTCGCCACGGCATCAGCAATTGCGATAGCATGATCGATGGGTTTGGAGATGCTGCGATTGATCGTCCAAGCGAGCAGTGTGACCAAGGCCACGATGAATGGAATCAAGGCCAGTATGGTATTTCTCTCCGACAGGTACAGCGCAGAAACATCACCAGCGGCGGCTTCGGACGATGCCTCCAGCGTCTTGATCAGCGCCTGTATATCGTTTTGTATGGTATCCAGCAGTGGCGAGATCTCGGATCGGATCAGCCAGGCATCCTGACGCCATTGATCACTGCTGTGGAGTTCAATTAGATGATCAAGCCGCTGATAGAAACTGCTACGCAACTCAAGAAATTGCTCAAAACCCACTTCTTGTTCGAAATTCATTCGGTCGCTGATGGCCTCGAGGCGCGTCACACTGTCTTCGACGGCACTTTTGAACAACGCTAAGTTGGTCCGGGCCGCCTCGGCGCGGAACGCAAGGAAAAGCCGCATCTCGGTCAGCACCTTGGTCCAGTTGTAGCGCAACTCGATGATCGCGTTCAGTAAAGCCTTACGCTCGGGACTGGCGGCTTCATCGTTTTCGACCCTAACCATTTCGTTGAGCAACTGTGATATTTCCATGAACAGTGGATTGATGTGCTCGATCGAGTACGCCATGCCAGCTAGATTGGCGGTATCGTCGGAACCGATTTCGATCAAACGGTCTCGATACGAATGCAGGCGGGTCAACCCCGATCTGATCTGCTCAAGCAATACCTCGCGCTCGCCGTCCTGGTTTATCTGACTCAAACTGGCCAACCGCGCGGTGGCTTGTTCGACTTTTGACAAACTCGAATCGAATTTAGACTGTTCGTCCAGTTCACCCGTTAGCAGGTAGAATCCTAAGGCACTGGAACTTTGCATGATGGTTTCGGCGAGTTCGCGCGCCTGCATCAGTGCAGGCTGTATGTCGTAGACAACGACATCGACCTTGTCATTCACAGAAGCCAGGCGGAAAAGGATATTCGTGCTCTGTGCGATCAGCACACACTGAACCAGGATCGCGAACACCAGTATCTTCAACCAGATTGGCTTATGACGTAACAATAGTTTATCCAGCATGATGGTCGTTCCCTTGGTCTTGATTCAGCAATAGACGCTTAAAATTCTTCCCATTCGCTGTCATCATAATCGCTGTTGGCTAGCTTGCGCGTCGCCGGCGGCTGCCCGGATTCGCCAGACGCTGACTGTGTTGTCCACGGCCGGTCGCTGCCACGGCGCTCGAGCGCAGGCGCCTGT
>JAAUYJ010023206.1_pt1 | contig 14373 bp, 13 predicted proteins | sample 7278031 | NCBI WGS metagenome assembly JAAUYJ01 (sample SAMN14350222, study PRJNA611818) | marine sediment metagenome | isolation source: surface marine sediment (1.8m) | place: French Polynesia: Moorea | collected 2018-08 | reverse complement strand
CAAAATGACTCCTCCTTTCCCCTCCTGCTAGCCCAGCCTCTCTCTTCCTTTTGCTCTGTTTTCATCACTCCCTCATGGAGAGAGGGCGCCACTAAGTAATAAGCTCCTTCCTTTTTCCCTGCTGCTGCAGAGCAAAATCTGGCTGGGCTTGCCCAGCATTGGACGTCTTCCCCGCTCTTTTGCCTATGGTCTTTGCGCTCTTTTGCCTATGATCCTCCACCTCCAGGTCCCTCCGTCCGTCCGCGCGCCTCCGTCTCCAACACGCTCCCCCCTCCTTACTCTTACTCTTTCTCGCTTGCCCGTTCTTTCGCCCTCTCCCTCCCCTCACTCGTTCCTGAGCTCAGTCAAGTCAGGAACTTGTTCTCCGTTTTATGCCTCCTCCTCCTTCTACCGAGAGGCATCGAGAAGAGAGTGTGCTTCTCCTACTCCTCCAAGCCAGTCCAGAATACGTGTGTGTCCGGTGGAGCATCCCCGACGCCCGTGGGACTACGTACACGTACGAGGTCCAGAGGATATCTTTCCGGTATTTGGGAAAACAACAACCGAGCTGCCCGCTCCACCAGTGCGTCAACCCAGTGACCGGCTTCCGCCACGCCACGCCGACCCATCAGCTGGTGTCCCCGCTACTTCTCGGCCCTGCCCAAGGGGGCCACGACACGGTTTCTTCATTGTGAGGTAAGTGAGGAGGAAACTAGCGAATCGCAAGCAAAATGCAAAACAACAGCTCCAAGGTAGAGATGGAGCGGAGCCTAAGCCAGCTCCCTCCTCCTCGCGAGGTCGAGGTGAGGGAGCGTTTTGTTCAGCCAGCTTCTCTTTGCTTCCCGAGGCTGTTGAGAGCCTCCCACAGCTTTTCATCAACTCCTAGGCCAGATTGCGAAGCTAAAGGTGGTGAAAAAGCTGCAACAACAAAGGGGCAAATTTCGCCATTTTGCAGCTACAACAACAGGCCAAAATCGGCTGTTGTCGTCGCCCATCTTTGGACCTGGCCTTCTCAAAGGTAGAAGGAAGCCCCTAGCCAGCTTTGTGGCCCCTCGCGTGGACGCGGTGACTCACGGGGGAGCTTTTCATGCAGACTATCGTCGCCCCCTCCGTCCCCGCCGCTCTCCTCCTGCTCCGACCATCTTTAAGTGATGATGGAAATTTGAATTTTCCTTTTAGTTCATCAAATTGAGTAGGAAGTACTTTTTCTACCTCTTAATTCCACATTTGTCCTGTGCGAGGCCCTCCAGGGCCGTTGGAGGCCGCTCCTTCCCCCCCTTCCCCGTTCTTGTTAGTCGCTCCCCAGTCCGCACTCGCTCTTTTCCCCTCTTGCCTCACACGCGGCCCCCGCCCGTCCCCACCGCCCGTTCAAGCCGAGAAGCGGCGGCGGCGGCGGCGGCGGCGCCCCGCCGCGAGGAGTCTCCTCCGCCTCCGCCGCCTCCCTCGTCCGCGCTCGCTCGCTCCTCCTCCTCCAGTCTTCTTTCTTTTCTGTTCTTTTGTTGTGGCGTCTCCGCCTTTCCCCTCTTTCCCAGCAAAACACCGATGGATGCTCTTTCCGTGTCCAGTGTGGCGGCGGACGCGGACGCGGAGCGAGCATTCCTTTGGAGGCCGGGAAAGGGAGAAGAACGCTCGCTTCGGGGACCAGTCGAGCAGTCGAGCAGTCGATCAGGCCCCCTCCCGGGACACGGAGCAGGCGTTAGAAAAAAGAGCCATAGATAATTACGCACAACATTCCTTTAGTTTCTTAAAGGTTTTATTTTTTGATGACTTTGGTCGTTTACTACTGTGTGTAAAGTTGGAATGTATGTTTATCTCTGTCTTCTGTCTTCTGCTGTTTTGGTTTGTGTCCTCTGTCCCTTCTCCCCCGGCGCCTCTGCTCTCTTCTCTCTTCTCTTCCCCTTGTTTGGAAGAGACAGCGCGCTCGTTTCCTCCTCCTCAGCTCAGCTGTCGCTCATTTTGCCCAATGCCCATTTGTGTGTCCGGGTCGCCGGGTTTCCACGCGGCCTCCGAGTCATTCCCCTCTTCACCAAGGTCACGGGGGCCTCGCACGGTCATTCTGGGCATCCTGACAAGTTGGAGAGAAATTGCGGCAAGGTTTGGGTGAGGGAGAAGAAACTGGAACCGAACCGCGTTCCGGCGAACCCGGCCTTCGGGCTTCGGTACCGCTGACCGGGCGGGGGGTCGCGGGGTGCCTCTTGTTGACCCCTCAGTGAGGGCGAGGGCGAGAAAGACGTAATTAAAGATATCCATTTATATCCGGGGAACAGGCACGACTGACGGAGAAGAACGAGATCCGCGGCCTCTTCAAGTCCGGGATCTTCCTGTCCCGGCCCATCCTCCGGAGCTAGAGGCGCCGCTCAAGATCTGCGGGACGTCCATCGGGCACCATGGAGTCCTCTCATATGCAGAAAGCTGTAAGTTTTAAAAGTCGTGTCGGAGAACCGGCAATCTTAACAATCTAATTCTAATCTAAACAGCGGGCAGCGGTCGCTGAAAGCGCACGGATCTTACACACGGAAGTTCAGCACGCTCTCGACGACTTCAATGCCTTGGTGGCCGACCCGAACGCGAAGAACAGGGCGGAGAAGGCTGACGCCGCTCTCCTGGTAAGATTTAATTTTCATCTTTTCTGACTCAACTCAACCTAACCTACACCTAACCTAGGCCTAGCCTGCTGGAGCACCGGGCCATAAAAGGGTCCCGGATTTCTAAAGAGCTCCGAGTTTTCTTGTTTTTTTTGAACGCGAACTCGCCTCAAAGACTTTTTTTATTTCCACCAGTGCATTGCGAAGCAGACCGAGATCACCAGAAAAATGGCAGACAACCACCCAAACATACAGGAGATACAGGACAATCTTAAGGTAGGGTTCTAAATTCGACTTTTTCTTTCTTCACTAAATTGATTTTGACCCGATATTTTCAGATGTGTGAGTCGATCGAGGTGACTGCTACCACCATCACCTTCAACTTGGCCAACATCAACTTGCCCAACTAATGTCCTCCCAAGATGCCGCCGGCGCGCCCGCCGGCGCGCCCGCCGCCGCGCCCGCCGCCGCGCCGCCAGTCTCCGTCTCAAACTTAACCCGCATCCTGTCCCACGGGTCCTCCACGTCCGTGGCCGTGTACCGCGACGGCGTCCCAATCTCGCCCGCCGCCCACTCCTCCAACGCCATGCCGGCTAGCAACTTGCACCCGCCGCCGCCCGCTGCCGGCGCCACCAACCAGCCAGTGGTGACGCAGCCGCCCAGTAACCTTACTCCCGAAATAGGTAAGTATCGAAATTAGGCTCAGACTTCATTACGTAGCAAAAATAATGTTGATTTTTTCTGCATTTCCAGCTTTGCCCACCACCCCAGTGAGTGTGCAGTATGCCACCAACTTCCAGCCGTCCACACTTACAGCGGTGAAAACCCTGAGCACCACCCCGGGGACTCCAGCCGTGGTTTCAGCGCACAGCATCGTGCAAAATCTGCAACAACAGCAAACGCAGGCCCATCAACAGCAAGTGGTCCACCAGAAGGCTGCCCACCAGACCGTAACCTTCGGCCCTCCGGGTCTGAGACAGCCCACCCTCCCAGGGGCAGGGGCGGCCGCTCTGCCCACCGTGTCCGCCCCCGCTGCCGCTGCCGCCGTGGCTTCGGTGGCTGTGGCCGGTGGCAGCACTCCCGCCGCCGCGGGAGGTGCCGCCGGGATGGGACAAGGAAGTTCCCAGTTTCAGAGACTGAAGGTCGAAGATGCCTTATCATACTTGGATCAGGTAAGGGTTTTTTTATAATTTTCAATATAGAACCGCTCGAACCGCACTTTCTACTCCTTTCCAGGTCAAGTATAAGTTTGGAAATCAGCCTCAGGTCTACAACGACTTCCTGGACATCATGAAGGAGTTCAAGTCCCAAAGCATCGACACCCCCGGAGTGATCGCCAGAGTCAGCGGTCTCTTCAAGGGTCACCCCGAGCTCATCGTGGGCTTCAACACCTTCCTGCCGCCAGGGTACAAGATTGAAGTAACCGAGGCCGGTGTCGGCGCTGGGATGTCTGGACTCCTCGGGATGCAAACCATCGTGCACACACCAACCGGCAACTACACCATGAGCCCCCAGGGCAACATGTCCGGGCCTCTGCAGCCGACAAACGTCACCTCCCAGCTGCCCCAGACCCCGCAGGTCCCAGCAGCCACCGTAGCCTCCGTGGTGGCCGCCGTCACGGCTGCTGCCGCGGCCGCCGGGCCCCACGCCGGCGCCGCCCCTCTTCGCACCGTCCCCCTCAATACAGCCCAGGTGGGACTCCAGCCCAAGTTCGGAAACCACATCAAGTCGGAGGCCCTTCTGCCCAACCAGCCTGCTCCTGCTCACATGGCCGCCGCGGCCGCCAACTTTGTGCCCTCGTCTGCGCATGGCGGTGCTGGCATCGCCACCTCGGTCGCCGCCGCCGGGGGAGCCGCTCCACACATGAACAACAACGCAGGGGGTGGCGCTGGCCCGACTGCCGGCGCCAACCAGCCGGTAGAATTCAACCACGCCATCACCTACGTTAACAAGATCAAGAACAGATTCCAAGGACAGCCGGAGGTTTACAAACAGTTCTTGGAAATCCTGCACACCTACCAAAAGGACCAGAAGGCCATCAAGGAAGGCCATCCTCCGTCTGGACGGCACCTGACTGAGACGGAGGTCTTCGCCCAAGTGTCAAAGCTGTTCCAGCACCAGGAGGACCTGCTCAGCGAGTTTGGCCAGTTCCTCCCCGAGGCCACCAGCGACGGCCAAGGAGCGGCTTCTAATGCCGTCAACGCCGCCAAGCCCAAGAAGATCGGAGGTGTCACCGTCGGGGGCTTCAAGCCCTACGGCATGGGCGGCTCCGGTCTCCCCGGCTCCCTTGCCGGCATCCCCGGAGCCGGCGGCGCGGGTATCAAGTTTGGCCCTGGCGCCGGCGGTCCAGTCGTGGGCGGAGGAGCAGCCATCGCTGGAATGGCGGCCGGAAAGAGGCCGCCGGGAGCCATGATCCACCCTCCCATCAAGAAGCCCAAGATCGGGGGCGGCGGAATGGGAGGCAGCGGAAGCGGAGTCCTCAGTGACGTGTCGCTGGCCGAGGCCGGCAAGTACGGAACGTTAAACGAGTTTGCCTTCTTTGACAAGGTATGTATGCTGTGAAGACTAGGTTTTTTTCAATTGCGCATGTTATTATCGAATTGTATTTTATTTTTCAGGTTCGCAAAGCATTGAGGAGCAAGGATGTGTACGACAACTTCTTGCGCTGCCTAGTGATGTTCAACCAAGAGGTCATCAGCCGACAGGAGCTTGTGCAACTCAGCAGCAGCTTTCTGCAAAAGCATCCTGAGCTCTTCAAGTGGTTCAAGGAGTTCGTGGGCTTCAAGGAGGGCCAGATCGGCACCGGGATGGACGGTCACCAGGCGGGACCTTCTCTCGGTCCCCAGGCTATGGCCAGAGAGAGAATGTCGGGAGATTCTGCCATGGAGATTGGTAAGACATCATCTCATGTTCTATTTTTTGGCTGAGATTGTAAACCGTCTTTTTTTCCATTTCTCTCAGACTATGCCACTTGCAAGAGACTGGGCGCCAGCTACTGTGCCTTGCCCAAGAATTTCGTCCCGCCAAAGTGCAACGGGAGGACCCCGATTTGCAGGGAAGTCCTTAACGACACCTGGGTCAGCTTCCCTTCTTGGTCGGAGGACTCCCAGTTTGTGACATCGAGGAAGACTCAGGTTTGTTTCTATTGCACTTGCACCCTCTGCGACATTCTTGAAATTAAATCAACAAATTTCTGTATCCTTCAGTACGAGGAATTCGTCTACCGCACCGAGGATGAGAGGTTCGAGTTCGACGTGGTCCTGGAGACGAACAAGGACACGATCAAGGTCCTGGAATGCGTGCAGAAGAAGATGTCGCGGATGCCCCCGGAGGAGGCCGCCCGCTACCGCCTGGACGACTGCCTGGGCGGCAGCTCCCCGACCATCCACCAGCGCGCCATCCGCCGCATCTACGGCGACAAGGCCGCTGACATCATCGAGGGCCTCAAGAGGAACCCCGTGGTGGCGGTCCCGCTCGTCCTGCGCAGGCTCAAGTCAAAGGACGAGGAGTGGAGGGACGTGCAGAAGACCTTCAACAAGGTGTGGAGGGAGCAGAACGAAAAGTACTACCTCAAGTCGCTCGACCACCAGGGACTCCTCTTCAAGCAGTCCGACGTCAGGACTCTGAGGTCAAAGTCCCTCCTGAACGAGATCGAGACTCTGTATGACGAGAGGCACGAACAGCAGGAGGAGCACGGCGGGGCAGCGGCAGCCTCCGACTCTGTGGCCCTGGGCGGGCCACACCTCACTCTGGAGTACTCCGAGGACGGCACCATCCTCAGGGACGCCAACGAGTTGCTCATCCACCACGTCAGGCGCCAGACCAGCATCCACAAGGAGGACAAGCAGAAGATTAAGGCCCTTCTCAAGCAGTTCCTCATGGACCTGTTCAAGAGGCAGAGGCAGGAGCTGAGCGACGATGAGAGAGAGGAGGACGACGAGGACGATCAGGAGGAGGGCGACAGCGACAAGGACAACGGAACGTCCAAGGGAACCTCTCGCTCCAGGAAGAAGAAGGAGGACAGCAAGAAGGAGGCGAAGGAAGGCAAGGGCGGCAATTCCAGCAAGAAGGATGCCGCCGACGCCTCCAGCAACGCCGGTGACGAGAACGGCAAGGAAAAGGACGACAAGGAGACCATCACAGAGGCTGATGTCAAGGTGGAGCCTCTCCCCGACGGCCGCCGTACCCCTCTGCACGCGAGGGACATGGAGGCCGGAGAGTCCTATAGCCACATGATGTGCAACAACAACTGGTATCTCTTTTTCCGCCTGCACAACATCCTGTGCGAGCGCCTGACCAAGATGTACAACCAGGCCGTCATCCTCTGCAACGAGGAAGCCAAGGAGAGGAAGGACAGGCGGGAGTCCACCGCAGTCGCCCTGAGGCTCAAGCCAAAGAGTAAGAAACGGCGAAAACTTTTTTTTCTTCCCTTTCAGTTGTTGTACCTGAACAGACTCTGTTCTATATCCTCTCACTTTTTCAACACCTGCACAGAATTTTGTTGCTACTCAAGCCTTTTTTACTGCCTCCCTCTGTTACACCTCCACCTTCTCTATCTGCTCTTTCTTTTATCATTCGCTGCACTTTCCGTTCACATCCAGGACTATATGTGTCTCCTCTCGGCCCTGGGCCCTGGAGCGGGAGGCGGAGCCAGAGGAACTTCTCCTCCTCCTCCCCCGCCTTCCTCCACGGCCACACACTCTTTTCCGAGTCTTTCAACAAGCTCTTTCCCGCTCCTCACTCTTCTAACCTAAGCAGTGCTGATTCGCGAGCACGTAAGGAATCCTCTTTTTCCTTGCTTTTATAACCTTAGTAGCTCCTTCACATCTTCAAAACAAGCTTCTGGCTATAATGAATATCTTTCCTAAATTCCAGGCGAGATGGAGCCCGACGAGTACTACACTGCCTTCCTGGAGATGGTGCGTAGTCTCCTTGACGGCAACATGGAGCCCCAGACGTACGAGGACACCCTTCGAGAGATGTTCGGCATCCACGCCTACGTGGCCTTCACCATGGACAAGGTGGTGGGGTATGCCGTGCGGCAGTTGCAGCACCTCGTGTCGGACGAGGGAGCGGTGGAGTGCCACGAGCTGTACCTCAAGGAGGCCAAGGGCTTTCCCGCGGCGGTCGGGGGCGCGTGCGACACCGCCTACGACAGGCTGGTGCCAGAGCTGGTATACCAGAAGAGGGCGGAGAAGATGCTCACGGACGAGAACTGCATGAGGATCTTCATCGTAAGTGTTGTTGGTCACCCTAAAATCGCTTCCCGCCGCACATGATTAATTGTTTTCATTTTTTGTTCGTCTTGCAGTACCATCAGAGCCAGCGCATGACAATTGAACTGCTGGATACCGAGAGCGAGAGCCAAGCCTCTGAGGCCGGCGGCGCAGGTGCCGGCGCCCCAGGCTCGTCCGCGGCGGCGGGCGGAGAGGACAAGGTCAAGAAGTGGCTGACGTATGTGGAGCGCTTCCTGCAGCCGGGAGACACCGTCTCGGAGGAGTGCAAGCGACTCATGATGCGGAGGCCCTGCTTCCTGCTGCGCGGCATCCGGTCGTACAGCAAGTCTCCCTACGGCAAGAAGCAGGTGGAGAAGCTCCGTCTGGCGGCGGAGGCCGGAGCCACCAGGAAGGAGATGATGGAGCAGGCCAGGCGGGACCTGGAGGAGGAGGAGAAGGAGAGGTCCAAGGGGTCCAAGGGGTCCAAGGAGGATGACTCCGCGGAGAAGAAGGACGACAGCACCAAGGAGGAGGACAATGACAAGGCCGTGGCGGCCAGGCTCAACAACGGTGTGATCCACCACGACAACCTCCAGTGCCAGTTCGACCCCAAGAGCCTCAAGATGCTCTACGTCATCCACAGCGAGAACTGCTTCTACAGGAGCGGGTCTCTCACCAGGGCTAAAAACGTGAGAAGCTTTATAACATTTATCTGTTTTTTTTCATTTCACTTATTTTCTCTTTCCCATTTCTCCGCAGTCCCACAAGAAGGTCTCCCGACGGAAGGCTGGCGACTTTGCCCGCTGGCACTCTGGCTGGCTGCGGGAGAACGTCACGGAGGAGCAGCGGTCCCAGCTGGACGAGTGGATGATGGGTCGCGGCGCAGGGACGGTCCCCAACAAGACCACCAAGGTGGTGAAGGACGACCCAGACCGGATCCCCTACAGGACGTACCACAGGTTCAAGGCGGAGGTGCCGCCTCCGGGAGGGACGGATACCGGCGGCAACAAAGTGTGAAGGGACGCCGACGAAACTGTTTTGAAGTTCAAGGTGTGCCTGTGACTGGGAAAAACAATTGAAAAACTTGAAAAACCAGTGAGAAAAACACGAAAAGAAAGAAGAAACCGTATAAAGACTAGTGTGTGACTGGGAAAAGCAATTTAAAAACTTGAAAAACCAGTGAGAAACGCACGAAAAGAAAGAAGAAACCGTATAAAGACTAGCGCGCGCGGCGATTATATATGTCCCAATTACCTACTGCGAAGAAAGTAAAAGACGCTACCAAAAAGCCAGAATTCCATTCCCCTCCTTTCCCCAGGCCCCAGCGGCGGCGGCCTTGCTCAGAAAATATAACCAAGTTAGTATTTAGAAACCCCACGGAGCAAACAGTGTAAATAAACATTTTTTGAAATATTGAAGCCATGCGCGTTTCTTTTCCGTCTTAGAATTGTTTCTGAAAAACTGCACGTTCCGTGCGTAGTAGATGTCCTCCGACGATTTCTTGCCCGCCTGTTGCACCACCCGGAGACACCCCACCTCTTATCGATTTTGCGCCGGGCCTCCTCTGTTCAGGAGGGGCCTGCCGGGGTGCATTACCCAGGTCTTTGGTGTCCAGTGAGGAGCGAAAAAGTTTCGCCATTGCGCTACTATAGTTCACCGCAGTTTCAAGAACTTCCAAGATGTCCAGCGATGAGGAGAACCACACCTTCCCGGCCAAGTGCTCCTCTCTCAGGGTCAAGGGATTCGTCATGATGAAGGTACGAGCGAACACCTTTACTCTTCGACATATTTTTTTTTGCACCTCTTGATCGTTCAATTCAGAAGCGTCCCTGCAAGATCGCTTCCATGACGTCCTCTGCCCCTGGCAAGCACGGCCACGCTAAGATCAATTTGGTATACCTTTTTATTGTCTCTACAGCAACTTGGCCAACAATTATTTTCCTCAAAAATAATTTAGGTCGGCTTCGATCTATTCACCGGCAAGCGTATAGAGGACATGTTTCCGTCCACCCACAACGTGCAGGTGCCGCAGGTCTCAAGGAAGGAGTACACGGTGAGATAACAGGACAGAAAGTTTATTTAGTGCGTGCTGCATGAATACGATACATCCTGCTGCTTGCGCCACTTTTGGCCTTTGTAATCCCCCCACCCTTTCCTCAACGGTAATGTTTGCCCTCTCGGGCCTCTCTTCCATTATATGATACAATACACTTTTTCCGTCCCCCCGGATACGCGACAATTATAGAATTTCCCTCGTGCAGCTCCTGTACGTGTCCGAGGGCGGCAACACCCTCGCCCTGATGGACGAGGCGGAGAAGGAGGTGAGGACGGACCTCGCGCTGCCTGAGGGGGATCTGGGGGAGAGGATACTCAAGACGCAGCGGGAAGGAGAGGGAGACGAGGAAAGGGAGGTCATCGTAAGTGTACTTTAGATTTTTTTCGTTGAGCTTTCGAACAGTGGCGTAATTCTGCTGCGCATTTCTCTCTCTCGTGCTTCCCACAGGTCATCGTGATCAGGGCCTGCGGGGACGAGGCAGTTCACGGAGTCAAGACCAAGAATGCGAGAAAATGAGGAGAAGAGAAAATGGCATTCAATAAAAACATAACTTGGAAAGTTGTTTCGTCAGTGTCCACAAGCACACATCCTTTTTCCGCGCGCTATTTTTGTTGCCCTGTTTACGTGAAGGCTGCTACGCCCAACGTTCCTATATTAATGAAACGCCAAGCCCAAATGGATCGGGTCTGGCATGTCCTTATTTGAACAGATTCATGACATGCGGGATTAGTGCCGACGGGGGAGGGGGTATAAAACCCGTAGCCGATCCCCCTTTTCCTCCACTTGGTAAGCTTCCAGGCACTAAGGGAGCAGATATGTCGTTCACGCGAATCTTGCTTCTGGCGCTGGCTCTGTCCGCCGTGGTGGAGGTCTCCCGCTCGGAGCCCACCGTGACCAAGCAGGCGGCAAAGGCGGGATTCAGGGCGGCGCTCAGGTGCAAAGTCTCCGAGTCTCCGATAGGTTATATACTTTTCGTTTCAAATCGAATTGATACCCTATAGGCTGGCTCGATCTCAGGAGCTGAGGGACAGGATTGCGCGTTTTCGGCTCGGTGTCGGCGGCGGCGCAGGAGGAGGAGCACTGGGAGGATCGTCGGAGGGCAGGGAAGGAGGTCAGAGTGAGTGGAGGATTGTCGCCGCATTTGCAGAACAAAAGTAAGAAATTGTTTTTCCCATCTCTCTCTTACAGAAAGAGAGAACTCTGGCTTCTACACGACCCGCTTTGGAAAGCGGTCTTCCTCATCTTCGGTAAGTGAAGAGGTGGCCTCTCCCCTGCTTCATCCGCCCGGAAGGAGCCCCTCCCAGATTTCGAGGGATATTGAGGGTGCGAATTTTTACGCCTGTGCTCTCTGAATGATATCATACAGTGGTTCTGTTGTCATTGATTTGCAGGTATTGATGAGTTCAGGGCCGCAGTCTCCTGCGTCTACGCTGGATTCAGGAATTTTTACGTCTGCGACAAGGACGAACCATGGTCTGTCTCTTCCATGGCAGAGTGAATCGGATTGCTTTGCCCACTGAGCTGCTCCTAATCCAGAACGACCAAAGCGAAAATTTGACTAATTGACTTCATTCCGGCCTATAAATCGTTTTCCCAAATGAAATACCTAATATCAGTGAACCTATAATAAAGCCACCATGCACCATAGCAAATTATGTCGCTTTTTTACTGACATTTACTCAACCTTTCTTCCACAGCTCTTATTTTTTTTGTTATAATTAAACACTTGTTCTACCTACGCATCAAAAACACTCGTGAAGCAGGTCTAGTGAGAGAGTTACACTGAAGTGCGAAAGAGCAAAGAATTACAAGCAGCTCAGAAAAAAGTCTAATTTAAATTCAAGTTCAAAATTATATTTCGAATATTTTTTTATACATTCATTATGGGAGATTGCTAGTTGCGATTTAAAAATTCCTTGTGAAACATCAATTAAACAATGACGGGAAACAAGAATATGAAGATGGCGGCGGCGGCGGCTGCTGCTGGCGGGGCGGTCGCTTACTACTTCTTGCACGGCCGTGGCGGTGGCGGCAAAGGTGGGGGTGGAAGCGACGAAGAGGTGTCCAACTACTTCAACAAGAACTCGTCCCAAAACGAGGAGGAGGACGTTCGTGAGCTGAAGGTGAAGGATGCCAGCGCCGACGCCCAAGAGAATTCCGCCTCTTTGGGATCTCCAGCGCGGGATGTTGCTGGTCAGACGAATGAAGCGCGGCAGAGTGTGGAGACCAAAGATGTCGGCTTCTCTGGGAGTAGGAAGCAGCAGGAACTTCCACCCGACTGCCCCTGTCGCCAGGCCGCTAACGACAGCCAGCAACAAGTGGATACTCCGTCTTCCTCGCCATCCCCTGGGCAGCAAAACCAAGAGACTGGCAAAAAGTCTCTCCCTAAACTTTCAGACACCTCAGCACAATTAGAGACAAGCGGATCCTCCGGCAATTCTTCACCCAGTTCAAAGGAAAATGATGGAAGCCGTGCAGACGAGACAACGAACGTTGACAAACTGAGCCAGAGCAGGAGAGACAGGCCATCAGTTGTCCAGTCAGTGAAAAATGCAATAAGTAACAAAATGCCAGACTTCACTCACTGGCACGGAATCCGGGACTTCAAGGATCCTTCGCCAATTGATCGCAGAGGTATGGCAGTCTTTCCTGATGATGATGACGATTAGACGGGGCGTGCACCAGTGAACATAAGTGTAAAATGCCTCAAATACATGCTTCTACAGTTTTTTCTATCACTCGCGTAATGTTTATTTAGAGTTGCAACTAGAGAAGGAAAGGTGCACGCCCCTCTCAAAACAAGCGTCCAATTAAAGGAGGAGCATCGGCTTCGAGCGTTAAGTCTGAGTCTGTCCTGAAAGTAACTCTCGAGGTAGGGGAGGAGGATGAAGGGATCAAGTCGAAAACGAAGGCCAAAGCCAAAGTTTTTCTCTCTGGCAATGCAGACTTCGTGAGACTGACAAGCGGAGGACAGTCTCCCGCACATTACTTTGAGGTGGTCAAGGAGTTGACCAAGACGGAAGATGTCGACATAGCGATAGGGTTTCGCTTCACAAAGGAAGAAAGGGAGAACGCCAGCTCAGAAGCCGTCACGGCGGCTAATGACCTGAATTTGGAATTCGAGCCCTCGTGTAGGTCATGCGGACTGCAGAGCGTAGATAAAGTTGCTCAACAATGTGAAGCTTGTTCAACAACAAATGTTCTGCTATAAATAATTTCTGTAAAATGTAGTGTCTCCGGTTTCTTTGGGGAGTAAAGAGAGGAGAGAAAGTATACATCCGATCCTACCCTCCCAAACACAATTCTATAGAATTTGCCAGCCAGCATTTAGGTAAAGTGAGATACAAATATATTTGTCAACAATAGTGCAACACTTCAGATAGTTCTCGGTACCCACCAAATATGTAGTCTTGTCCCATCTTCAGGAAATACGTATATTTCAAGCCATTGTAGCCATCTGCTCAGTAGCGTCCTCGTGCATCTTGTGAAACTCGTTGGCCAAGTAGTAGAAGGGATCCTCCACTCCGGCGTAGTCCTTGCAGGAGCACTCAAAGTACATCAGCCCCAGTTGCTGGGCCAGGTCCGATCCCAGCTTGGGAGAGATGACTCTCCTCTCCTTCAGGTCCGACTTGTTGGCCAGCAGGACCCCGGGCAGTCGCTTGTTCCCGTCCTCACCGCCGTCCGAGGAGCCCTTGGCGCTGTGGACAACCTGCTCCATCCACTGAAAAATAAACCAACATCAAACGCGAAGAACTATAGGGAGAATTTCTTTTTGCGCTTCCCCGCCTTTTTCGCCACTTTGAAACTGTCCTCTTTGCAGACGTCATACATCACCGCCACCATGGACACGTCCGTCCATATTCTGAAAGGAGTACCAAGGCTTTTAAGCTATTCGAACAGAAAGTTGCCTTTCCCACATTACTTTTCCTCCAGCATGTCCTTGTAAATGTCCCTCCCGCTGCAGTCTGCCAGGAAGAGCTCCACAGCGTCGTTGGTGTCCGGGATGTTGACTGAGCGAACGTGCACCTCCATGCAAGTGGTCATCAGGTAGTTCTTGGGGAAGTTGGTCCCGTCAGACGAGGAGAGCTGCTGGCACAGGGAAGTCTTGCCCACCTGAGGGTCGCCCACCACAGCCACCTGTCCGCACAGGGAAAAAATTAATTTGCAGGAAATTAGTTGTTTCTTCCTTTTGCATACCTTTGCTCTCAAAATGTTGGGTATCTTCACCGCCTTTGACTCCATCTTTTTGCCGATTCGGATTTGTTTCTCTCGAACCAGAAATATGTTCTTGAAATGAGAAAGCAGCTCAGATTGTCAACGCAGGTATGGGGCCTCGTTTAATTTTCGATGTTTTCCTTGGCGGAGAAGAAAGCAGGTAGTACGTCCGTTTAATATTGCCGGCGCACTGGAAAGGCGAAAGAGGAAGAGGAAATACCACCGAAACATCACAATGTCATTTCGAGCAAGAGATGCTTCGGGAAAAGATCACGAAACATGATTGTGCCACTGAAGCTCAAGAGTTCCCACAGTCTCCAGT